>SXGT01306362.1_pt1 | contig 13396 bp, 30 predicted proteins | sample 3176221 | NCBI WGS metagenome assembly SXGT01 (sample SAMN11356862, study PRJNA531348) | freshwater metagenome | isolation source: freshwater sample F1-120 | place: China: Fuxian Lake, Yuxi | collected 2017-12-25
AGAGCGAGCCATACGGGGCATGTTCGACGATGCTCTCGCGGAGGTTGCCGACGCTACCGCGAATGAGGCGGCCTCAGACTACGGGGATAGTTCGGCATCGTTAGAACGTTCGTACGCGGAGGGTTACGCCGACGCGTTGCGCGATGTTCTAGTGGACATGTTCGGGGTGATGGCATGACCGTGAACACTCTCACGATGGCAGCCACGGGGCTGGCCGGCGCGACGTTGTTTTATTGTTGGGCGCGGTTCGTGATCTACTACCGCCCGCGAGGTAAGCACCCGCTACGGCGTCACCCTGGCGCGCGCCCATCGATGCTTGACAAGTGGCTACGGATCAGATAGTTTCCTAATATGACAACGCAAGGAGGAGATATGACAACGACAGCGGAGCTATTACAAGTGTGCTATGCGTGTGCCGCCGCGGGAGCTAACGGAGTCGACAGCGTAGAGGGCGAGGAGGTGGAGGCATGGCGCGAGCGATACCTATCCGCCGTGAATTACTTCATCGGTCAACCCGTCATGCTGTGGACATTCGACGACGACTATGAGCCGTTCTTTTTTTCTAGAGCGTCATGCGATTACTGCGGGGACACTCTCGCCGGTGATCGTTGCGATGCGATAGTGCAATAACACGACGAATAACACCTAAGGAGGGTGGAATATGGCAACTATCAACGAATGCATGAGGGCCGCCGAACGGCTCACGGAGATAGAACGGCTACGGCAGGAGGTGACCGGCGAGCTAACCTACGCCACCCCCACACTTGACAAGTGGGCCGACGCATTGACTACGCCCGAACCGTTGCGCAAGCGTGACGGGCTACGGATCACCTCTACGGCGTCGCGGTCCTGGCGGTTCACCCCGCATAGTTCCGGCGCGTACCTTGACGGGTCAGTAGGGCTAATCGTCGAACGGGACGGGTACGCCCCCGAACGATACGGGCACGCCCATATCCGATATTCGGCCCTACTGTCGGCGGACGGCGTGACCTGCCCCCCGTGGGAGGCTAACGACGGCACGATGCGAACATTCACGACACACACACAGGGCGTAGCGTTGCCGGAGGGCGCGCTACGAATCGTGGCAGAACATGTTCACGCCACGTTCGGCGGAATCGATGCAACGGTTACCGACGTGTGGGCGGAATGTTTCGCGTATCACTTGACAGACAGAGTGCATGACATGGCACGGGGCAGGGCGTACGCTCACGACATCGCCCGCAGCATTGAGAACTACGCGCAGGGGGTGACCGTATGAGAACGAAACCGATCCGCCAGGGAACCCTATCGGGCGTGTCCTATGAGGTGTGGCCGTCATGCGTCACTTGTTCGGACATCATCGGCGGGGAGCTAGTTCGCCGTCGCTATGTCGGTTACGGCGTACGCGAGGCGGTTCGATCATTCACGGCAGAGGTCATGCGGGGGAGGTTCACGCGATGAGGCGCGACGAACTAGCAACGATGACCGACGCGGAACTATTAGCCGCTATCCGTCGCGGTGACGTTTCACCGGCACGGGAAAGGGTAGCTCCGTCGGCGGATTACTACCGCCGCGACGATGTGATGCGCGATGAGGCAAAACGGCGGGGGATACTATGACCGCCGAAAAAACACGCGCCAGGATCACGCAGGACGCGACGAAACACCTCGCCCCGTATCTAGGTAGCCCCCATTCGGAGGCCATCGGGCAACGGTGCTGCCGTTGCTCCGGTGACATGACGGCGGGCGGTATCTACTACGGCGGTGATGAACGGCACCAGGCGGGTCGATATTGCGGCGCGTGTGCAGATACGGTGGCGTTCTGGCCGTGCATTGACGGCGACTATGACACGGGCGGAGAGTGTGAGCGTTGCGGCGTAATCGTGACGGAGGCGGATGCGTGCTATCTCATGGCAGAGGTATCGTGCCCCGCATGTTTCGCCGCCACGTTCACCGATGATCGAATAACCACTACACAAGGGAGAGACAAGTAATGACAATAGACATTGACTACGCGCTAAGTGAGGCGGTGACGGCATGAACGAAACTTATCTCATTACGTCACGGACTAACGACGACGGCACGACGACGTTCGTTGCCCTGGTATCTAATCGACGGGCGAGCGGTCCGTTCTTTACTGACCGGAGCTACGACGAACGTCGTGCGGCACGCGTGGAGGATTTTCTGCGCGACCTACTGAATGACGGCTACACACTATGTTCGGCGGAGGAGTGCAGTAGTCACCCCGATGTCGTGGCACGAATGGGGGCCGACATGGTTCGACACTTAGAGGAGGCTACGGCATGGGCGAACGGCGAGGTATGGGCATGACCCGCATTGTGTATCGGGGTGAGGCGTTGGCGGCACATAACACCGCTGCTGAGCTGCGTACCGTGATCCGTGCAGCGTTGTCTGAGAGAGTGCCTCAGCTCCGGTGCCGTGTTCGAACGGTAGGCGGTTGCGTTGCCGTCGTCGTGCTTGACGCCGACGAACTAAGCGAGCGCGTGAGGCGCGGCGAACCGTGCCCAATTCATACGGTGATCGACGAAACGCTGCCAGGGCTACCGATAGGAACCGTGAGCGTGTCCTATGAGGTGACGGCATGACCCGTACCGTGTCCCGTGCCATTCTCACAACGGCGGCGATCCTCATGTTCCTCGCCGGTATCGGCGGGCTAACGATCCGTGACACGGTAGCAGCAGCGGTAATGCTGTATCCGTTCGCACACTTGCTGTGCCGTCATGTCATCGACTAGCCCGCTCCCGTTCACCGAATGGTTGCCTATCCCGCAAGCTAGGGACAAGGACCCCGACACATCGAAGCAGGCGGCGACGGCGATGGTGCTACGGGCAGGAACCCAAGCAACACGGCTCGCGGTTGCGTATCGTGACGGCGGCCCGATGACCGACGACGAAGCAGGCTACGCTGCCGGACTCTCTCATACGGGCTATTGGAAACGGTGCAGTGATCTACGGCGAGGCAACATCATCGAACCGACGGGTGAGACACGGCCAGGGCGTAGCGGTGAGCTGCAGCGTGTCTGTCGTTTGACGGCGTTCGGTGTTTCGGTGACGGCGAATCTGTGAAACATTTGTTTCGACGGCTATCGCATCAGATACGGCAACCGCAACGGCGTGAGGTGGCGGCGACGATGTTCGTGCTACGGCGTGACCGTGACGGCAAAGTGTGGGCAGGTCCGTACCGGTGGACGGGGGTGACGTTCACGGAATCGAAACGGTTTTGGTGGGGTACTGCTACTGCGACGGCGATGCAGGCGCGTGTGGCAGATGAGGGTTTTAGCGGGGTGTCCGTTGTTGAGATACGGCGGTGACATCGGGGATCATGTTGATGCGTTTGCCGGTGTGTCGTTTGGGGTTGTAGCACGTCGGCGGCACCGTCGGGTTCACGTGTAGGGTGACGGCGTTTCCGCATTCGGGGCAAACATATTTTGTTTTCATAGGTTGATGAGCTGTTGCCCGATCCAGGTGGCGACGGGTGAGGCTACGCCGTTACCACATTGTTTGTATCGGTGGGTGTCGGCTTGGCCGTCTGTCCATCCGTCTGGCCAGCCCATGAGTCGTTCGCATTCGATGGGTGTGAGGCGACGGACAGCCATTGTGGGTTCTGTGATGAACATTTGGGCGTGATGCGATTGAGGGCTTGGACGTAATGCGCTCAACGCATTGGATCGGTCTAGTTCGGTTGCTGAGAAGGTGTTGGCTTTAGCATCCTCACGAATCGAATAGGCAACGGGTCTATCAGGCACCGCAACCATCGGCGTGTTATTGCCACCGGTGCCCATCTTGGCTGAGAGTGTGTTCACTGGTCCTTCTGCGATGCGGGCAGCGTCACGATACGAGTTCTCAAAGGCGATGACGGTGGTGGCTCGTGTGTCGCCCTGGTCGAAGGCGTTGAGTGTTGGGGCTGGTTTGCCTTCTACCCATGTTTCGTCGTCGGTGGTGGATTGCGCACGTTTGGCTTTCGTGAACGTTTGTAGAACCATGCCAACATGGTCACCATCTGACTTGTCGGCACGAATGGTTTGCGACACATTACCGACGGTTTGGTTGTAGCCGTCAAACGCCAATGCTTCCTCCGTAAAGGTTTCTACGGGGATGCACTTGTTTTCTTCAAGTTGCTGGTTTTGTGGCCATTTGTAGTCAACGGCGTTGAGTGCTCCGACGATTTCTGAACCGAGAACTGCTGATCCGACCGGGCGTGCATGGTTAGTGTCAACGACCTGTAGCAAGTTGCTCATTGCGTCTTGCCCGTTGTACCCATTCTTCATTCGCCAAGTGAGCGTTCCTGCGACTTCACTACTGCTTCCAATGCTTTCCTCAACCGTTCCGGCAGGTTCTTGCCTCGGCGTTCCGCCCGTCTCAGAATCCCTGCGCACGCTTTCGCTGACAGGTAGTAGCGGGTTGGGACATCGTGCTGCGGTTGCAGAATCGAAGATAGAGACGAGGAACACTCGGCGACGGCGTTGGGGGACTCCGAAGTATTGCGCATCCAACATTCGCCACTCCGAGAAACACGCCCCTGCCTCATCCATTTCGTAGAGGACTTCCCCGAAGTCGGCACCATTGCTGGAAGATAAGGCTCCGGCAACGTTTTCCCAAATAGAGATTCTTGGATATTGTCCATTAGTTAGCTCCCTTATTTCTTTGATGATTCGGATACCTTGATGAAACAACCCTGACCGTTCCCCACCCAACCCTGCGCGTTTGCCTGCCACGGAAAGGTCTTGGCAGGGTGATCCCCACGCAACGACATCGATGACGGGTGCGTGTTGTAGCACATGTGCGCCTGTGAGGGTGGATACGTCATCCCAGCGTGGCACGTCGGGCCAGTGGCGTTCCAAGATTTTGGTGGCGTGTTTGTCCCATTCGCATTGGAACACGGTTTGCATACCGGCGCGTTCCAATCCGAGGTCAAAGCCTCCTACTCCTGAGAACAGTGACAGGACTTTCATTTCGGTTTCCCCTTTTTCTTTTGCCAGCGGTCCTCAGCTGACGTGAGTTTGCCCATCCGCCACAGGTGGCAGCGGCATGGGCAAGTGTCGTGGATGTGTTGCGGTAACGGTGTCAACGCCTTCTCGACGGTGCCACAGTGATCGCATCCCCATTCAGAAGGGTTCTTCATCCAATGTCTTGTGTGTCGGTGCGTCTGGCTGGTCGGATGTTACTTCCCAAAGTTGGGCGTCATCGAACTTGGCTGCGCGTGATACGAGCCAAACAAGTTTCGTTTCACCTTTCTTGTTGGTGACTTCTATCTTGTCGCCTGGTTCTCCGTTGTGTCGGATTTTGACACCCCATTCACCGGACTTCAGTTTGTACCATGATGCTGACATTATTCATCTCCTCGTTGTTGTATTAGGTTGCTGATTTTGTTTCCGTATTCCGCTACGAGAGCTTCGAGTTGGGCGACTTTGCGCAACAGGTCACGCTTGTCTTCTCTCAACTGGTCTACGTCTCGTTGCAGATCATTTATCCATGCGCTGTAAAAGATTGAATCATTGTCGGTCATATCACCACACTGTTCACTGGTAGGGATGGGTCTTTGCCGTCGCGTCGGTATCTGTAACGGCGGAGACTGCGACGATTGGCCGCAGTCTTGCCACCCCAAATCCCGTAATCGATACGGTTATTCATAGCGAAGTCTAAGCATTGTTGTTTCACGGGACACTGATTGCAGAACTTGGTGGCTATCAGAATCTTGGTGTTCACTTGTTGTTCTGGGAAGAAGTCAACACCGGAGTCCTGACAGTACGCCTGGTTCTGCCATTCCATGTCGTTGTCTTCGAGATGGAATGAGGCAAGGATTTCCATTTCAGCCTTTGATAGACCACGGTTGCCAACCTGCATCATTTTCTCGAAGTGAGTAGTCATAGATTGCTTTGGCTGCTTTCAGGTTTGTGTATGGGTCAAAGAGTTCGTTGCATCCAACATAATTCAGGACGCCTACCGTTTGCAAGTATCCGTTCGGATACCAGCGTGTTCCCAAACACCAGGATTCGTCGTTTATTTGGGTGAGTCCGAGATCGGTGGAGCCGTCTTTGTTGAGGGTGGTGTTGTGTTGGTCTGGTAGGCAACGGGATTCGCGCCACATCACGTAGTCGAGGGTGGGGAGGAGGTCGAGGGTCCAGCCTGCGTCGATGGCGAGGGGCCACCATTCGGGGCAAAGGGCGTCGGATGGCACCGGCACGGTGGTTGGGGTGGTTTCAGACGCGATAGGAGGCTCTAGGAGCGTCGTTACAGGGGTGGGGGTAGGTAGGGAGGGGGTGGTTTCCTCAGCCCCTCTGAATGCGAGGAGGGCGAGGGCGGTTGAGGTTATGGCAAGGAACCTGGGTATCCATTCCATTGGTAGCACCTTTCAGTTAGGGGGAGGTGAGCAGGGTCGCAATGTCAGCGAACTCGGACAGTGACATCAACACTATCCCATCCGTAGTCCCATCCGGCATCGCCACCATTATGAACGGACGTATATCGCCCAACGCTTTCGCGGCATCAGACTGTGCTTTCGCCAACTGGAAACGCGTAGCAATCGGACCGACCTGTAAGCCTGCTTTGATCTCGGTACGAAAATAGCCACCCCAGTTCTCCTCGTGGCGGGTAAGGTGACCACCCAACCCCAACTTCTTGCGGGCGCGACGAGCTTTCGAATCGCCTTTCGTTCGATTGCGACGACCGCGAGCAGACGGATCGCCACATCCTCTGATACGTCGGCGTCCTTGTCTGTCGGGTCTACCCAAAGTGCCAAACAGAGGACATCCTGCCACGGAGCATTTCTCTCGATTGCCTTGACAATCTCCTTTGCGCTCATCGGTCACTTCATCGCCTCGATAGCGGTGATGATGCGGTTCGCGTCACCTTTGGTGATGTGTTCAATCTTCTTCAAGTCAGGCTTGTTCAGAATCTCTTGGCATTTCTCCAACTTGTCGGTATACGACGCCAACCCTTTAGCGGACAGTGAAGCACGAATCATTCCCAACTGTGCTTTGGTTGCAGGCTCATCAGGGTTCTTGATTTGTGGTGTCTCCGGTGTCGCCTTCGGGAACGCGTCATACACCTTGTCCAAGAACTCCGACACCTGTGTTTTGGCGGCCTCAGTTTTGTCAGCCGTTGTAGTGGGGGCTGGCTTCTCCGCAGGTGCAGTGGGAGTCAATGACTTCCATGCGTCCCGCAACTTCGGGGCATCCGAATCCTTCAACTCGTTGAGATCAACACCAGCTTGCTTGGCCACCTCTTGCGGGTCGATGCCTTTCTTTGCGCAGGCGTCACGGAACTTGGTGACGAAATCGGCAGTCAACTTCTCGGGTTGCTTCGGCTGCTCTGAACGTGCCACCTTTTCCATCTCCTCACGGCTGGGGCGTGGCGAGGTTTTGGATTGGAACTTCCAGTTAGCCAACGCACGTCCGATGGCGGATGTCTCCGAATTTTCTACGTGAGATGTGCGGTTGACCGGTGACGCATCACGTACTTCTTCGGCGTGACCTGTGGCTACAGGGCGTGGATCGGTGATGTCTCGATACACCTCTGCTTTGAACACGACACGGTTCTCGTCGTAGAAGTGGACACTGGTGAATACTTGGCCGTTCGGGAATTCTTCCCAGAACTTTGCGAGCCTCTGCTCCACTGTCTCATATTGGGATAGGTCGAATCTCATTGCTTGTCTCCTAGTTGTTTGTTGGTTTCTTCTGTTATTTCGTTTGCGATATGCGGTAGGTGTTCTTTGATGTATGCCCAAGCAAGCCTGTTGCGTAACAACATGCGTTTGTTGGATTGCATTTGGGAATGTTTGCCACCGTTGTGATACCAACGGTTACGTGCTTCTTTCGTGGTCACTTGCGATCCTTTGCGACACGGAACGTGCGAACCGTAGATGTCTTCTTGAACTTGTCAAACAAAGCTGGGTGTGCAGCTTTGAATGCTTTGCTGTCGAATGATTCGCGGGTGGAGGATTTCCAGGAGCATACGAGTTCGTCTTGGATGAGACCGTACTCGGCGTCACCTAACACGTTGCAGAGTTCTGCTTTGAGTAGGTCCTCGGTGGTTTCCAGTTGTTCCCGTTGCGTTTTGACTACGAGGTAGTTCTCCAATGTGTCCAATGAGGACATCGGCAACTCAATCTCTTTGCTCGGCTGAGCATTCGAGTGAATCTCTTGGACGTGCCGGTATTCCAACACTGCATCATCGGGCATCATCCCCATGTCGATGCACGCCAGGAACTTGCGGCAGGCATCAATGTGTGCCTGCTTCTCGTCGCTGGACACGGCTTGGATGTGGAAGTGCAGGTCAAGGGTGGAGTCGAATACGACCCACGTAATCTCTGGGACGCCCGTGCAGATGGCTTGCTGTACGCCTTGCCAATACCAGTAGTCGGGCAGTTCACCACGCCAAATCTTGTTGGTGGTTTTCTGCTCAAACACACGATTGTCTGCGCTCATTGAATCGATGGTGGCGATGAGGCGTACGCCTGGTTCGTCGTAGCAGTAGAGGATGGCTGGTTCTGTTAGCGGGTGTCCTAATAGTTTGGCTGCCCAGTCACGGATAGGGGCTTCAAGGGTGGTGCCGCGAAGCATCGCACTGTTCGCCTCTTTCGGTTCCGGTGGCAAATCCGATAGCAGTTCGACTGCAAGATCGGTGACCGAGATGAACGGGTGTTGACCGTGGACTGCTGCTGCTGTGGAGGCTGCGATGCGGGCTTCGCCGTTGTCGTTCTGCCAGCGAACTCGTAGCCAAGCTACCGAGCCGTGTTCGGGTTTGTTTATTTGGGTAAGCATTCCTGTCTCCTTGTGTTAGGTATTGCTTTGAGGTTATAGGTGGGGTGTTACAAAGTCAAGTCACAAATCTGGGGTGCCGAGAACCACGACTTTTTGTACCATCCCTGTCGGAATATGGGTGACCATCCCTACGGTGTCCATTTCCGGTTCCTCATCGGGGCAATAGGAGCAAGTTACGGAGACATAGTTTTCGAGCAGGTCGGGCCATAGCCAGCCGACGGAGACGACGTGTTGGGCTTTCGCTTTGTAGTCCTTCGTGTTGATCCAACCGTTCGCTGAGTCAAACGCGTCAATCCAATGTACGGCCACCAGCGACCAGGGGCATGGGCTTACCATTTCTCTGCCTTCCGATCTTGACAGAACACGGGTGCATGAAACGTTATCCCGTTCGTTGGTGTCACCACAGCCAACGCCTGCTGAGGTGGCTCAAATGAGAAGTTGTTGATGAACGCATACTCGTCGTACCCTTTCATCGACCCGTTGATAACAAGCTGTTGGGATGGCATGTATTGGTGCCAATGTCCAAGCCACAACGTCGAGAAGTTCTCGTTCGTGGTGAGGTACCGTTGGGCTTTGCGGGCGCGCAGACGCATGATCGGCGGGTAGATGCCACCGATGCCACCGCCACCGGAAGTCTGGTCACCGTGCGTCAACAGATGCCCCCAGTCGTACACCTTGATGAGAACATCGGTGCCTTCTGGGATGTCGAAGGTTACGCGTTTGTCTTTGCTGAAATGCTTCTCCACCATTTTGGCGAGTAGCCAATCGAAGTTGGTTTTGACTCGGAGTTTGGCTCGTGGTTTGCGGGACATGCGCCCGTGGTTGCCGACGACGGAGGCGACGTGGACTTTGCCGAACTCGTCAGCCAACAGATCAATGGAGGCCGCTATCTGTTCGGACCAGTAGAGCAGGGAGCCGAGCATCGTGTCCTCATTCGTTTGAGCCAGCTCCTCGTGGATGTCTCCTGAGAAGATGTCGCCACCCAACATCAGTACGCACCCGTCGTAGGTGACACCGGCAAGGTAATGCCTGGATACTTTGACGACGTTCGTTCCCCACTTGTGCAACCGTCGCGTAGCAATCTCACGGTTGTATGCGTTTAGTCCTTCGACTTCTTCGGGGATGACCACCTCATCGAAGTGGGTGTCTGAGAGCATGACCATGAGGGTGGCTGCGGATGTTTTGGGTTTCGTTGGGGACAACCATTTTGGTGGTTCGAGTTCGGCTGCCTCGGCAGCAGAGACAACGGAGAGGGCACGGTTCGCTGCATCCAACTGTTCTTTTACTCGTGACAGTTCGGAGGTGGCGAGGTCGCGTTCCCTTCGCATCTTGATTACTTCGGCTCGAACAAGGGTTTCCTGTTCTTCGTTGATGTCGTTACGCAGCGTCATTGTCGCCTCCATCTTGTCGGATGAACTCTCGTCTCATTTCTGAGATTGTTCCTTTGCCGATGGGGATGCCGCGCCGTTGAAGGGCACGAACCAACGCCATCTGGCTGATACGCACATCGACCATCGCTTCAATGAACTCTTTGTAATCCTGTTTGGTGAGCTTGTCTTTGATCTCATCCATCTTGTTGCGACGTTTCGGATGGGATTCGGATGTTACTTCGTCCATCAAGCCCACGGTTCCCCCGTTTTGAACATGCGAGACAGTTGCAGTTCGGTGTTGCGAATGTAGTTGCGGGCCATCGCCAAACAGCCGAGATACCCTGCGGCATCAATCGTGTTATCAGGCAGGTTCAAACCGTTGTCTATTTCGTGGATGAGACGTGACAGTTTGACGCACAGCATGAACAGGATGCCGTCTTCGGTGGTCATCACATCTTTGCCTTTCATTGCATTGAAGATGGAGACCGTTCGTGAATAATCTTCGAACGGGTGACTGTATGCCTGTTGGCGGTCACCGGTAATCAGCTCATGTGCTTTGGTCAGAACCTCCGCGCCGAGTGTTGGGTCGTGCATTCGTTTTCCCCTTTATGAGTTGCTCAATTTTGTTGATGAGATTCCACAGGTCGTCTTGATCTCCGACCCCTGGATATACCTTCCTAAGAAACTTTGCTAGTTCCTTCAACTCCATCTTGGTGAATTGTTCGCCCATTGTCAAGCATCCCTCCGTCGAGGTGGAACTCTAGGTGTTTGTCCAGCCGTTCGTCAACCTTGTCCACCTTGTCCTCTACCCGTTGCTGGGACTTGCGAAGCACGTGGAGGAGGCCGACGACGACTTGGTGATCGGTGTGGTTTTCTTTGCGGAATTGTTGGATTACGGCAACAAGGATGCCACCCAAAGCTGTTACTGCCGCAGCGACTATGAGTGCTGCGTTGGCATCCATGTTACGCCTCTGGCGCAGGACGGGTAGCGAGCCACGATTTCACGGCTTCTGGGGTGGCGTCACCGGCTACATAGCGCAGATGCCATGGTTCTGATTTATGTTCCCATGAGAACCCGAAACGCTGTGCGTGTTTGAGTAGCCACGCTAAGCGGGCACCACTCGCATTGGCAATGTCGATGGCGATGCCGAGGTTATGGTTGGAGGTTCCTGGCACGGCCATTGGTGCCATACCTTTTTTCAGGTACCACGCTTTGTTTTTGTAGATGCGCGGCTTTTGTTTGAGGAGTTTTTTGTTCGGGTTGTCGGTGTGCCTTTGGTAGAACCCGTACTCTTGGGTTTCGAGGGAACGGTACGTGTCTGCTTGGCTGGTTGGGGCGAGGTCGATGCCTTCGGCGTTGGCGGCTGCGTCCATTGCTTCGTATGCGTCAGCCGCACAATGATGGAGTTTGCCTTTGCCTTCAATCGCACGAAGAAGTTCTGGACCGAGTTCACCAGATTTTACCCCTTTCAGGTGAGAACACAGAGTTACCTTGACAATCGGGAATTGGGTTGCCATTACTTCTTCCCGAAAGCTTCAGCGATCTCCTCGCTTGTCAACTCGCCGTCAGTAGAGGCGGCTGCAAGCTTCTGTATAACCTGAACAACAGCCATGAACCCTGCGAGTAGGGCTGACTTCGCTACCGATACGCCGATGACGGCTCCACCGGTGACCGCTGGGAGGGCGTTGGCAAGAAAGAGGGAGAACAGTCGTTGCCCCAGGTCAAGGAACTTGGAAACAACCTTGTTGGCGAGTTGCATTGTGCTATCCATCTTTCTGCCCCAATCCGAGTGAGAGTACCGAGTGTAGCACCAATGCTACGCCTGTGATCCAGAGGGCTTGACGCAGGGTGGGGCCTGAAAGGGTGATGAGTACCAGTCCGGTGCCTGCGAGGGTCCACGAGTTCTCAGTGATGTAGGAAAGGAGCTTCTTCATTATCGTCGAATCCTAGTCGCCCCTGCTGCTGCGACGGCTGCTCCGATGGCGATGAGGGCGCGTCGTTCTCCGACGGGGATGTTGGACCCTGTGGGCACGTAGTCATCGAGGGCGTTTTTGAAGATGTCTACCTTGTCTTCGAACGCTTCTCGTACTTCGGTGGGTGCTTCTTGGACTGCGGCTACGAGTTGTTCTATCTGTGTTTCGTCGAGGGCTGTAACATCCAATGCTTCGAAGATTTCTTCGGCTTGTTCTTCGTTGATGGTGGCGAGGACTTCGGGGCTGGTGGCTAGGGCTACGGCTTGTTCTTGGGTGGGTTCTTCTTCCAGGATGTCGGCTACTACTTCTTGTACCTGTTCTTCGGTGAGTTCGGTGAACAGTTCGACGAGTTCTTCGCTGGTTGCTGTGTCTAGTTCTTCGGTGTCGGGTATGGTAATTGGTGATGTTTCTTCTTCTGTTTCCTCTATTTGGTTTGGTTCTTCTGTTGTCGATTCTGTTTCTGGGATTGATGTTTCAGGTTGAGGAGTTTCAGGGTCGTCTAGCGGGAGAGTCTCAGGAGTTGTCTCGGCAGGCTCGTTTTCTTCTGGCTCAGGAAGAGTTGTGTCAGGGGGAAGCGTTGTCTCCGGTTCGGGATCAGGTTCAGTAGTTGTTGTTTCTTCTTCGGGTTCTGTGGTGGTAGTTGTTTCTGGTTCGGGTTCTGGTTCTGTGGTGGTGGTTGCTGGCGGGACGTAGACCGTCGTAGTAGTCGTAGTTGTGGTGGTGCTGCTTGTGGTGGTGGTGGCTGGCTCGGTAGTCGTAGTGGTTTCTTCCACGGTTGTGGTGGTCTGTTCTACCGTTGTGGTAGTTGGCTCTACCGTTGTGGTGGTTGGCTCGATAGTGGTGGTGGGTGGTTCGGTGGTCGTCGTAGGTGAGGCAACTTCGTTGCGGGTGAACGCTTCGTCGGGGACGATTGCCCAACCTGTTTCGTTGATGTTCCAAGCGAGCATGTAGCACGTTCCGCCACCCCATTCGAAAAACCAGCCGTCCAACGGTTGTGAACCTGCTTGCACGTTGAGGCTGACTTGCTGGGACCATGAGCAGCCTTTGATGTTCCATGTGCCGAACTCTGTTCCGGCGATGTTGACGGTCCCACCGTCGTCGGCTGCGACCATGAATCGGATCGTGTTGTGTTCAGGGATGGTGATGAACCCTGTGTAGTGAACCATGAAGTAGTCGTTTGGGCATGGCCAGAATGGTTCGCCGTTGAAGTTGCGGTTGATGTTGTTCTCGATCTCGCTGTGGCAGACGGGATAGAGCTGGTCGTCGCGGGTTGGGATGCCTGTCGGTTGGAA
>SXGT01578274.1_pt1 | contig 13395 bp, 8 predicted proteins | sample 3176221 | NCBI WGS metagenome assembly SXGT01 (sample SAMN11356862, study PRJNA531348) | freshwater metagenome | isolation source: freshwater sample F1-120 | place: China: Fuxian Lake, Yuxi | collected 2017-12-25
ACAAGGGAGGTGGGAAGGTCCGCGAAGAGATGATCCACTTTCGCTCCGCCGACGGTGGGAAGTCGTGGGGTGAGAGACAGGTGCTGCCGCTGTTGGGCCGGGAACCGTACTACAGCGTGCTGCGCGACGGGACGTTGTTCATCACGACTCACCTTTCGTCCCGCGATGTCCTCAATCGCGAGGGCTACGTTCACAGTTACGTCCACCGGTCCACGGACGGCGGCAAGACCTGGGGCACGCTGAAGATCGGTGCGGAAGATGTGCCGGGAGTCGCTGAGAAGACCTGGACGCACACCAGCCGCAACGTGCTCGAACTGCAGGATGGCACGTTGATTCTGGGAGTCTCCGCTGGCAGCAGCGTCGACTATTTGTGGCGCTCGAAGGACAAGGGGCAGGCGTGGGACAAGTCGCTGGTCTGCACGATCGAAGGCTTTGACGTGAAGAAGCAGGGATTTCCGTGGCACGCGGAAACGGTCTTCTGGCAGGCAGGCAACGGCGACATTCTGGCCATCGCGCGTTGTCACTCCGGCGCGTTGCCGGCGTTGGGGAACACTGAAATTCCTGAAGGGAATGACAACGTGGAGCGAATGGCCCTGTTTCGTTCGCGCAACGGCGGCAAGACCTGGACGCTCGATCCGGAGATGGGCAACGATTACGGCGAACATTACCAGGCGATATTGCGACTGGTCGACAAACGGCTGCTATTCACGTTCACCGTGCGATCGCTGCGACCGCCCCTGGGACTGCGAGCCGTTCTGGGCACGGAAACCGCGGATGGCTTCCGGTTCGATTTCCGGTCAGACCGGCTGATCCTTGACGAGAAGACTCCCGCCGACAAGCCCAGCGGCGGCGGCTTCGGCAACACCCTGCAACTGCCCGACGGCCAACTTGTGTCGGCTTACACCTATCGCGGCGAAGACGGCAATGTGCATGCTGAAGTGCTCCGCTGGGCGTTGCCGTAGACCTGCTGAAGTTCATCTCGTGGAAATCATGACAAACCGCCACAAACGCCTGCCTATCGCCACGTCCGATTGTCTCGATCGTCGGCAGTTTTTCTTGACTGCGGGTGCAGTCGCGTGGGCGACGTCGCTGGCCGGAAGACCGGAGGCATCGGCGCAAGTGCAGGCAGCGGACACAGGTATTGTACGCGTTACCCGTGGGCCCGCGGATCTGACCATACCGCCAGGGACTCCCGAGGAACAGGTATGCCGATACGGCGTCGGCGTGCCATTCCAGGTATCGCCGACAGTAGCCGCCATGACCTGCTCGTTACGCATCGAAAAGACCCCAGTCGGCGATTTCGAGAATGGGGTGGATGTGATTCTGTTCGATGATCTCAGCCGCATCACTGCGGAGCACGCCATTCCCGTCTCACGCAACGTGAAATATGCTCACACGACTACTGGCAAGCCGAGAATCATTGTCAAGTATCCGCTCACGGGCGGATTCGTGCCCCTGGGCGCATTGCGAGCCGATGGTTCTCCGCATCCGCACGCCGGCACCGGCTTTGGACTGTGCGAGGTATTGGACTTCCCCATGCACGGCGATTGGAAAACAGGTTACTACCGCAAGGAGGACAAGAAGAAAGACATGATCCGGGGCACCGAGGTGCGCCAACTTGCGTACGACGGCAAGGTCTTTCGCGTCACCGAAACGGATTCTACGACGCTGGATCATCCGCCGCAGGCACCGGACAGTGAGTGGAAGCTCATCTGGCCCGGCCTGACGTGGGCCATTCCCGACGGCGACGATTTGCTGTACCCGACCTATGCCGCGCGAGGCGACGCGACAACGTGGCTGCCCGAGCCGGTCTGCAGCGGGGTCGCAAAGTGGCGACGACAAGGCGGACGATGGCGCCCGATCACCTTCGTCCCCGTCGCTCATCAGGAAGGCGCGGGAATGTGGGCCGAGCCGAGCCTCATCCGCGACACGGATGGATCACTGCTCTTCACGGCCCGCGGCGCCTATGGCGAATTCGACAACCTGATCCGTGTCTGGCGGTCCGCCGACAACGGCCGCACCTGGGATCTGCTCATCGATATCCCCAAGGCCCGTGGCCAGGCTCCCGTGACACTCAACCAGGCCGCGGACGGTACGCCTTACATCGTGGCCAATCTCCGGGGACACGAACGGGATTGGCTCGGACTGTGGCCGCTCCAGTCAGATCGCAAGGGACTCGGTGCGATGATCAACGTGCGCAACGCAGTCGAGGACTTCGGTCCGCCTCCCAGCGGGCTGGTGTGGTTCATGGACCATCCCAGCGCCGCCACGTTGCGGTTGGCCGACGGAGATTGGCATCACGTGTTGACCTACCGACTGATGGATCGTGGCGAACATAGTGGCGGTGAACCGACGCCCCACACGGGCCAATACGTTGAAGAGGTGATTTCCGCTGGCGCGGCAAGACCGCTATGGATGTTTGGCTAGGAGCAGACCGTTGGTCGATTTGTTTTAAGGTCACCTTGGCCGAACCGATTCCTCGTTGCCGATTCTGGGCGCGGCAACATAGACTCGGCCTTATCGGCCGGAGCTGATCTACGCTGGAGGACCTCAATGTCTCGACACTTGAATCCATATGCGGCAACGCCGGGGCATCGACGATCGCGCCGTGCTTTTCTGAAGATTGGCGGGCTAGCGCTCGGTGGGTTGTCTCTGTCAAACATCCTGCGTGCCGAGAACTTGCAATCCGCGAAAGGTCCGACACCGGCAGGGTCGCACAAGGCGATCATCATGGTCTTCCTGGCTGGCGGACCACCACATTTGGACATGTTCGATTTGAAGCCTGACGCCCCCGCGGAAATCCGTGGCGACTTCTTGCCGATCAAGAGCAGCCTGCCGGGGATCGAGATTTGCGAACTGATGCCGCGAATGGCGGCGATCATGGACAAGTTGGCCATCATTCGATCGGTCGTCGGGACTCCGCATGACCACGCGGCCTTTCATTGCTTGACCGGCCGACCGCGCAGCACGCAAGCCGCGACCGGTCCGCAGCCGGCCGGAGGTTGGCCCGCGCTCGGAGCCGTTGCCTCGAAACTTCAAGGGCCCGTGCACCCATCGATGCCGCCGTTTGTCGGTTTGGCGCCGGAGATGAAACTGAAAGAATGGGCTGACCCGGGTTCGCCGGGGTTTTTGGGAATGGCACATGCACCGTTTCAACCGCGGTTTGAGGCAGTTCGGGATATGGTTTTGCGCGGTATTTCGATCACGCGGCTGGGTGATCGCCGCCAGCTTCTGCACGGTCTTGATCGATTGCGCCGCGAAGTGGATCAGGCCGACTTGTTCACTGCTATGGAGTCCCACGAGGCGGCGGCCTTCGACATTCTTACATCGCCCAGACTCGTTCAGGCCTTGGATCTCTCGTTAGAGGATCCCCGCACGGTGGTCGCCTACGGTCAGGGCGGGCCGCCGCTGCATCCGACCAGCATGGATCAGCCGGATGCCACGGGTGACCTGCGCCATTTTCTGATGGCGCGTCGATTGGTCGAGGCAGGCGCACGCTGCGTCACGCTGAACTTTGGCAAATATGACTGGCATGACAACAACTTCCGTGAGGCACGGCACACGCTGCCGCTGCTGGATCGAGGCGTCGCGACGCTGGTTGAGGATCTCCATCATCGCGGGCTGGATCGCGACGTCAGCGTCGTTGTGTGGGGAGAGTTTGGACGATCGCCCAGGATCAACGCCAATCAGGGGGGCCGTGATCACTGGCCGAATGTGATGAGTGCTGTTCTTGCGGGCGGCGGAATGCGCGTGGGGCAGGTCATCGGTAGTACGGATCGTCACGCGGACACGGCAAAGGAAAGGCCAATTCATTTTCAGGAAGTCTTCGCGACGCTGTATCACCGCTTGGGAATCGACGTCGAGAAGACCGTCCTCACGGATCTCAGTGGCCGGCCACAATCGCTGCTGGATTACTCAAATCCCATTCGTGAACTCGTGTGAGACCGGGCGGGGCACGATTCGCGTTTCGTCTGGAGCATGGCAGTGAGCGTGAACCTGAGACGGTTTCCAGTCGAGCAGCGAGATGGATGGGTGCCGACTCAACGTAACGCATTGTTCCTCGCACCGGGATTCGTGGCCAGCGTCCTCGTTGCGATTTCGCTTCAGGCCGATGAATCGGCTGGGATCCTGCCATCCCGGTGGGTGACGAGCCTGCCATCCGTAGCGATTGCCGCCGAGCACAATGTGATCGAGCCGGTTGCCGTGCGGACCCGTTCCGGCTCGCTGCTGGTGGCTGCGGAGAGTGTAGGGAAGAACGAAAGCACCATCGTGCTGTCGCGCAGCATGGACCTGGGACAGACGTGGAATCGTGAGACCGGGCATCTGGTTCAGGCGAATGACGGATATCGAGTGAGTGCCGGCGCGGCGGGGATGCTTCCTTCGGGACGGCTGGTGCTGGCCTGCCACGAGTGGCAGGAGAAGCCCGGCACGGTAAGACATGTCCGGGAGGAACCGGCCGGAGTGCATCATTATCAGTGGAGCGGCTTCCGGCGAGCGAGCGGGCTGAAAGTGTTCCTCAGCGATGATGACGGGAAGAACTGGACAACGGCAGACTCAAACGTCGCTGGCGGCCCGGTGGCGACGGCGGCCATGGGAAGTGTGTTCGCGGCTGACGGCGCCATCTGGCTTCCTGTCTACGCATCATCCGATCACAAGCAAACGGATGCCGCGCTCAGTGGCGTCGGGTTGATGCGCAGCGACGACAATGGCCAGTCGTGGAAGTTCTCTCACTGGATTGCCAAAGCGGATGAAGCACACAACATCGGCTACGGTCCGGGGGACGTGACCGTGCTGCCCGATGGGCGCTGGCTCGGACTATTGCAAGGCAACTACCGAGGACTCGGTGACTATACCCGCCCGCGAGTCTGCCGCACGATCAGTTCCGACGCCGGGCGGACGTGGAGCATTCCTGAGCAGAAGTTCCTGAATCATGGCACGTCGACCGTCACGTTGGATGGTCGCGATGGTGAAGAGATCATGGTCGGCGGTTGGAAGGACCGGGGCATTCACTTCACGGTCGGCGCCAACGCTGGCGAAGACTGGCGGTATCAGGACCAGGTATGGTGGTGCATCTGGTACGGTGTGGGTAATCGCGGCGGAGCGCGATTGCTGAAACTCGATGAGGGAGTGCTGGCGGTCTACCACTGGATGGATGACAAAGATCTCTTGCGCACGCAAGTCCGCAGCCAGATGATTCGCCGCGCAACCGGTCCAGCGCCCGAAACGAAACGACCGACGGTCGAGAAGCTCAAACCGCAGTCACAGTGGCGCATGGCCGAGGCGTATCAGTTGCCGCCTATCCCCGATGCGCCGGCTGGAATCCGCATTAAGACGCTGCTCAAACTGCGCAGCGGCGATTGGATCTGCCTGGGTTATGTGGGGTCGAAGAAAGCGGACACTGCCTACGGCTTCGCGCCGACCGGCGTGTGCGCGCTCCGCTCGGCGAAGATCACCGGCCCGTGGAACAAGATCGCCGACATTCCCATGCCGCCGGAAGTCGGCGGTTTGTTTGATACCGGCACGGGCGCCGGCGTTCCGGGTGCGATGGTGCAGCACTCCTCCGGGCGGCTCTTCCTGCCGCTCAGCACGAGCAACCGCAAGGACATCATCCTGACCTGCTCGGATGATGAAGGAAAGACCTGGCGAACCCTCGGCTCCATGGCACAGATCACCGGACTTCCCGCCGTTCATGAAGCCGACAAGATTGTCGAGCGGAAGGACGGCAGCCTGATCTTGCCGATGCAGCGGCCGTTTCATGGGGAGAGCAAACATCATCCGCTGTTCTACGTTCGCAGCCGTGATCGCGGCGAGACCTGGAGCGCACCGGTCTTCTGGGCCACGCATCCCGGAACACGCTACGAAGGACTGCCCCACGGGTCATTCGCTGACCTGCGCGAAACATCTCTGGCAGTACTGAATGACAGCGACTGGCTCGGCATCTTCCGAGAATCGCGCGGGACACAATCGCCGGAGAATGCGGAACGCGGTCCCTTGAGCATGCCCTTCCTGTGTCTGGCGCACAGTGCCGATGACGGCCGGACCTGGAAATCGTCATTCGGCTTTCTGGGCGTGGAGCCGGACATCGAAAGCTTGCCGGGCGGCGCCGTGATGGTGACGTTCCGCGACGACAATCTGGCCAGTGTCTGGATCTCTTACGACAAGGGCATGTCATGGCAGATCCAGCACGACCCGGCGGAACTTCCCTGGCGAAGAGGCGCCGCCGAGCAGTCGACGCAGTGGCCTCCCGGCGGCGAACCGATCATTCGCGTGATCGACGACAACACGGTCGCGGTCATCTGTGACTCCGGGATGATCCCTTCCGGCAAGTTGCTTCCGCCGGATTACAAACCGAGCAAGGAATTCCAGGGCCGCGTGCAGGTCCGGTTCTTTCGCCTGGTCCCTGCATCAAGATGACAGTCTGTGACCTTGGCCAAGATGCTCAGGAACCGGCGCTGCTGCGATCCAACTGATTGCGGGGTTCGGGGAGCGTATTGTCGATGACTTGATACGTCTTGCCCGTCTCCCGCAACTCAGAAAAATGGATGTGCCGATAATCGAATTCCAATTCGGGCGTGGCGACCGGCTTTCCCGATTCGCGCGAACGCATCGCGGCCTCCAGAATGCCGGTGGTCAACAAGGTGCGTTCCACAGGATCAACCATTCCACCGGCTGGGGTTAATCCCGGGTGAGTTTGGCAACCAACACTCTCAATCAATACGTCATTCACCGCAAGTCACGGCCTGAGTGTTCGTCACACCCAGCAGTTTGGCCGCGTTGTTCCAGAAAATGTCTTCCACGGCCGCATCGCTGAGCCGTTCCGACCAGCACGCCCATTTGAGGGAGCGCAGATGTTCCAGACCGACCAACACAGGCTCGATCTTCTGATGCTTTTCTCCCCACACCGGCGTGTTTTCGTAAATCCAGAGGAATGAATCCGCGGCGGCCAGCGACCGTCCCCGCATGTGGCTCACGGGCAAATCGCTCCCGTACATCAGCTTGTCATGGCCGATGATACGTATGATCGCCTGGTGGGCCATCTGCTCGCAATTGGCGCTGGTGTCGAAGTAGAGATTGTCGAGACCTTTGAGCTGCTCCAGTCCTTCCAGATTGTGAGCCGGCTGAAACCCCCGCGCGGAATGTGCCAGAATGAGCCGCATATTCGGATACAACTGGCAATAACGCCGGATCCAATGAATGTTCGACGGATCGGCCACCGCGCGCGACTTCACCATGTGCAGCGTGATCACCCAGCCTTCTTCATGGGCGACCTTGATCAGGCTCTCCGGCAGAAAGGCGGGGATCTCGGCCTCCCACGTCGGCGTGACGGCGGCAAACGTGTGATAGCACTTCAATCCATGCAGACCCAACCGGCGGACTTCTTGCCGCACCCATTCCGGGTCGTCGTCCGGGCGGACAAAGAACTCCCCGCGAAACGCCAGGCCGAAGGCGGTTTGCTTGCTGACGAACTCGTTCATCCGGTGCCGCCCGTCGGGCAGTTGAGGCGACGCAAAACCGAGAAACAGCGCCCCGGTTTTTCGCCCCCGATGCAGGTCTGTGATCAGGGACAGGTATTCCTTCGTGCCGATGTCTCCCGAAACGCCAGGAACCCGGAAGGGGACTTCCTGCTCCAGCCAGATGTGGCAATGGGCGTCGTAGACGTAGTCCGGCAGAAAGTCGTTCACTTCACGCTGAAAAAACTCCAGGTCGACGGCTCGTGAGACCGCGTGAACGCCGGCATTCGATTGTTCGGGCATCGGTCGTGTTCCTTACTCGGAAAAGTCGATTCGTTTCATGCTTCTAGGATTACTTCGCCAACAGTTCTTCGGTGCGGCGGGCCATTTCGCTGCGCCAGTCATTCAAGTGGATTTTCATACCGACCTGGTCCAGCCATTTCTGTGCGCTCTTGACCAGTCCAGCTTTTGACTGCTGATCTTTCGCCTGGATCAGGGCGTGCTTTAGCGTGGCCAGGTAGCGTGCATCGTCGTAACCTTCGCGGTAGGCCTCCCACGAGAGAGTGTCGAAGGACGCGGTTTTGCCGCGGAGCACGAATCCAATTGAGACATTGAACGGCCCGGCCTCGCGATAGCGCGGCTGGTTGATGTGCGTATAAGCCCAGGTCATCGTCCCGTCCAGCCCGGCCTTCCAGAGTCCAAGCCCCCGCATGCGGCGATGGTGCTCCACCCAGACATGTCCCGCACACGGGTCCATATAAGTGTAAACCCGATGTCCGGCCTGGTGGACGCGTTTGATCTTGTCCTGCACCTCCGGCTTCAAGAGCAGATCGACCTCCAGGCCTTCGCGGATTTCCGGCGGCATCGCCAGGAACTTCGCCGCCGGCATCAAACTATGACGATCCATCAAGGCATGCATCGGATGAAGCATGATGGGCACATTGAGCAGATCGCCGATGCCCTCCGTATATCCGGCGTAGTGGGCGACAAAGATGCCGGCCCCGCCTTCGTGAATCGACTGCCAGGCGTCGCGCTGGACCATCAACGCCTCGCCGGTGGCTTCATCCGCTCCCATCAAATGCACGTCCCCATAACCCCGCTGGTGAAGATACTCGACGAGTTCTTTGACTTGCCGCACATTGAGCGCGTACTGCCCCTCGCCGAGCTTCTGCGACGAATTGACTTGGCCGGCGCCCAGCAGAAACAAGCGTTCCTTCGGCATGCCCGCCTGTTCGCGGGCATTCAAGACGATCTCCAATTGGCGGAAATCGAGCGTGCCGTCGGGGTTGGCGTTCGCCTGCGGATAAATCACCGGGTTGCGGCAGCCATGAGCGACCATATTTTCCAGGTCTACGCGGTACTCGTCCGCCGTGAGCACGGCATAACCTTGCGGGTTATCGACAGGAAGATCTCCGACTAGCCACGCCGGATGATAGACCGAGTATTCAAATTCCGGATCGGCCAGGTCAAAACTGGGAACCGTCAACTCCACATCGAGCGATCGGTTCGGCTGATCCTTGGCGGTGATTGTCAATGTTCCGCGATAAAGGCCCGGACTCGCATCCGTCGGTACGTGAATCGTCAGCCAGAACTGCTGTTGCTTCGCGATGTCCGCCGGCTGCAGCACGTCGGCGTCGATGGGTTCACGCGTGAAATAGTTCGTCTTGGTGTAGGCCAGACTCACGGGCGGCGCGTCGGGTTGTTGCGACCGCGGCTGCGGCTCGTCGCGAACTTCGATCAGATTCGGGTCATGCACGAGAACCCAGTTCATCACGATGGGGTAATCCGACGTATACCGGAACACGGGTGCGACAATGCGCAGATCGATCGCCGCCGCCGGAATGACGCCGCCGGGGCCGCGCAGGTCCGAGGCGGCAACGTGAACTTGCCGGAGCGGTTTCGCGGCATCGATTACGAACGATGCCGGCTCATATTCGCCGCGGGCCGCCATGAGTTTAAGGCGATTGCCGGTACGACAAATTTTCGGCAGCGGCGCATCGGGACGAATGGCCTGATTGCTCAGCGGAGGATCCACGATCCGAACGGCATAGGGTTCCGCCGCTTGCGTGGAGGCAGCCGCGTGCAGGGCGGCCAACGCCAGCAGAACCAGAAATCTGACCATCCCGCAGACCGTTTTCATCGTCGTCATCGAATCGAACCCTCAGTGAAAGGAACGCAGCAGTTTGCAGAATTCCCGCAGAAACGGAGCATTCTGATGCCAGCCGCGCGCGCTGACCAGGTTGCCGTCGATTACCACGTCTTGATCAAGGTACTCGCCGCCGACTTGCGTGATGTCGAGCGCACATTTCGGCACGGTCGTTCCTTTGCGGCCGCGAAGGCACCCAGCCGCTGCCGGTATTTCGACGCCGTGGCACAGCATGGCGACCGGCTTTCCCGCCTCGAAGAAGTGCCGAGTGATCGCCAGGAGATGTTCATCGTATCGCAAATACTCTGGAGCGCGTCCGCCGGAAAAGAGTGCGGCGAAATAGTCCTCCGGGCGGACGTCCCGGAAGGCCACCGTGGCGCGGACGTGATAAGCTGGCTGTTCACGGGTGATGTCCCACGGGATGCTCGCATCCGGCGGGATTTCGTGCATGACCCCGTGGTAGAGCCTGGCCTCGGGGCCGGCGATGACCACTTCATAGCCCTCTTCCTGCAGACGAAAAACCGGATAGAGCGTATCCATAATCTCGGTGCCGTCGCCGATGGGAAGAAAAATCTTGCGTGCCATTCCATGCCTGCTTTCTAGAGAAGTCGTCGCGAGGAGTTCATTTCCAGTAGCCTTCGACACATAAACTGTGTGTGCCCTTCAATCTCCAGACGACGCTTGAGAGACGAGTTCATTAAGCCATCTCACTACTTTGCCTGGACTTGAATCCGTCTCAATACGGCGCACGCCTTGTCTCCCTGTTCGACTCCGCTGCCGCTCGACAGCAGCATGTGCAGATCGAAGTCCTGCAGTTCCTTGAGTTCATCGCCGGGGACCGTCAACGACAACGGACCGTCGTGCCGTACCTGCGAGGTGACGCTCCAGCGCGGTTGTCCTTTCCGGGGAGCCACGCTCAGGGTGACGCTCCCGCCCAGACTCGCAGCATCCGCATTGCAGTCGGCGATGACCGTCAGTTCCTTCAGCGGCCGCGGTGAGGTAATTCTCTGGACAAGTCGCGTCGAGGTTCCCGTTCCGCCTTTCATTCCCACCCAGAAATGGCCCTCGCGAAAACCGCCGTGGGAGGGATGCGCGGCCGTCACCGCGCCGAGATGAGCCCAGCGAGTCGCCTGAAAGTCATCTTCGTAACTCAAGGCATCGTTGTCGTCGGCGACGAGTTGCGCCGACGCGCCGGGCTTTGGCGGCTGATGGACGCAGCGGACGCGCAGGCGATCGAGCCGATTGGCCGCGATGCCCGCCTTCCCGTTCGGGTTCTCCATCAGAATGCGCACGAAGAACTCGTGTTTCCCATGAACGACCTTCTTGTCTTCCAGACGCACGGTCGCGATGCCGTCCGATTTCTGCTGAACCACTTCGAGAGGCCAGGTTTTCCCGGTCTCATCCGTCGTCAGCGACAGCACATTGCGAGTTCCCGGCGACGCGGGCGCGGCCGCGTCGAGCAGAACCTCCACGCGATCCAACGGAAACCACGACTCGAAGCGATACACCAGCGACGCCGACGCCGCGCCGTTCTCGCGCGGCATCAACTCCAGGAATCCCGGCGCATCGGGCCGGCTCGTGAGCCTGAGACCGAGGAACCCGCGCACATCGGCGGCATGCAGCCAGGCGAACCCCGAGAACGTCTCGACATACTCGCTCGCCGCCTTTGGGTCGCCGCCGACAGGGATGGATCGGTCGCGCGCGGAAAAACCGGCCGACGACAGCGGCAGTTCCCGCGGTCGGACCGCGTGCATCGCCTCTCGCTGCGCGGCCAGTGCGTTGCGCAGTTTGATCAACTCCGGCGCCGAACTGCCGGCCCAGGTGCTCACGGAACCGTGCGGACCCGCCACGGCGAAAACGGCGCAGCCGACGTTGAATTCGCGGCAGATGTCGAATTGCCGCCATTCGCGGTCAATCAGAGCCGCGGCCGTGGGATACTGGGTCCACTGCGGCCAATGGGGATCAGCCGCCCAGGGCACACAGATCGCCGGCTTGCGGAGGGCCGTGAACTTCATCAGATGCTTGCGGAAGCTGACGCTGTCCCTGCCATACGAATCCCAGATCCAGCCGTCGGCGGTCAGACCCGGATCGGGAGTCAACGGGTCGCTGAACCACTGGAATACGGGGATGCCGTACTTCTCGCGGACATGCCGAGCCAGACCGTCCAGCACCTCGACACGGCCGCCGGTGTTCTCTTCGCCCAGGCAAATGGCCGGAATCAATTCCGGATAGGTCGGGCTATCCTTCTCCGGCGCCAGCCAGGCATCGAGGCGCCGTTTGCCTGTTTCCAGGTCTGCATCCCGTTCGCCGCAGAAAACCGTCCACACGTCATGGCGATGTGCGTCATCGCGCACGCGGCTCGCCTTCACACCGGCCCACCACCTGGCCTTGTCGGGAAACGTGTCGCCCAGGCTGAGCTTGCCGAGAAAGTAGTCGAAATGCTGTTCCGGCCCGCCGGCATAGACGCCCAGGTACCGATAGCCGGGGTCCGGGTAGGAACGGATTGTTGTTTGTGCGTCCGAGGAATTGACGACCCCGCCGAGCAGGACCAGACTCAGCCAGCAGAGCCGGACGAGTCGCTGGTGATGATTTCTGTCTGCTGAAGATGACATGGTCACACGAGGCATGTTCGCTTCTCCCGATTCTGCAAAGAGATCATTCGACCAGGCCGGCGACAGCCATTCCGATGCCGGTCGCGCCACCGCCGGCTCCGTTATAGAACAGCCGCACACGAGCTTGCTCCCGCAACACGCAGGGGTAGCCAATCATGCCGCCGTCCCACGCTCCCGGTTGAAGCGTCAGGGAGACATTGCCCGCATCTGCGTCACGATCCCACGTCAATCCCTCAGGACTGGCGGCCTCGGCCAGGGCATAGGTCTTGAACTTCGTTCCCAGCCCGGTATAGAGGCCGCGATATCCCTTTTCCGATTTCCAGACGTTCAGCCCCACCACGCCAATGTCTTCCGTCGTCACATCGCGACGGCGCTCGATCACGACCTGGCGGTCGCTCCATTTGATGCCGTCGTACGAGTGCGCAGCAACGCAGACCTTGTGCTCGATGACGTGCCAGGTTCCGTTGGCCAGATAGTTGGGGTCCTTCAGTCCCGGCAGCAGCGTGTAATACAGGCGATGCAGTGTGCGGCCATCGGGCTGCGGCAGATCGACGATGTTTCCCAGGCCGACAAGCGCCTGACAGTCGGGATACTCCTCCACGCCGTCTCCCTGCAGGACCGGTTCCACCGAGTGTTTTTTCCAGTGCCGCAAGTCGTCGCTCTGCGCCAGGCCAATGCCCCAGTAGTTCGAAAAATGCTGCTTCCCTTCGCGACTGCTACGGCCGGAATAATAGAGATGCCACTTTCCTCCAATGCGATGGACGCAGGGATATGTGGCCGATCGTTCGTCAAACGCGTCCTTCGCTCCCAGCTCGAGAATCGGCCCATGCCGCTCCCATTCGGTCGGCTGTTCGGGATTCGCCGTCGCCAGGCAAATCCGCTGAACGCCATCCTTTCCGATACCGGCGTAGAACATCCACCATTGGCCGTCATGCAGCACGACAAACGGCCCCTGAGCGCCGCTGGCATCGAATTCGGATCGAGGCACGAAGATCGGATTGCGCGGATCACGCTGCCAGGCGTGCAGCGACAATTGACCCTTGCGTGTGGTGGCTTCTTCGGCAGCCCCATCATGCGGTGACTGCCGAGATAGCAGATCCGCAGTTTGGGACGGTCCCGAGGGTTTTTCCAATCCTTTTTGACCGTCTGCGGCACTGCCCGCCGGCCCGGCACCGGCCGGGGGACG
>SXGT01531016.1_pt1 | contig 13394 bp, 11 predicted proteins | sample 3176221 | NCBI WGS metagenome assembly SXGT01 (sample SAMN11356862, study PRJNA531348) | freshwater metagenome | isolation source: freshwater sample F1-120 | place: China: Fuxian Lake, Yuxi | collected 2017-12-25
GACCACCATCAGCTCCAGCGGGTCGCCCCAGTCGCCGGCCGCGAGCTGGCGCGCGACGAGGTCGGGGGTGCCATCGCCGTCCGCGTCGCCGCCGCCGCCGATGATGGACAGGTAGCTCTCCGACGCGCCCACGAGCTCGGCCCGCGCCGCTGGCAGCGCGGTGATGCCCTCCCAGGGCCCGTCGAGGAACAACAGCCGCTCCTCGACACCGTCGCCGCGCATGCTCGATGGCAGGACCAGCTCCTCGGCGCCGTCGCCGTCCGGGTCGCCAGCGCAGGCCGGATCGCCGCCCACCGGGTAGTCGTTCCGCAGGGACACCCAGCTTTCCTGCAGCGTGGCCGGCAGCGGCGCGCCGCCGCGGAGGGCGAAGAGCTCGCTGTAGTCGGTGGAGAACTCCGGGTTGTCGACCACCGTGCGCGTGCTCACCGCGGCAAGGAGGTCGTCGCGGCCGTCGCCGTCGAGGTCGCAGCCGCCCGCCACCACGAGGTGGAAGGGCACGGCCCGCGACTCGTCGGTGAGATCGTTTGGATTGAGGCGGAAGTCGTCGGGCACCCGGGTGGCGGTGTCGGCGAGCGACAGCACGCCCTCGTGGCGGCAGCCGCCGCCGTCGCAGTCGTTATCGATGCCGTCGTCGCACACCTCGGTGGCGTCGGGGCTGACGGCCGGGTCCGTGTCGTCGCAGTCACTCCCGTCGGCGAGCCAGCCCGCGGGCGCCTCGCAGGCGGCCGTCCCGGTGGCCGCGTCGCCGTGGCCGTCGCCGTCGGCGTCGGGGTGCCAGGTGGGCGCGTCCTCGTCGAGCTGGCCGTCGCAGTCGTTGTCGAGGCCGTCGCAGGCGTCGGCGGCGCCCGGGTACACGGTGGCGTCGAGGGGCGCGCAGTCCTCGTCGTCGGGCACCCCGTCGCCGTCGCTGTCGGGCGGCGGCCCGGTGTCGGGGCCCGAGTCCGCCGCGGAGTCGGCGCTGGAGTCCCCGGCGGGGCCGGGGCCCCCGCCGGTGTCGGCCTCCTTGGTCGTGTCGCCGGGTTCCGCCCGGCAGCCGGCCAGCAGCATGGCCAGCAGGAGGGGCGCGGTCACGAGGGCACCAGCACGTCGACGCGCAGGTACGAGCGGAAGTTCGACGCCTGCGCGGTCTGCTTGGTGCTGTCGAGGTCCGCCTCCTCCCAGCAGGTGAGGATGAAGTTCCCCCAGCGCGACACGTGCGGCCGGTTGCCACCCGGTGCGCCCGCCGCCGTGGAGGAGACGGTCACCTGCAGCGGGACGGGGCTCGACATCGAGGAGAAGGTGGCGTCCCACACCGCCAGCCAGAGGTAGCCCCAGTCGTCGACCACCGGGCTGTTGTCGCTGTACGTTGGTCCCGTCGCGGCGGTAGAGCACGGCACGAGCTTCAGGGCGAGCACGGAGTCGCCGTTGGGCAGCCTGACGAAGCTCGGCATCTGGAGGCTGTACCCGGGGAGGGTGGCCTGGAAGTTGGGCGTGCCGCGGCCGAGGATGGTGGCGTCGCTCAGGCTGGCGTCGGTGTCGAAGACCTGCAGCACGTTGTCGGCGACGTTGAGCAGCACGGTATCGGGGACCATGACCCGCCACGCCGCCGGGCTGGCCGCGCCGGCGGGCCCGCGCGCGGAGCCGGTGGTGTCGCACTCGAGCTTCGTCGGGCTGCCGACGGTACCGAGGAACGTGACGTCGGCGGTGAGCAGCAGCAGGCGTGGGTCGACCACGAGGAAGCGGAGCGCCTTGTTCTGCACGTGCTTGATGGCCACCGCCACCCCCTCGGGCGTCGCGACCATGAAGTGGTCGTTGGTGGCGTAGGCGCGCGCGGTGTCCGACACCAGCGGGTCCAGGCGCCAGGCGGAGTTGTAGTCGGAGGCGTACACCAGCACCTCGCGATCGGGGGCGATGGTGCCGCCCCCGCCGAGCTGGCGCCGGTCCACGCGGAATAGCCAGAGGTCGTTGAGCGTCGAGGCGCTCTCGGCAAGCCGTGGGCCACCGGCGAGCTGCGCCGAGATCCAGTGGCTGCCGAAGGCCGCGACGTGGGCGTGGTCGGCCACGCCGGTGTAGCCTCGCGCCGTGGCCGCGGCCGGGAGCGCCAGGCGCGACCAGCTGATGCTCGCCCGCGCGGCGTTCACGTCGCCCGAGGCCGCGTTCCTCCTCAGCGAGGACAGGTCGAGCAGGGCCAGGTACACGTCGCCATCGTACGCGATCGACAGCACCACGTCGCGGGTGAGGTCGCTCGCGTCGTCGGGCACCGCGTAGGCCCAGCGAACGCCGGAGCTACCGCCGCCGGGCACCGGCAGCTCGAACTCGAAGTAGATGGACGTGCCGCTGGTGTCCGTCACCCGCCGGAGCGCGTGGATCCCGTAGCTCCGGGCCGAGGGACTGAAGGCACGGCCGATCACGGCCTAGTCTCCCCACGCCTCGATCACGCCGTCGAGCCAGCAGCTCGCGGAGTTGCTCGCGGGGGTGTTGCGCACCAGCCAGCCCGGCCGGCAGAGCAGGTACTGCGCGGCGCTGGCCGCGATGTCCGTCGCCGACGCCGCCGTTGGCGAGGTGCCGTTGGCGGTGACGTTGGTGCCGACGCCGACCGCCACGGGGGTGCCGTCCCAGGCGTTGCAGAACTCCACTGCTGGCTGCGCCTCGGGCGTGCCGATGGCCACGCGCATCTCGCTGCGCGAGCGCGCCGTCTGCAAGCCAGTGGACGGGCGCCAGTCGCCCCCGGGGATGAAGGTGGCGGAGGAGGTGTTGGCGGGGATGGTGACCCCGCCGGTGCCGCAGTCGAACGACGTCTTCAATCGAACCTCGTTGTGTCGCGACAAGATTACCACTGGGGGGGGGGGGGTCTCGTCAAGGACTGCGCCCGCGTCGTGACAACTCGTGACGAGGGTTGGAGAGGGGGAGCCACGGAGTGTCCCGGGCTCCTCGCGAGACGGCCGCCCACCCCGCCTCCCGGTGAGCCGGTAGCCACCGCTGGGATGGGCACCCGCCCCCCGGCCGGGTGTCTTGTCGCGAGGAATGCGGGCTACGTGACCGTCTCGACGTTGAACCCGCCGTACACGAAGGCGCGGTCCCGAGCGAGCAGGGCCGTGGCGCGCTCGGGGTCGGGCCGGAGCCGACCCGCGAGTGACTCCGGTCGCGACCGCGGCACGAGGAGGTTCCAGTAGGCGAGCCGGGCACCGGGGACGGCGTGCTGGACGGAAAGATCCAGCAAGGCGGCGTGGTGCTCGGCCGGCACGTACTCGAACAAATTTGAATAGTTAAATTTTCCGAATGATTTAGAAGCTCGCGGCAAGTAGTCCTCGAGCGAGGCGTGCACGAAGCTCACCCGGTCGGCCGCCGCCTTGAGCTTCGCATGCCCCTCCGTCGTGAGCCACGGGGGTCCGCTCTCGAGATCGCCATGCTCGCCGGTGAGCATCCACCGCAGGAAGAAGTTGTTGCCCACCGGGATCTCGGTGAGCGCGTGCTGCGCCCGGGCGAGGAAACGATCGGCCACCGCCCCCTCCACCTGCGCGAAGTGCTCGGGGCTGCGCCCGGTGCGCGACATCACGAAGCGCGAGAAGAAGAGCTTGAACAGGCCGCGCCAACGCCAGGTGTCCCAGCGTTCCGCGTAGAAAGCGCGTTGTTCGTCGAGCGTGGTGCACGCGAGCATCGCGTCGATGGTGTCGCGACCGTGCACCATGGGCAAGACACGCGTGCGGAAGGTGTCGAGGTAGCGCTCGAAGCGACCCTGGCCGAGAAGTCCGAGACGGATCAGCTCCTCGTGATGGTCCCAGTAGGCACGCACCTCGGGCCGGAGATTGTCGCGCACGTAGTGATAGAACCACACGCGACGCCCGAAGTGACCGAGCCCGAACATGGAGCGCACCGACTGCACCGGCAGGGCGCGCACGGCGGCGAGCTTCAGCTCCGCCAGCGCGATCTGCGGGAAGGAGAGGTCGATGCAGGTGACCGACTGCGCGCCGGCGATGGCCAGCGCGAAGCTGTTGTCGCCCGCCGAGCAGATGGAGAGCACGTCGTCGCCCGGGCCGACCTCGAGCGCCCCTTGCAGCACCGCGGGGTCTTCCCAGCACTGCGCGTAGGAGATCGCGCGCGCCAGGATGGAGTCTTCGACGGTCGATCGCAGCTCGCTCACAGCTTCTCCACCTTCCCCGTGGATCCATCCATGCGCAGGCGGTCGCCCGTCTGCACCGCCGCCGTGAGCCCGGGGATGCCGATGATCGTCGGCAGGCCCATCTCGCGCGCCACTACCGCCGAGTGGCTCAAGAGCGAGCCGCGCTCGACCAGGAGCCCCGAGATCGCCGGGTAGAGGGGCACCCAGCCGGGATCGGTGCGGAAGGCGGCCAGGATCTGCCCGTCGAGCCGCGCCCCCTCGTGCGGATCGGCGAGCACCACCACCTCGTTCTCCACCACGCCCGGGCATACACCCGTGCCCGCGAGGCCCTCGCCGGTTGGCGCCTTGCGTGGCCGCTTGAAGGGGTTGTGCAAGTGGACGGCGCCGCGCGTGTAGAACCGGTCATCGGGCGCCTCGCCCGACTGGTAGCCGTCGAACTCGCGGCGTCGAAGGGCGATGGTTTCTCGGAGGGCCACGCTCACGGTCGTCCCGCGCACCACCCCGAGGAGCTCCGACACGGCGAGGTAGAAAACGTCGTCCACCCGGTCGATCTTGCGCGCGGCGACGAAGTGTTCACCGAGCGCCCGGAAGATGTCGCGACAGAGTCCGAAGATCCGCGTGCGCAAGAAGCGCAGGTTCTCCCTGTCACGCACGCGCGACCGAGCCTGCGCGAGCACGCCCTTGAACACCAGCTTCCGCCATCCCGACAGCCGCGCGAAGGCCTTCTGCTCTGCCTCCGCGCGAACGCGTCCCTCGGCGCTCGGGTCCATGGGCGGCGCGCGCAGGTAGTTTCGGAGCGAGGCCACGAGGAAAGAAGGGTCTTGTCGCAAGGACGGTGTCTCGAGCTTCAGCTCGTTGACGCAGCGATCGCCGTACTTGTCGATGTACTCGTCCCAGGCCGCGACGAAGCCGGGGACGGCGCGCGCCTCGTCGATCGAGAACTCCGGCGTCACCTTGCCGCGCAAGAGCTCTGCCATCGCGAGAGCGGCGTGCATCGGTGCCACGCTCTCGAGGCCACCCTCGCCGCTGAGCAGCTCGTTGTGGAGCTGTCCCTGGACGCCCTGGGCGTCGATGTCGCCGCACCAGCTCGCGCAGAGCTTCCGCAGCGTGCCGTAGAAGATCATCGTGAGGAAGTCGTTCACGATCGGGGTCGACCAGGCCCACAGCAGCTCGCGCTCGAGCACCTCGTAGGCCTCCACCAGCTCCTCCGGCGGCATCTTGGAAAGCTCCCGCCGTCGCCAGGGCTGGTACACGCGGTCGAAGTGCGCGTGGAAGCCGGCGACGTCGCGGTCGATGGTGCGCAGTCGCCAGCCGAGCACGCCCACCAGCTTCAAAAGGCGCAGGCCGTCGCGCAGGGAGCGGGGGGGCTTGGCGCCGCCCACGTCTTCCTCCCGGGCCACCTCCGCCACGCCCATCATCTGTTCCATGAACGCGGCGTTGTACTTGTACCCCGGCAGGATCTGGACCAGCCGGTACCACGCGTTGAGGTTGTAGTACACCCGCCCGCGGACCAGCCCGATCATCCGGGGGTAGACCGAGCTCTGGGCGAGGATCTCCGCCTCGGTCACGCCCATCACCCGCAGGAAGAGCTGGTAGACGATGGTGTAGGCGTGCTGCGCGAAGCTGTAGGTGAGCGGCGTGGTGACGCCGTTGTAGCTCTCGATGATGTTGCTGTTGTCCCACAACAGGCGACGCCCGCGTGGGATCGGCGTGGTCACCGGCCGAGCCTGGAGGAACCAGACCTTGCCGTTCTCGACGGTGAACTCGATGTCGAGCTCGTGACCGAAGGCGCTGCGCAGGCGACGCACCCCTTCCGCGAGCCCGCGCACGACGTCGTCGGCCAACGCCGCGTCGGGCCGGTCGATGGCCATCTCGCTCGGCGCGCCGTCAACCAGCAGCACCGCCGCGTCCTTGTGGACGATCTCGGCCTCGATCTCGCCCTTGTCGTTCACGCGGTAGCTGTCGCAGGGGACTGAGCCCTGCACCACGCCCTCGCCGAGCCCAACGGCAGCGGAGATCAAGACGCGGTCGGGGTCGTCGGGGGTGGCGGTGAAACACACGCCGCTGGCCTCGCCCACCACCATGCGCTGTACCACCACCGCCACGGGCGACGGCTCGATCCCGTGCACGGCGCAGTAGGCCAGCACGCGCTCGCTCCTGCCCGAGGCGCGACAGGTCGCGACCCCAGCAAGCACGCCCTCCCAGGACGAGACACCGAGCACCGACACGTACTGGCCGGCGAAGCTGTGGGTGGCGCTGTCTTCGCCCAGGGCGCTCGAGCGCACCGCGAGAGGCGCCCCCAGGGCCTCGATGGCGTCGCGCCGGGCCGAGGGGTCGGCGTCGGGCTCGATCACGACGAAGGGGGGTACTGCGACCCCCGCCGCTTCCAGGCGCAAGAGACCGGCTGCCTTACCGCCAACGCGCGGGCTCATGCGAAGGCCGCCCCGGCCCAGAGCGAGCCGAAGTCGAGCAACATCGCCATCGAGGCGGCGAGTTCCACCTTCTTCTGGGGCATGCCAAGGCGCGTGAGGTAGCGACCGATCAGCACGCCGCCGAGCACCGGGATCGCGTAGCGCCAGTCCTTGGTGAACGACGTCAGCGCGCCCACGGTGAGCACGCCGGACACGGCGACCAACGCGTAGACGAGGCTCGCGGCCTTCTCCCGGCCGTGCACGGACGAGTAGCTGTCGACGCCGGGGACCTCCTCGTGCGGGAGGCGCGTCTTTCGGGCGATCTCGAAGGCCAGGCTGGTCGTGGAGGCGAGCCAGATGAACCAGTTGAAGCGGTCGTCCCATCGTCCGTGGGTGCTGGCCCAGGTGAACGCGGCGAGCAGGGCCACCACGGGGTTGTGGGTGATCGCGTAGGTGAGGATGTGCTCGTTAAGCCAGCGGCCGACGCCAAACTCGAAGCGCATCGCGACCGTGAAGGCGAAGACCGCCAACCACCAGAGGAAGACATCGCGACCGCCGAGCGCGGCCAGGACCACCTCGCCGAGGATGGCGACGGCCCCCCAGATCTTGAGCATCCGGAGGGTGACGACGCCCCGCGAGAGCAGGCGCTCAGGGTGGGACACCTTGTCTTTCTCGTGGTCCTTGTGCTCGTCGAACACCCGCAGGTGGAAGAACACGAGCAGGATGACCGGGGCGAGCCACCAGGTGGGGGTGCCCCGGCACACCTTGTGCGCGTACACCGCGCCCGCGCCGTAGAAGCTCGCGACGAGGAGCGCGTAGGGCCCGGGCGGGAAGCGCTCCTTGAGGTAGGCGAAGAAGACCACGGCGCCGTCTATGCCGCCCGCGCAGCGAGGGCTTAGACGCGGCGCGCATGCCCGTCCTCATCCGCAATACCGCCGAGCTCCGTGCCTGGGTTGAACGTCTCGAGGGTTGCGAAGTGCTCGCCGTCGACACCGAGTTTCATCCGGAGCGCAAGTACGTCCCCGAGCTGATGCTGGTGCAGCTGCGTGGCGACGAGGGCGAGGTGCTGCTCGTCGACCCGAAGGGGGACGTCGACCTGCGGCTCCTCGGCCCGGTGGTGGAGTCGAAGCTGCTCCTGGTGCACGGCGGCGAGCAAGACGTGGAGCTTCTCGCCCAGGCGACGGGTGGCCGCGCCACGCGCTGGTTCGACACGCAGGTGGCGGCTGGGTTCTGCGGCCTTGGCTACCCTCGACGGCTGGGCGATCTGGTGTCGGCGGTGCTCGGGCGCGCGATGGACAAGGGGGAGACGCTCTCCGACTGGTCACGCCGGCCGCTGAGCGCCGAACAGCTCCGATACGCGGCCGACGACGTGCTCGTGCTCGCGCCGCTGGCCGCCGCTCTGCAGGCGCGCGTGAGGGCGAATGGCCAGGGCGGGAGGCTAGACGCCTGCCTCGCGGAGAGACTGGTCGCCGCGCTCGCCGGTCCAGCCGACCAGGAGGCCTGGCGTCGTGTGCACGGCATGCAGTTCCTCGACGATGCCGAGCGCGCCATCGTGGCGGCGCTTGCGGCCTGGCGAGAGAAGTCCGCACGTTTTTCCGATGTTCCTCCGCACTCCATCGTGCCGGACAGCATCCTGGTCGACCTCGCCCGCCGGCGGCCTCGCTCGGCCGAGGCGATCCGCGAGAACCGGCGCACGCCGTCGCAGGTGTGGAAGCAGCACGGGCCGACGATCCTCGGTATTCTCGCTGCGGCCGAGCGCCTGCCGGTCCCGGCCTACTCGCGCACAGGCCTGGATGTCGACGTCGTGCGCCTGGCGGCCCGGCTGGCGGAGGCGGAATGCGGCGTCGCCGCGGGCCTGGTGCTACGCGATTGTGACCTAGATTACATCCTGAGGGGATCGCCTTTAGAGGGCTGGCGCGTCGGAGCGCTGGGGGCTTCCTTCGAATCTTTTTTACGAGGAAATATAGCTATCGGTGCCGGTGCGCGCTGGAAGCAAGCACAGCCGCAAAACGACAGCTAACGGATTTTGCGTTTTTACGCCTATTTGATGTTTCGCGCTCGCCATCACCGCGCTATGGTCGCCTTGCCCTTCGGGGCTCGGCTCTCTCTCACCGTGAGGAACACCCCATGATCAAGCAACTCATCAACGACGAAGCTGGCGCCACCGCTATTGAGTACGGCCTCATCGCCGGCCTCGTTTCGGTCGCCATCATCGTGGCGCTCACTGCGCTCGGCACCAGCCTCGACGACCTCTTCTCGACCATCAGCAGCACCATCAGCGGCGCCTAGAAACTAGGTCGCAGATGCACGCGGGCGGGGGGTCCACACGGGCGCCCCGCCCGTCGTGTTTGTTAGCATAGTCGCGGCGCGCAGGGAGTAGCAGACGATGCAAAGACAGCAGTCCCCGGGACGTTCCCGAGCGGGCCTATTCCTCGTCGGGTCGTTGTTGTTGGCGGTCCTCGCCGCCGGGCTGGTCTTCCGCATCGTAAAGCGGAGCCAGGAACAGCTCAACGAGGCGGCGAAGCCGAGCGACACCATCGACGTGGTGGTGGCGCAGCGCGACCTCTACATGGGCCTTTCCATCGGCGACCAGGACGTGGTCCTGCGGCAGCTGCCGGTGGGCTCCGTGCCCGAGGAGGGCACCTACGCCACCCTCGACGACGTGGTGGGGCGCACCCCCAAGGAGCGCATCCTGGCCAACGAGCCGATCCGCGACGAGCGGCTCGCTCGCCCAGCGCAGGGGATCGGCCTCAACGCCGTCGTCACGCCGGGAAAGCGCGCGATGACCGTCGCCACCAACACCGAAGACGCGGTGGCGGGGTTGCTCCAGCCGGGCAACTACGTCGACATCATCGTCACCATCAAGCCGGAAGACCCTGCCGCAGCCAACGCGAAGTGGGCCACGGACACCATCCTCCAGACCATCAAGGTCCTCGCCGTCGGCGGGTCGCTGTCGCAGTCCGCCTCCGACCAGACCAAGACCGTCACCAGCGCGCCGGGCGAAGATGGCAAGAAACGCACCACCACGACCACGGCCGCCCAGCCGGGTAGTCAGCAAGACATGATGCGCCGGATGAAGCCGAGCATCACCCTGGAAGTCACCCCCGAGGAAGCGGAGAAGCTGGCGCTGGCCGTTGCCCAGGGCGACATCCACGTGGTCCTCCGCAGCGACATCGACAACTTCCAGTACACCGACAACGGCCCCATCACCTCGCGCGCGCTGATCGGTTTCCCGTCTGGGCCGCCGTCGCCGATCGACCAGGCCAAGACCGACAAGCCGCCGGTGCAGCCTGAGAACACGGGTCCGTCGGCCACCGTCATCGTGGGCAGCAGCCGCACCGACGTGAAGTTCAACGCCGACGGCACCAGCACCGAAACCACCGACAAGCGGAAAAAGAACCGATGAATCGCTGGAACCTTGCCGCCGCCGTGGCAGCCGCCCTCCTGGTTGCTCCCCTCTCCGCTCGGGCGGAGGACGGCCTGGTCATCGACGTGGGCGTCGGCACCTCCACCATCGTGCGCGAAGGCCGTCCCATCACGCGAGTCTTGCTCAGCGACCCCGACGTGGCCGAACTGCGCTTGCTCGAAGAAGGGCAGTACCAGGTCCGTGGCCTGGAGGTCGGCAACACCGACCTCTACGTGTGGTTCCGTGGCGACGAGGCCCGGCCGAAGTCTTACCGGGTGATCGTCACCAACGACCTGAGCGACATGGAGCGTCGTATCCGGGAGACGGTGCACGGCGGCGAGCCGCCGAAGGTGTACCCGTTGCGCGACCGCCTCTGTGTCGAGGGCCCCGTGCCCGACATGGACACGCTGGAGCGCATCGCGGCCATCGCGCGGGTGTACGACCCCGAGTTCATCAACCTGATGACGGTCCAGGGCGACCACCAGGTGCAGCTCAAGGTCGTGTTCGCGGAGCTGAGCCGCACGGGGCTGCGCGAGATGGGGCTCAACCTCATCGGCAGCGCCGGGACCGCGCTGGGCGGTATCCAGGGCCCTCAGTCGAGCTCCTCCTTCGACGCTACGCTCTGGGACGACGACGCCGTTCCCAACATCAACTACGGCGCCGCGCAGGCGGCTTCCGCCGAGGCCTTCAGCGTCGTCGGCATGGTCACCGGCGCGGTGAACATCGCGAGCGTGCTCTCGGTGCTCGAGCAGTACAACCTCGCCAAGACCCTCGCCCAGCCCAACCTCGTGGCGCTCTCCGGCCAGCAGGCCGAGTCGCTGGTGGGTGGAGAGATTCCCATCCCGGTGTCGCAGGTCGGCAACCGCATCACCATCGAGTACAAAGAGTACGGGGTGAAGCTCATCTTCGTCCCCACGGTGCTGGAGAGCGACGTGGTCGACGTGCGGATGTACGTCGAGGTGAGTGGCGTCGACCCCAACACCTCCACCCGCCTGTCGGGCATCGAGATCCCGGGCATTGTTTCACGCAAGTACAAGTCCCACGTGCGCGTGGAGAACGGGAAGACCTTCGCGATGGCCGGCATCCTCGACGAGCGCGTCGAGTCCACCCGGGCCGCGGTCCCCTTGCTTGGCGATCTACCCGTCATTGGCGCGCTGTTTCGCTACGTGAAGCACGAGCGCAAGGAAACGGAGCTGGTGGTTTTCGTGACCCCTCAGCTGGTGCGCCCGCTCGCGGCCGACGAGGTACCGCCCGCGCCGGGCACCACGGAGGGCTACAATCCCAACGACTTCGAGCTCTTCATGATGGGGCAGATCGTCGAGGCCGGCACGCGGACCGCTCAGCCCACGGGCGCCTTCGGGATGAAGCGGTAGGCGAACATGCGGCAGTCCACGCCTACTTCCGCATCCAACGCCGCCACGGTGATCGTCGTCGGCGTCGATCCTCGGGCCATGGGCCAGATCCGCGAGACGCTCGGCACGGAGGCCGTTCTGCCGTCCGCGCCGGTGCAGTACGAGGAGGCGATCCACGCGGTGCGGAAGCAGCGCCCCGACGTGGTGATCACCGGCTTCGACAGCGACTTCGAGGAGGCGGTACGGCTCGCCCCCGCCATCCTGCAGGAGAGCTCGCGCACTCACCTCGTGGCCCTCTCCTCCGGCGCCGACCCGGACCGGATCCGCGCCGCGATGCGGGCCGGCTACCGGGAGTTCGTGGTGCTGCCTGCCGACGCGGAGCTCTTGCGCCAGGCCGTGCACGAGGCCACCTTCGCGGAGGACAGCGACGACGAGTCCGGCGAGGTGGTCGCGCTCTGGGGCAGCAAGGGCGGCGTGGGCACCACCTTTCTCGCGATCAACCTGGCCGGGGAGCTGAGCCCTGTGCATCGCGTCGTGGCCGTCGACCTCGATTTCGCGATGGGCGACATCGCCGCCTTCCTCGACGTGGCCGTCCCCCAGTCGATCGCCGACGTCTTCCGCAACATCAGCCGTCTCGACGAGCGCATGTTGTCGGGCAGCGTCGCGGTCCACGCCAGCAAGGTTCACGTTCTCGGCCAGCCGGTCGACCTTGAGCAGCGCGAGGAGCCGCGCGGCGACCTCGTGATGCGCGTGCTCACGGCCGCTTCGCGGAGCTACCAGTACGTGATCGCCGACTGCGGCGCCTCGCTCGATGAGGCGAGCGTCACCGCGGCGACCGTGGCCGACCACATCATCATGGTCACCACCCCCGACATCCCCTCGGTGAAGAACACCTGGCGTCGCCTCCAGTTCGTCGAGAAGCTGGGGCTCGAGCGCGAGCGCATCCGGCTCGTGGTGTCCCGCTGGGACCGCAAGACGGCCACGCTCAGCCTCGAGGACATCCAGCAGAACCTTGGCCGCAAGGTCGATGCCACCATCGCGGAGGACAAGCTGGCGATGCGCGCGGTCAACGAGGGGCGCCTGTTGCGGGAGATCGACAAGAAGTGCCAGGGTGCCCGTGACATCGAGGCGGCGGTTGGCCTCCTCACCGGCGAGGAAGTGGTGTCCGAGGCTCGTTCTACCAGTTTCATGTCGCGCCTCTTCGGGCGCTGAGGTGACCGTTGTCTTCTCGCCTCATTGACCGCGTCCGTGGCGCCCAGGCGCGGTTCCGCCAGGCCCCGGGATCGACCAACCAGGAAGAGTACGAGCGCATCAAGCGCGCGCTGCACAACGAGATCATCGAGTCGCTCGACTTCGAGCAGGTGGGTTCCACTCCGCGCGACGAGCTCGCCGAGAAGCTTCGCGAAACACTCACCATCGAGGTTGAAGGCCGCGCGTTGCCGCTCAACCGGATGGAGCGGGAACGCCTGGTCGAGGAGATTCTCGACGACATCCTCGGTCTCGGGCCGCTGGAGCCCTTGCTCAAAGACCCCGACGTGAGCGACATCCTCGTCAACGGCTTCGATCAGGTGTGGGTGGAGAAGCGCGGCTTGTTGCAGCGGGTCGACGCTCGGTTCCACGACAACCGGCACCTGATGCAAGTGATCGAGCGCATCGTGTCGGCGGTCGGCCGCCGCATCGACGAGACCAGCCCCATGGTCGACGCCCGCCTGCAAGACGGCAGCCGATTCAACGCGATCATCCCGCCCTTGTCGCTCGACGGCCCCGCCGTGTCGATCCGGCGTTTCGGCACGCGACAGATCACCCACGAGGATCTCATCGCCTTCGGGTCCTGTCCGCGGCCGATGATGGAGGTGCTTCGCGGCGTGATCCGGAGCAAGCTCAACACCATCATCTCGGGCGGCACCGGCTCCGGCAAGACCACGCTTCTGAACGTGCTCTCCGGGTTCATCCCCGATGGCGAGCGCATCATCACCATCGAAGACTCCGCCGAGCTGCAGCTCCAGCAAAACCACGTCGTGCGCCTGGAAACCCGTCCGCCCAACGTGGAAGGCCGGGGCGAGGTCACCCAGCGCGAGCTGGCGCGCGCAACCAAGCGCTGGTAATCCTGCGCGCGCGAGGCATAA
>SXGT01945188.1_pt1 | contig 13393 bp, 13 predicted proteins | sample 3176221 | NCBI WGS metagenome assembly SXGT01 (sample SAMN11356862, study PRJNA531348) | freshwater metagenome | isolation source: freshwater sample F1-120 | place: China: Fuxian Lake, Yuxi | collected 2017-12-25
CATCGCCCGTCAGCCGCCAGTTGTCTCGCTGCCGGACACCCATGACTTGCCCGGGATAAAGAGCCCGGTAGTAGTGCAGCGCGTTGTAGCCCGCCACACCGGAAATCCCGGTAATTAAGAGGGGCAGCGGCGGATCGACCGAGGGCGGAAATCGAGACATCCGGCCCATTGTAGGATTGCTGGCCGAGGCAAGAAACCGTGGCTGATCTGGAAATTTGGGCGGAATGCAAATTTATCGGACGTGGATTACGGGTTTGGAAAATCATTCGACTGACCAAACGCCTCATCCGCCTGGCCGCATAAGCCAACGACTAATTCAGAAAGTGCATTTCAAGTGTGCCTTGAACTTTATCCGTCGACTGAGGCGGCATCGATGCTCATCGAGTTCCGGCCGGCACACTATTTGTCATCAAGCTGATGGCGCTTTCTTAGATTCCGCGGCATACTTAGGTTCAGGTTGCGCGCGTGGTGCTGAAAGACCCAACGCAGTTGGCGCAGCCGCCCAAATCGCCATCTAAAGCCCCTTCTGGGCTCCTGATTAGCGCGCAGTTTGTCCCTGGGGTGAAATAGACCGCTGCACTTTCGCATGGTGCGCCAGATGGGCGCATCATTCGCCCCGAAGCGAGCAGATAGCTGTCTATCTGGCCAGATCTACAGCGTCCACGGGGATCGCATCTCGGGCATGATCAGCCCGTTCGCCAAGTTAAAACGCCACCAAAAATGACAACGCTTCGGCGTGTACGGCGCCAGCGGCGTATGCCCGAGCCAGAAGTCATAGTCAAACCCTTCGGGCACCGTTTCCTCAGGCGGCATCTCGGTGAGCTTTCTGGCCGCCTGATGATGCCCGTCTGAACACGGCAAGTTCACCCGTATGGTGTGGAGCTTGCCAATGCGGCCGTTGCGAACCAGTTCGCAGGCGAACCGGGCATTGCCTCCGGACCGCTCATGGCTGCCCGTCTGCAAGATACGATCGTTCTTCTTCAGCGCTTCAACGATCGCCCGTCCTTCGCCGATCGAGTTCGCCAACGGTTTTTCGCAGTAGATGTCTTTGCCGGCGTTGGCGGCAGCGACGGAGGCTATCGCATGCCAGTGATCGGGCGTCGTGACGGTTACGGCATCGATATCTTCCCGTGCCAGCAGTTCCCGAAAGTCCTCGTACGCCTGGCAGTCCTCGTTCCCGTACTTGCCGTTCACGAAGTCCCGAGCCCGGTTGCGATGACCAGCATCCACATCGCATACGGCAACATACTGCACGTCTGGCAGGCTCATGTGGGCTCGCATCATGCCCATGCCCTGCCCGCCCGTACCAATCGCTCCCATGACAATCTTCTCGCTGGGAGGCACGGCATCCGCACCCAGGACGCGGGAAGAAACGAAATAGGGTGCAGCCAGCGAGGCAGCCCCTGCTTGGAGAACCTGGCGACGAGATAGGGCGATTTGCTCGGACATGAAGGAATCTTCCCTGCGGATGATGGAACACGATGGGCTCGAACGCGTGACGGATTGTAGCAAAACCAGCACGGGCGTGCCTCAAGAGGAAAGAGCTGGCACGCGAGCGTTCTAGCCCGACTTCCCCACTATCACTGATAGGGAATTTGTTTCCCCTGAGGCTACCAGGGAGAGACGCCCCCACCCCTTTGCCTCTTTTGCCGATGGGGATGGAGTTGGGAACTCGCTGAGCACAAAATGCAGATCGATCAGCGCCAAATGCGGCTCGATTTGGCAACTGCTGCGCACCATCCCCATTGCCGATCAGTGTCGGAGATGAATTAGAAGCTCTCCAGGAAGGTGTCGATGTGCTCCTCGATGCACAACTTTTGAACGTCGGCGACGAGCCGACAAGGGAACCTACGGATGCGGCACTCGCGGAACGTGGTCATCACTTCGCTAGCCATCGTGTTTACCGTGACGCTCAACGATGGCAACAGCCATGCGCTCAGTCCAACAAGAATTCGGGCAGCCGACAAACGCGCCCCTCTTTGTTAATGCATGCCACGGTGCTGCGCCCTTCAGCGATCCGCTCTTCCCCGCGATGAACAATGTATTCGTGAACGATGCGAGCGCCTTTGGCTTCCACGGCCCGGGTGGTGATATGCAGCACGTCGTCGAAGGTTGCGCCGCCCACGTAGCGGCAGGCGATTTCCGAGACCACGAGCATATAGCCCCTTGCTTCTAAATCGCGATAACTCTTGCCCAGCGAGCGCAGCAACTCCACGCGACCCTGCTCGAAGTACGTAAAAAAGTTGGCATGATGGAGCCGGCCTTGACCGTCGGTCTCCTGATAGCGGACTCGGACTTCAATGGTGTGAGCGAGCATGAGGTGGCACTTGAAGATCTTGAGCGCGTACGATACAGGGTTTTGATTGGATTGGCAATTTTGCCCCAGCCCCACCAGGGCCCATCAGTTATCCGCTGTAGGGCCGGCTGTGCCGGCCGGATTCGCGTGACTTTCCCATCCACGGCCGACAAAGCCGGCCCTACCAGGTTGCCGAATTTAAAACACTGATCGGCCCTGCCAGCCCCACCCGAACGGTTGCGGCAATCCATTTCGCGAGCAATAATCATTGGGGTTGAGCGTGGAATGATGATGGGCGCAGCACGGGGTAGCTATGATGTTCCTTCGGCCGTATGATAAGAGTCTGCTCACGTTGCTGGGCATGCTCGCATTGTCCATCACCGGTTGTGGGAACGCCGCCAAAGAACAGGCGGCGTTTCGCAAGATTAAGCAGCAGGGGGGCAAGATTGAACTGCATAGCCACGGACCCGAGATAACTTTTTCGAGCCTGCCCATCACCGATGACGACCTGATCTGCCTGGAGGAACTCCCCCATGTTCACCTGGTAATACTCGAATTCGTTGATATTACCGACAGGGGATTGGACCATTTGCTGCGGATTGGGCAATTGGATGGGCTTAGCATTCGCCGCACCAAGATCACCGACGAAGGCATCGAAAAGCTAAAAAAAAAGTTCCCGGACCTGAACGTTCGCGTCTACTAGCGCAGAAATTGCCGTGCCCGCCAATTCGAGGCGTCGTCATGGGTCACGTGTGACGGACCGCCAAGATCCCTCGCGGCCACCTGGGGTGTATGGGCATGTGGGCAACGCAGGGAAGACGCCTCCAAAGAGCGGCTTCACTCTTTGCATCGTCGCCAAGTTTGGCTAAGGTAATCGTGAGAGTTTTCGGGGGCCGTAGGGGCATTGCCTAGCCGCTCGCCGAAAGCGTCCCATCGGAAGTGCACCGCGACATGCGATTTGGCAGCTTCATCATCAAGAACCTGTTGCGGCGGCGATTTCGTTCCATGTTGACCGCACTTGGTGTAGCCATTGCCATTGCGGCGGTGGTGGCTTTGTTGGGACTTGCCAGCGGGCTTCGTCGCAGCGCGGCGGAAAGATTTGAGAGCCGCGGCATCGACCTGGTGGTTTTGCGGGCCGGAATTGCGCAACGGCTCAACAGCAGTCTCAACCAGGCGATTGGCGGACGGTTAGCCCAACTCAAGCACGTGAAAGGGGTTGCGGCCTGCCTTACCGACATGGTGTCATTCGACGAGACCAGCTATATCGGCGTGCCCGTGCATGGCTGGCCGGCCGACAGTTTCGCATACTCCAGCATCCACGTGACCGACGGGCGGCAACTTCGCGAAACGGATTCGGGCAAAGTCATGTTGGGAGCCCGACTCGCCAGGGACTTGGGAAAGAAGGTCGGCCAGACGCTTCAGATCGAAGGCTCGTCATTTGAAGTTGCCGCTGTATATGAGGGGGCCAGCATGTTTGACAATAGCTCCGCAATCGTGCCGTTGGCTGATTTGCAAAGGTTGATGGACCGGCCCGAGCAAGTCACCGAATTTCAAATTGCGGTGACCAGCGCTGCCGAACAGCGCAAGGCGGCGATCGAAGAAATGTGCCACGAGATTGAGAGCTTACGTGGCGCCAATGGCAAGTTGCTTGGTCTTGCCGCGCTGCCTACCGAAGAATTTATCAACAAGAACACGGAGATCAAACTTACCGACGCCATGGCCTGGATGACGTCTGCAATCGCGCTGATGATTGGCTCCGTGGGGATGCTGAACACGATGGTGATGTCAGTGCTTGAACGCACGCAGGAGATTGGCATCCTCCGTGCCATTGGATGGCGCCAAGGCCGGATCGTGTGGATGGTTTTGTGCGAGGCCTTTTTATTGAGCTTGATTGGAGCGATCATGGGGGTCGTGTTTGCGATTGCGCTTACGCAATCGCTGGCCTCGTTTTCGCCCCTGCAATCGTACGTACGGAGCGATATGTCGCCGCTAATAATCACCTCCGGTTTTGCCATGGCGGCTTTGGTGGCACTTGTGGGTGGAGCCTACCCCGCGATTCGCGGCGCCAGATTGCCCCCTACGGAAGCGTTGCGCTACGAATGAGGACCGTATGAACAAGAACCAGACAGTCGCGTCGAATCCCAATTCCCTGCTTCGTGCCGAGCGCATCTCGCGTACCTATTCCGATGGCAGTGTGACGGCGTTGGACGACGTATCGCTCGATATCCTACGGGGCCAGTACGTGGCGATCATGGGTCCCAGCGGCAGCGGCAAATCGACGCTGCTTAATTTGCTGGGCGCTCTCGACCGCCCGACAGCCGGCGAGATCTACTTCGAGAACCAGCCTCTTTCGAGCTGGAAGAATCTCGACGGGTTTCGCTCGCACAAACTCGGCTTCGTGTTTCAATCGTTCTATCTCCTGCCCACGCTGACCGCGGTCGAGAATGTGCAGATTCCCATGTTTGAGACCAGCCTGCCCTCGTCGGAGCGCGTGAAGCGGGCCAAGGACTTGCTTGAAGCGGTTGGCATGAGCCATCGGGCCAACCACATGCCGCTGAAGTTATCGGTTGGCGAACGGCAGCGCGTGGCGATAGCCCGCGCCTTGGCAAACAATCCCGCCCTGCTGTTGGCTGACGAACCAACCGGCAATCTGGACTCCCGCAGCGGCGCTGCCGTGCTCGACTTATTTGATGAGCTGCATCAAAACCGCGGAGTGACGATTGTCGTGATCACGCACGGACAGGAAGTCGCCGATCGAGCCGAGCGTGTGATTTGGATACGGGACGGCCACGTGCTGCAAGATGGCGAAAGCCATGATCCACCCGCGGATTTTGATTCTTTTCGCGTGCACGCGAAACGAGAAACCAGAGCATGAGATTTTTCTCGATCCTATTCAAGAACTTGTTCAGGCGCAAGACGCGATCGCTGCTGACGATCGTCGGTCTGGCGGTGGCGGTCGAGGCAACGGTGGCGCTGGTGGGCGTGGCCTCGCGTTTCGAGCAGTCTTATTATGAACTCTATGATCGGACCGGCGTCGATCTGGTGGTGCAGGAGAGTGGCGGATCGCAAATGCTCAATCGCGGAATCAAGGAAGACTTCGGCCAGAAAATTCTGGAATTGCCGACGGTCAAGAAAGCCGTGGGAGGCCTGGTCGACGTTATCGCCTTCGAGGATTACGACCTGTTCATGGTTGTCGTCAATGGTTGGCCGCCGGGCAGCCAGCTTTTCGATCACATGAAAATCGTGGCGGGCGAACCGCTTAAACCCGAGCACCAAAACCATGTTCTGTTGGGAAAAGTGTTGGCAGCCAATCTTGGCAAACGGGTCGGCGATACCGTCGACATGTACGCGGAACCGATGAAAGTCGTGGGCATCTGCGAAAGCTTCAATGTCTATGAAAATGGCGCGGTGATCATTCCCCTGGCCACGCTCCAACGTCTGATGGATCGGCCGACGCGAGTGAGCGCTTTCCTTGTCGAATCCAAAGACCGCACACCGGACGGAGTGCAAAAACTCAAACAGCAAATCGAGTCATTAGCCACCGGCATTACCGCGGAGCCGATGAAGTCGTTCGTCGGAAGCGTCAGTCACATCAAAGTAAGCCGGGCGATGGCCTGGATGACCTCCGGAATCGCCTTTGTGATTGGAGCGGTGGGGATGCTCAACACGATGGCAATGGCGGTCCATGAACGGATCAAAGAGATCGGCACACTTCGGGCCATGGGCTGGAAGAAAGCCCGCGTGGTTAAAATGATCCTCGGCGAATCACTGCTTTTGAGCCTGGCAGGTGCGGTGCTCGGTAGCGGCGCGGCCGTGCTCATTACCCGGTACTTCGCCACGTTTCCGGCCACGGCGGGATTTGTTGACGGCTATATTGCGCCGGAATTCATCGGGCTCGGCTTCTTGCTGGCCGTGGTGGTGGGCGTGGCGGGAGCGGCGTATCCTGCATGGTGGGGGGCCAGCTTGTCGCCCGTCGAAGCGCTGCGGAAGAAATAATGGAAGGGCCAGCCAGCCAACAGCAGGACACATCGGTTGCAAATTCTCCGGGAAAATGAGCCATTCCCTGCCCCGCGGATTTCCGGCCTGGCGTCAGCGTTGGGCCAGTCTGCGGCGTAGCTTCTTGACGTGGTCCTGCATGATAATCGGCAGTTTGGTGCGGATCACGTTGGCGCCTCGGAACCAACCTTCCGGTTCATCGTAGGCCAAATGATATTCGACCAGGATGGCGCCCTGAGGCTCCTTGAGCTCCGTCGCTTTGACGTACCCGCCCATCCCGGCATACGCCTTGCTTGGGCCATATTGCAGCTTGCCCGCATCATCGCGCGTCACCGACTGCCACTGGTTGGGGTACTTCGTGTCGAGGGCGAATCGCGGATCGAGAATCGTGGAATAGGTGACCGACTCGTCGGTCTGCGTTTGCACGGAGCGCGATGTACCGCGAACCCGCACTCGATTGAAAAGTTGCAGGTCGGCATTGCCGTAGTTTTCGACGATCCCCGCGGAAACGAGCGGTTCGATCTTTCGCACCAACAGTTCCTCCGGCGTCAGCAGCTTGCCCGTGAACCTGGCGTCGTTCGGATTGGGTTCATCCTCGGGATCTGCCTGATCATTCGCTCCGAAGCCGTGATCGACGATCTTCTTGAGGTCGCCATAGACGATGAACCAGGCATCGACTCGCTTGCCGGTGCCCCCCGCCGCGGCCGACGCCTTATCGTCGCTGGTCTTGATCACAATCGGGGCGCTCACGGCATTCTTCAACAAAGCCTCGACCGGGCGACGCGCGTCGGCGATGGATTCAATCGCCTTGCGCTGGGCCGCTGCGTCCAGTCCGTCGGATAGCGTCGGAGCCGGCAACTTGAGCGGAGGCCCCTTCGGCACAACGACGCCGCGCTTGGTAACCTCCTCATAAACGGGGTTGGTGTCCTCCAGCACGATGGAGGACGCAAAACCAAGGAAGCTGGCAATCAGGAGCGCGTGAATCATTTCCCTTGTTTAGCTGGGCGGCTTGCTTGCCGTCAAGCGGCGCCTGCATCGCTCGGATTCTCGATCCGGCTGATTCGACGAACTCCCGGCCGATTCGTGGGCAAAACGAATTACAAATTCCCCCTACCTGCTCACCTTCCAACCATCTTTTCCATCGTTGGCTCAGGCTGCCACAAATAGAGGAACGTCGGCATTTTGGTGCGGTCGAAGGCGGGAATGCTCAGCGGCAGCGCTGATGTGTGCAGCGGTATGTTAGGCGTGATCGCATAGGGCGAGCGCGCCCGGTCGCTGCAGCGATGATACATGGCGACTTTCGCATCGCCGACCCCGGCCAGACGCCTGGCCGTTTCCACGGCATCGTCGAGATAACCCACCTGGTCGATCAGCCGGCGATTGAGCGCCTGCGTGGCCGTGAAGACGCGCCCATCGAAGGTGCTCGACAGCGTGGTGTCGATGCTGGGCCGCGCCCTCTTTACGACCTGTTTGAAATGCCGGTGGTACTCATCGGCCATTTTTTGCAGCATGGCGCGCCGCTCGTCCCCCAGTTCTCTCAGGGGACTCCCCATGTCGATATTGGGTCCCGCTTTGACGGGCACGCTCAGAATCTGGTAGTGCTCCAGCATCAGCGAGAAATCGTATAAGTTCAGAATCACGCCGATCCCGCCGGTAACGCTGGTGGGATGCGCCACAATCTGGTCGCTGGCCGTGGCCAGGAAGTAGGCGCCGCCGGCGCCGACGTCAAGCACACATGACACCACCGGCAGCTTCGTGCAATCCCGGAACTGCTGCAAATCGTGCCACATAATGTCGGTCGCGGTAACGCCGCCACCAGGACTATTGATGCGAATCACGACGGCGCGAACCGAGCGGTCCTGCTGCACGGCGTCGAGACGCTCGTGAAACAGCGACACGGGATTCTCGCCCGCCGATCCCAGGCCCGTCATGTCGGCATTGACAAGTAATCCGTCCACGTCGATCACGGCAATTTTCGGTCCGCAGCACTCTTCACATGCGCAGCCAGCCGCGTGATCGTTCGCGACGGTTTGCGACACCACCGGCCCCACCTTCGCGACGGGCATTTCCGGTTTCACCGTTGCCGTGGCTTCGATGCGCATGGGATGGCATTGACAACCCGCTAACACCAGACAAACGCTCGCGATCCAAGCAATCTGTTGCATGTTGCCCCCAGTCCCAAAATCCGAAATCCAAATCCCGAAATCTTAAGCAGTTCGCAGATCTGCCGAGGGGACAAAATCCAATGGATCGCGACCGGTGATTGGTGTTTCGTGCTTGGAATTCGTTTCGGATTTTGATGTTCGGATTGGACTCGAGTGCCGCTCGGCTGGCGGCACGGACCTGCTAGCGGCCGCTACCATCGGCACGACCGCTACAACCCCTAAAGTTGTTGTCGGCCAGAGGGGGGTGCTATCAGCAGCGAAACTGGACAATTGGTCGCAATCGCTCATCGGCCCGAAATCCGACTCGCAAGTTCCTCGGCTCTTTTTGCCCCCCAAGAACCACCTGTTCTTACCAGCAAGCGACCCGTGTTGACGGCTTGATGCCAGAGCAATTGCCAGACCTCTTCGTCGCGAAATTGCTTGAGCGTTCTCAGCAGCTTGGCTCGCTGGGCCGAGGGCAGAACCGCCAGCATCGCCGGCATCAGTCCATCCTCGACGTTGTAGCACCGCTCCGGCAGCAAACACACGGGCACCACATGGTCCTCCGGTAGACTCAGTTCGCTCGCGACGACCTGGACGGCCGTGGCAATGGATTGCGCTTTAGGAGTGTCCGGCGAGAGCAGATTGAACGGTGGAGACCAATCGTTCAAGGGCCGCAAGCTGTCAATGTGGGCGAGCACCCCGATTACCGGCGGAAGCGAGCGATGGCGATCTTCCGCAAATCGTTCATGCAGATCGGCCAACATTGCCCGATCGGGTTCTCGGGCGGCGCTTCGAGCCGAGCAGACCAGCAGAATCAGATCCGTTTTCAGCAGGGCCTCTTTGAGTTCTTTGGGAGTTTCGCTAGTGACGGCCGAGTAGCCGGCCGTGTCGAGAATGATGGCTCGCGGCAGCCCCTCCCGTTCGAGTACAAACGGTTCGACCCCCGCCGTCCGGGGAATTACATCGGTTGCGGCCCGCACCTCGCCAAACAGCGCATTGATCAGGCTGGACTTTCCGGCCTTGGTTTGGCCGATTACGAGAATCCGCAACGGCTCGCCGGCGAGTTGCTCTTGGCGCTGGCCGGCATCGCCGGCCGCTTGGCGCGAATCTCCGGTGGTGTATTTCTGAAACGCTTCGTCGTCGACCTTAACCTGGCCGGTGTAAAGTTGGATTGCGTAAAGTCCTGCTCTGCTCACGCAATACGCCGTAGCCCAGCGGTGAATGCCCTCAACGCTGTGGGTCATCATCTGGCCCGTGGCATTGTCGCGAATTTCCCGCACAATCGCTCCGGCGGGGTTGAATCCCAAGTAAGCAACCCGGTAGAGATGGTAGACCTGTTCCAGCCGGCCCCACAAACGCTTGCCGCGATTGAAATCGTTGATCGTCAGGATGTGCGAGCCCGGCACGCGTTCTCGCAAGGCAATCCGCAGATCGCGCGATACGAACTCCACGATCGCCAAAGCGTCGGGAAGCGGCACCTCCAATCCGGGCTGGTCCGACTTGGGATGGAATTCTTTCGCCACGGCCACGAACACTTCACGCAGCAGTTGCCACCAACGTTCAGGTTGATCGATGGGGGGGGGCGCTTGCTGAGCTTTCTCGGCGATCGCCTGCACTTCTTGCCAGGCCGCTTTTCCGGCGGGCGGCCAGGTCTCGATGGGGTCGACGCCGGCCCGTATTCTCCACCGCCGTTCGGTACGCGCAAAAAGATAACGGAACCAGCCCCTCGTTGCCCATGAAATTACCGCGGTCGCCGCCAGGAAGTACAGCAACAGGCCTTGCTGATACAACCAAACGCACCCAGCGGCCATCAGCAGCGCATAGGGTAACGCCACCCAGAGGGCCAGGAGCGTCGCCAAAAATTTCCAGCGTTGCATATTGACGTTCTCGGCGGCCCAAAAAATCGCCGGGGTTTGAGAAGCGGCCAGCCCATGGTTTATAACAAGGCTGTTATGGGACGACCACCAGCATGGCCGTTTTTTGAAACCGGCTGAAATCCACTTCGAAAGGGAAATTCACCATGAAAAAAGTCTGGCTGCTCAGTGTCTTGATCATTGCCTAACCTTGCAAATGGGCTGCCGCTTTCTGCGCCGACAATTACAATCTGACAATCTAGCCTTGCTCTATTCTCGACGGGACACGATCGATGCCCGCCTTGCCAAATACGCTTTACTTGCCCGAGCTTCGCGAGATGCTGGCCGAGAACAATACGGCCGAGCTGGAGGAGTTCTGCACAGCGCTGCACCCGGCCCGCACCGCGGAGTTCATGGAGGGGCTGACATCGGCCGAGGCCTGGGCCGTATTACGGAATTCCGACCGGGCGACTCGCGCCTCGATCTTCAGCTACTTCGATCGCGAGAAGCAGCTTGAGATCGTCGAGAGCGCGGATCGGGCGGAAGTCGGCAAGCTGCTCGCCGAACTGCCGGCCGACGACCGCGTGGACATCCTCAAGGAAGTGCCGCACGAAGCCGTCGAGCAGTTGCTGCCGTTAGTGCCGCCCCGGGCGCGCCGCGACATCCTGCGGCTGATGGCCTACAAAGAAGGCACCGCCGGCGCGATGATGACCACAGGCTACGCGCGGCTCAGCGAAGGTTTGACCGTCAAGCAAGCACTGGAGGAACTCGGCCAGCAAGCGGAACATCTGGAAACGATCTACTACGTGTTCGTCGTGGATGCCGAAGAGCACCTGCGCGGCGTGGTGACCGCGCGCAAAATGATCTCGGCCATCGGCAAGCCCAGCGAGTTGATCGACGACCTGATGGAACGGGCCGTGGTGAGTGTCGACGTCAATGATGACCAGGAGCTCGTCGCCCAGCGCGTCGCCAAGTACGACTTGCACGCGATTCCCGTCGTCGATCACGAGCACCACATGTTGGGCATCATCACGCACGACGACGTGACCGACGTGGCGGCCGAGGAAGCCACCGAAGACGCCTACCGCATGGCCGCCATGCAGCCCATTGAAGAAAACTACCTCGCAGCGCCCTTCATGGAAGTCTGGCGAAAGCGCTCTTTCTGGCTGCTTTGCTTGTTCATCGCCCAGTTCCTGACATTCACGGCCATGACCTTTTTCGAGGGGGAAATGAAAGCCGTGTTCGTGCTCAGCCTGTTTGTGCCGCTGGTGATCTCGGCAGGCGGCAACTCGGGATCGCAGGCGGCCACCCTGATTACGCGAGCGATGGCCCTGGGCCACGTCGGCCTTCGCGATTGGCTGAGCGTGCTCTACCACGAGCTCCTGATGGGGATGGCGTTGGGCTTCACCCTGGGACTGGCGGGCTTCGTGCGCGGGGCGATTACATCGGGCGTTGTCCGTGAAGACGTCAACCGCTGGTCGCTGGGTTGGGTCGTGGGTATCGCGGTGACGGGCATCTGCCTGTGGGGCACCGTCGTCGGCTCCATGCTGCCGATGATCTTCAAACGTTTAGGTTTCGACCCCGGCTATGCCTCCACTCCGTTTGTGGCCACTTTCGTCGACGTGACCGGGATCGTGATCTACTTCACTATCGCCAAAGTGTACTTGTTGTAGACCGTGGTCCGGTGCGCCAATGGCATTGACACGTTTCCATCCGATCATCGTGGCGGCAAGGCAAGGCGCCTGGTTCGGGTTCAAGGCCAGCCTGGCGATCTTTGGCGGCGTGTTCATGGCCCTGATGGGTGGCGCAGCCGCGTGGTGGTTGTACGTGCGCTTGGCGCAAGGCGCAGCCGCGGCGGGAACGCTTATCGAAGAGGAAGGGGGCGCAAGGGCGCTGCAGCACGAAGTCTGGATAGCGGCCGGAAGGGTCATGTGGCTGGTCTTCTGCTGCACGCTATTTAGCGCCCTGGTTTTCGCCGTTTGTGCCGCACTCAGCGACAAATGGCACCAAACAGGCGACGCCGATGCACCCCACCCACTCGATCGGTGATAGCGACACACTCGGGCAGCTGCTAGAATAATTCCATGCTCGCCCCCCCATTTTCGCCGCGCACCTGCACCCCTGGGATGCCCGGCGGTTCCGATACCGCGTTGATCGGCTCAGCACCTGATTGAAAGGTCGTGCCTGCATGGCTTTCACCCAGCCTGTCACCGCCCAGCAATACATTCTCGAACACCAACGGACGCATGCGCCGGGCGCAACCGGGGAATTCTCGTGGCTGCTCTCGGGCATCACCCTGGCCACCAAGCTGGTCGCCGCACAAATCCGCCGCGCGGGACTGACCGAACTCCTGGGGGCCACGGGGGACGAGAATGTCCAGGGTGAATCGGTGCAGAAGCTCGACGTGTTCGCCAACAATGCGCTGCTCTACTGCCTGGGCAATCGCGGCAACATCGGCGTGCTGGCGTCCGAGGAAAACGAAGAGCCGGTGGTGGTGCTCAAGAATCCCGACCATGGCAAGTACATCGTGGTGTTCGATCCGCTGGACGGTTCGAGCAACATCGATCTCAACACCAGCGTGGGCACGATTTTTTCGATCCTCAAGCGCGACGGAACCAACACCGAGGATCCCGCGGCCGACGTGCTGCAGCGGGGGCACAAGCAAATCGCCGCGGGCTACGTGCTCTACGGATCGTCGGTGGTGATGGTGTTCACCACCGGCGAAGGCGTGCACGGGTTCACGCTCGATCCGCAGATTGGGGCGTACATTCTTAGCCATCCTAATATTCGGATGCCCGAACGAGGAAGCTTGTACTCGGTGAACGAAGCGAATGCCGACAGCTTTCCTTCCTACTGCCGGCGGTATTTGCACTGGATTAAGAGCGGCGAGAACGGCACGCAGTATTCGTCGCGTTACATCGGCTCGCTGGTGGCCGATTTTCATCGCACCTTGTTGCGCGGGGGCATTTTCTTGTATCCACCCACGGCGGCTTATCCCGAGGGCAAACTCCGATTGCTCTACGAAGCCAACCCGATCGCAATGCTTGCCGAGCAGGCCGGCGGCATGGCCACCGACGGTGAACAGCGGATCCTCGAAATAA
>SXGT01555919.1_pt1 | contig 13392 bp, 6 predicted proteins | sample 3176221 | NCBI WGS metagenome assembly SXGT01 (sample SAMN11356862, study PRJNA531348) | freshwater metagenome | isolation source: freshwater sample F1-120 | place: China: Fuxian Lake, Yuxi | collected 2017-12-25
GAAGCAGGAACGCCTCGCCGGCCGCGGCCTTCGCCAGCTGCGCCTCGAGCCGGCGGGCCTCGCCCGCGAAGACCAGCGGTGGAAACCGGCGTAGGCGGGCTTCGACCTCTGCCAGCACCTGGCGATCGGGCCACTCGGGGACCTGGGTGATGGGGCGCTGCCGCCAATCGTCGGGCCGATACATGCCCGCCTGTGTAGCGTTCCGCGACGGTTTCAACCAGTCCGCGGCCCGGTTTGCATAATAATTTGACACACGCATATTTCTATTGCAGTCTCTTGCGCGACCCTCTATCGTGCGTTCCAGGTGGCTTTGACTCGCGAGCTGCGCTGTTGGTGTGCCAGCGGCGCGTTACGGAATGCGGAGGACCCGACAATGAAGACGACTGTGGTTAATCGGTGGGCGTCACGGATCAAGATGGCCCTCGCGGGCGCGGCAGCGGCGTGGGGCGTGGGCCTCGTCACGCCAACGGACGCGAAGGCGTGCGGCGGCTTCTTCTGCAGCTCGGTGCCTATCGACCAGTCGGGCGAGCGCGTGCTCTTCGCGGTGGGCGAAGAGACGGTCAAGGCCCACATCCAGATCTTCTACCAGGGCGAAGCCGACAAGTTCTCCTGGGTCCTCCCGCTGCCTGCGGCGCCGTCATCCATCGGCGTGGGCAGCGACGCCGTCTTCACGGCGCTCGAGCAGCAGACCACGCCGCAGTTCTACCTGGACTGGAACTACAAGAACGACTGCAACTACAACTGGGGCTGGGGCTTCGAGGCCGACGCGGGCGCTGGTGGCGGCCCATCCCCTGCCCCCCCGGGCGAGAACGGCGGCGTCGACGTGCTGCAAGCGGGCGCGGTGGGCCCCTACGACTTCGTCGTTGTGAAGGCTGCTGAGGGCGGCGACGGCGCCGAGGCCATGTATCAGTGGCTGGAGACGAACGGCTACGACCAGCCCGACAACGCGAAGGTCCTCATCGCAGAGTACGTGGAGGAGAACCATGTGTTCGTCGCGGTGAAGCTGCAGCAGGACAAGAAGGTGGGCGACATCCAGCCGCTCACGCTCGAGTATCCCTTCCCGGGGAGCTGCGTCCCGCTGCGACTCACCTCGATCGCGGCCACCGAAGACATGAACGTGTGGGTTTACGTGCTCGGCAAGGAGCGCGCGGTCCCGGTCAACTTCTTCCACGTCACGATCAACGAGGCCAAGATCGACTGGCTGGGCTACGGCGGCAACTACCGCGACGTGGCCATGCAGGCGGTCGACACGGCCGCCGGCCGCGGCTTCCTCACCGAGTACTCGGGCGACACCCTGCCCTTCAAAGACACCCTGTACCGGCCGGGCAAGTTCGACCTCGAGGGCCTGGCGGGCATCACTGATCCCATGGAGTACCTGAATCAGGCGCTCAACATGGGCCTCCCGCGCTCGGCTACGATGCAGGAGATCATCAAGACCTACATTCCGAAGCCCGAGAACCTCCCCGAGGACTGCAACGACGACCAGGAGTTCTACACCTGGAACATGCAGGCCTGCCTCGCGCACATGCCGGCGGACTGGGACTTCGACCCGGTCGCCATGACCGCGGACGTGGACGCGAAGATCGTCACCCCGCTCAAGGAGGCCGACGCGCTCTTCGACGAGCACCGCACGCTCACGCGTCTCTTCACGGTGATCAGCCCGTCCGAGATGGTGCGGGACCCGATCTTCCTCTTCAACCCAGACCTCCCGAACGTCTCCAACATCCACCGGGCCGTTGCTGAGCCGGTCTGCGAGGGGGGCAGCACCACCGCCACGAAGGTGCAGGTCACGCTCGAAGACGGCAGCCTCGTCCAATACGACGTCCCCAAAGACTTCGGCCCGCCGATCCTCACCGGCGACGCCGTGACGGCCACCCCGGGCACGGTGGAGCAGATGTTCACCGAGGGGCTGCCCGAGGCGGTCCCGGCCAACACCATTGCCACGGTGGAGCAGTCCTTCGATTCCATCACGGTGGGCCTCCTCACGGCGCCCAACCAGGAGCCCACCCCGCCCCGCGTCAAGACCAACAGCACCAGCAACGCTGGCGGCTGTACGTCCACCGGGCCCGCGTCTCCCGGCGGCTTCGGGGCCACCCTGGGCCTTGGGCTCCTCGCCGCTGCGCTTCTGCGCCGCCGCGCCTGATCGGGCTTGACGGACCCCGGGGGGCGCACTACGGTCCCCGCCTCCCGAGGGTCCGCCCTCTGAAGCGCCGCCCCACCGGGGTGGCGACCCCGAGTCCGCCCATCGGCGTGTTTTGAGTGAGGTTTCCGTGGCTCGTGTCACCGTCGAAGACTGTCTCGATCAGTGTGAGAACCGCTTCGCGCTCGTGATCCTCGCCACCAAGCGCGCTCGCCAGCTCATGGATGGCGAGCGAAGCACGGTGGAGTCGAAGAACAAGGAGGCCGTCACGGCGCTCCGCGAGATCGCCGCAGGCCGCGTCGCGTTCGACCGTCCGGTCGCCGACCTCCTCCGCGACGGCATCCGCTAGACCTCGCTCCGGCCCTGGCGCGGCTGTCCGCGCCGCCGGCCTCACCGCCCGAGCTCCGTACCCCGCCCATTTCGGTGGGGGGCTGTCCCCAGGAGCGCAGTAATGCGCCGGGGTCACGGCGGTCGCCGCGCCCCATCGGGAGCGCGAATCCGGTACACTCCGCCCCCTCGGCTCGCCGAGGCCCGTGTGCTGGAGGTCCCGTGAAGCGTCTCGTCCTCGCTATCTTCGTCTTCGGCTGTGGCGGCTCCTCGGACCCCGGCAGCACGGTGCTCACGGTCGACGCCACACAGTTCGCTACTGAGGGCGACATCGGGGAGCAGGCGCCAACACCCAGCGTCCCTGACACCTCCAGCGACACGGCCTTCGTCGCCGCTCCCGAGCCCATCCCCTATCAGCCGTGCGCCGAAAACGTCGACTGCCCCAGCGGTTACTGCGTCGAGAGCGCGGACGGCCGCACCTGCACCCGAGAGTGCGTCTCTGACTGCCCCTCGGGGTGGGCGTGCACCAGCGTCTCGGGCACGGGCAGCGACGTGGTGTTTCTTTGTGTTCCGCGCTTCGTCACGCTGTGCATGCCGTGCACCAGCGACTCCGAGTGCGCCGACGGGGGTCTGGCCGACGGGGCGTGCCTCGACTACGGCCACGGCGGGCGCTTCTGCGGCGCCGCCTGCTCCCCGGACGCCGCCGACTGCCCCAACGGCTACGCGTGCGACGCCGGCCAGTGCCGGAAGGACGACGGGCTCTGCGAGTGCACCTGGAAGGCCGTGAAGGAGGCCGCCAGCACCACGTGCTCCGCCGTGAGCGAGGTGGGCACCTGTACCGGCACGCGCGGCTGCCTCGACGCCACGCTCAGCGCCTGCACTGCCGCGACGCCAGTGGAAGAGAGCTGCAACGGCGCGGACGATGACTGCGACGGGTCGACCGACGACGGGATCGTGGAGATCCCCTGCAGCGTCTCGAGCGACGAGGGCACCTGCACCGGCGTCACGCAGTGCTCGGGTGGCGCCCCCGCTTGCACTGCCCAAGTCCCCAGCGCCGAGATCTGCGACGGCAAAGACAACGACTGCGACACGCTGCCGGACGAAGGCTTCCCAGACGCCGACGCGAACGGGGTGGCCGATTGCGTCAGCGAGGACGACGACGGCGACGGGATCCCCGACCTCACCGACAACTGTCCGGCCACCCCCAACACCGACCAGGCCGACCTGGACGCGGACCTCGTGGGCGACGTCTGCGACCCGGACCTCGACGGCGACGGCGACCCAAACACCACCGACTGCGCGCCCGCCGATCCCACCGTGGGCCACGAGGCCACCGAGATCTGCGACGGCGCCGATCAGGATTGCGACGCCCTCGTGGACGAGGGTTTCGCGGACCTCGACAAGGACACGGTGGCTGACTGTGTGGACGACGACGACGACGGGGACGGCGATCTGGATCCCGTGGACAACTGCCCTGTCACGCCCAACCCCACCCAGTCAGACACGGACGGCGACCAGAAGGGCGACGCGTGCGAGGACGACCTGGACGGCGACGGTGACCCGGACCTCACAGACTGCGCCCCGAGCGACCCCAACGTGAAGCATGGCGCCACCGAGAGCTGCAACGGGGCGGACGAGAACTGCAACGGCATCGTGGACGAGGGCTTCCCGGACACCGACGCCGATGGCGTGATGAACTGCCTCGACCCCGACGACGACGACGACGGCGTACCGGATGGCAGCGACCTCTGCGGCCTCAAGGACGACCCGGAGCAGCTCGACACGGACGGCGACCTCCTGGGTGACGCATGCGACACGGACGACGACGGCGACGGGTCCCCGGACGTGCTCGACTGCGGCCCCACCGACGCCGCCGTGAGCCCGAAGGCCGCCGAGGTCTGCAACGGCAAAGACGACGACTGCGACAGCATCGTGGACGAGGCCGGCGCAGAGGAGTGCACCGAGTACCTCTTCGACAACGACGGCGACGGCTTCGGCGTCTCGGCCAGCCAGTGTCTGTGTGGCCCGAAGGCGCCGTACACCGCCACGGCTGCGGGCGACTGCAACGACCAGAACGGCCTCGTGTTTCCGGGCGCCGCCGAGAGCTGCAACGGCACAGACGACAACTGCAACAGCGAGAAGGACGAAGGGGCGGCGGTCGGCTGCGTCGACAGCATGACGGACGCGGACAACGACGGGTTCGGAGCTGGGCCCGTGGCGTGTCGTTGCCCGGGGACGCCGGGCGTCTCCACGCTGGGCGGTGACTGCGACGACGGGGACCCCGGCGCGAAGCCCGGGGCTCTCGAGACGTGCAATGGCAAAGACGACAACTGCAATACGCTGTCTGACGAACAGGGCGCCTTTGGCTGCCAGTCGTACTACCGCGACGGCGATAACGACGGAGTGGGCGCGGCCGAGGTGAAGTGCCTGTGCGCCGGCGAAGGTCTCTTCACCGCGGGCGCGGGGGGCGACTGCAACGACGCCGACGCGGACATCGCCCCGGCCCATCCCGAGCTCTGCGATCAGAAAGACAACAACTGCAACGGTCAGCTCGACGAGGGCGTGCAGAAGACCTGGTTCCTCGACGAGGACGGTGACGGCTCGGGCGCCTCGTACTCACCTCAGATGGCCTGCACGCAACCGGAGGGCTTCACGGCCAAGGCCGGCGACTGCAACGACTTCAACAAGGACATCCACCCGCAGGCGCCCGAGACCTGCAACGACGTCGACGACGACTGCGATGGCCTGGCCGACGACGGCCTCGCCACACAGGTCATCTACAAAGACAATGACGGCGACAGCTTCGCCGCGTCGAACGCCCCGAAGCAGTCGAAGTGCAACGTGCCGGTCGGCTGGGTCCTCGCGCTCGACGCCAACGGCGATGGAGCGAACGACTGGGACTGCTCGGACTCCGACATCACGGTGTTCCCGGCGGGCCCCACCGTCTGCGGCGACGGGAAAGACAACGACTGCGACGGCGTGATCGACCGCCTGTGCTTCACGCCGTGCGCCGGGACGTGGCCGTACGAGCCCGACTACGCGAGCGGCGGCTTGGGCGCCGTGGCGGTGGATCTCCACGGCGACGGCAACGCGGAGATCGTGGTGACCCACACGTTCGGCTTCGGGATCCTTGGCGGCGACGGCGTGCCCCTCTATGACTACAGCGCGCCCACCTACAACTACGCGCGCACCCTGCCCGCCTTCGCCGACTTCGACGACGGCAACACCTTCGGCGCGGGGATTCAGGGGCTCGAGTTGGTGACCGGCACGAACAGCCAGGCGTCGCTCTACAAGGTGACGCCGGCCGGGGTGGTGACCAAGGTCGACAGCGGTCAGTACGTCTACGACGCGTCGCGTTACCTGGTCCAAGACATCGACAACGACGGCCAACCCGAGTTCATCACCTCCACCTGGTGCGACAACGGCGTCGCAGCGCGTGTGTTCCGCTATCAGGCCGGCGCGCTCACTTTGGTGCGCGAGGTCCCCGCGCCCACCGGCGCCTGCAACTACTTCAACGGCCGCGCGCTCACGGACCTGGACGGCGACGGGACCCCGGAGCTCATGTGGGGCGAGGGCTACGGCGTGCCCAACCAGCCGTCGTACTGGAGCGGCGAGTTCGTGGTGCGCCGCTTCTCCCCAGCCTCGACCCTCACGGTGCTGCCCTTCTGCAGCGGCCCCACCTGTTTTCCCGGCGCCATCGACGGCCACTTCGGCGGCAGCACAGGCGAGCTCATTCGTTTCCCCACCGAGGTCCGGGCCATCGCCTACCCGTTCCTGTCGAACACGAACGGGGTCACGAACGCCGGGACCACCCAGACGCTCCGATTCCAGCTGAACGGCGCGCGCATCAGCGCCGAGAGCGGCGCCTCGCTCTGGCGCGACACCAGCGACGTGGACGACGACGGCGTGCTGGAGTCTTACGGCAACGACATCGCGAACGTAGGGCTCTTCGACGTGAACGCCGACGGTTTCCCAGACCGGATCACCAGCTCGGGCAAGTCGCTGCGCGTTCAGCTCTGGGATCCCAAGAACAAGGCCTTCAAGACGAACGTGGGCTCGGACCACGCCGCCGCCGCCAGCAACGTGAGCGTTCAGTCGATCGCCGATCTCGACGGCGACGGGCGGCTCCAGGTCGTGGCGTCCGACAGCGCGGGCGGGCTCTACTGCCACGAGCTGGGCCCCGGCACGTGGAACACGGGCTCCAGCCTCCCCCCGGCGATCCCGGCGGCCTACCGGACGAACCAGTGGGACAACTTCGAGCCCAACGACGGCGGCGACGCCAACGCCGATGGCCTCCCCGACCGGACCCTCCGCATCCCGTCCGCCCTCACGGCCACGGGGGCGTTCACGAGCTACCTGTCGACCGCCACGGACAAGGACTACTACCTCGTGGACACCGACTGGAGCGCGCGCATCTGCCTCCGCGCACCGAAGGGCCGCACCTACGGCCTCGAGGTCTACGCGTTCGCCGATCGCTGGAACAACGCCACGAAGCTGGCGCCGGGCGACGGCAAGCCGGACGGCCTCATCTGGCAGGACACCGGTGCCTTCCAACACAAGTGTTTCAGCGCCACCAATGTCACGCCGTATCGGCAGGGCGAGTTCAAGTTCATCATTGGCGTGGTGCCCTTGAACGGTTCGCACAGCCCGCACTGGCCGTATTCGCTCAGCCTCCCGAAGTAGCCGCCCGCTCGCGCCCTGGACTCGACTCTCGAGCAGCGGGTGAGTCGCCTGCTCGACAATTCTCGCTGCCGCCGGTCTTATTGGGCTCTGACACTTCGCGCGCGTTGATGCCATCGCGGTTGTTCCCCGATGCCAACCATCAACGGGCCATGGTCGCCGCCGGAGGGGTGCCCGTTGGGAGAGCTGACCTTGCTGGTCGAGAGTGGAGAACGGACGGGCACGGTTCTCAGAGTACAGGGCGGCTCAGTGCGCCTCGGGAGGGGCGGTGACTGCGAGCTCGTCCTTGGCGCCGCCGATAGCCGCGTGTCGACCTACCATGCGGAGCTGTCGCTGACCGGTGGCGTCTGGTTCGCAAAGGACTTGGGTTCTACGAACGGCACGTATCTCGGCCGGCAACGACTCCTGATTCCGAAGGTCATCACGGACGGCGACGTGCTCTCGTTGGGCCGCCGGAGCGTCAAGATCCGCATCCGACTCAACGCTCCTTCGGCGCAAGCAACGGTTCCTCAGACGTCCGACATGCTCGGCAGCTTGGGTACCTCGACGCGCGTATCGACGCTTGTCCGGGCCGCTTTCACACAGCACCGGCGTCGCACTGCGTTCGTGCTCGCCGGCTTCGTGTCGGTGGTGGCTGTGGTCGCCTACTTCGTGGTGTCGTCCGCTTCGCGGCGGCTCGCCGCGGCGGAGCTGGAGCGTCGCAACGCCGGGGAGGCCGCCGTGGCGGCGCGCGCTGCTGCCGAGCGGGTCGTCACGCTGGCTGGCGCACCATCGCGCGTTGGCGGCACCCTGAGCCAGGCGCTCTACGTGCTTGTCGAGGGCCCGGAGTCGCCAACTCCACGCGCATTGTGCACCGCGTTCGCCGTCCGTCCGGACGGGTGGCTCGGCACAAACGCGCACTGTGCGCTTCTGGTGGAGCAACTTCGAGAACGGAGCCAGACCGTCTGGGCGACCCTCGATAGGACGGCCCTTCAGACCTACGAGGTGGTGGAGACACGGCTTCACCCGCGCTATTTGACGGGCAACGCCAAGTCCCTGGATGTGGCGGTCATACGCCTCGAGCTCTCCGGCGCCGAGTTACCCGCCGTGTTGCCGGTGGCGCCCCGCGATCGACTCGTCGGACTCCGTGCGATGGACCGGGTCTTCACCGCCGGCTTCCCCCAGAAGCTCGCAGATCCGGAACACCCCTCCGCTGAGGTCCGCGACGGCGCCGTCGTTCGGCTCTCAAAGGCAGAGAACGACGGCCTGGAGGACCGCCTCGTGTGGCACGACATGGACACCCTCCACGGAACATCCGGCTCCCCAATCGTGGATATCGACGGTGCGCTGGTCGCCATCAACTCCGGCGGATACTTCACCATGGTGGGGGGCGGCGCTAACGGGGACGCCACAACGTTAGACCCGATGTACCTGCCGTTCCACTACGGCCTCCGAGCCGACGTGCTCACGGAGCTCCTCGTGACCCTACCTCCCCTGCGTTCCCTGCCGACTCGAGAGGTGCACTAATGAATGGAGACCTGGAACAGCGAGCCGACGCACCGCTCAGACTGCCTGCAGTGAGGCGACTAGCTCCTCTAGCATGGCTCGCAGCGCTCGCGTGCACACTGCCAGATCCGATCCAGGATCCGAGCGACGACGTCGCGTCGGAGGACGTCGCCGTCGTAGACCCGGCCGACGTGCAGAGTCCGCAGGACTTGCCGCAGCCGCCGGACGCACCGGCACCCGAGGATGCCCAAGACGTACCGGATTTACAGGACCCACCGGACGCTTCGGACACCCGAGGCGCGGAAGATGTCACACCGCGCCTGGAAGTGGTCGACACGGCGGACGTCGAGGTCTTGGAGGCCGCGGACATCCCCGACGTAACGGAGCCACCCGAGGTGGCGGAGACGGCGGAGTTGCCACTGGCAGACGACCCGATGGAGCCAGAGGACGTGCCGGAAACGGGCATTAGCGACGAAGACACCAGTCCGTGTGAGGTCTTGGGCACAGAAGAGTGCAACGGCGTGGACGACGACTGCGACGGAGTGGTCGATGAGGACCAACCCGACAACGACCTCGACGATGACGCGGACTGCACGGATCCGGATGACGACAACGACGGGGTACTGGATGCAGATGACAACTGCCCCCGGATCGCCAACGGAGACCAGTCCAATCGCGACGGCGACACATCCGGCGATGCCTGTGACGACGACGATGACGGGGACGGCACTCTTGACGGCGACGACTGCGCCCCCCTGGACGCGAACATCCATCCCGGCCAGTCCGAGTCGCGCTGCGACGGTAAGGACGACAACTGCAACGAGAAAGTCGATGAGGGGTTCGTCACACCGTTCCCCGCATTGGCCGTTGGCGCCCCGTGCAGCATGGCCGTGCTCGAATGCGACTCACTACCCGGGACTGTCACTTGTCGGGAAGACCAGACGGCCGCGGAGTGCAAGCCGGACCAGTTCATTGGTGCTGAGTCGTGCGATGGCGTGGACAATGACTGCGACGGCAGCACGGACGAGGGCCCCGAAGGGCAGGCGCTGACTCGGCCGTGTGACGACGGAACAGCCGTCGCTCCTGGCGTGGGCGCATGCAGACTGGGGGTGAACGTCTGCACTGATGGCAGTTACTCCGCCGTGTGCGAGGGGACCGTGGGCCCGCTGCCGGAGACGTGCAACGGCGTCGACGACGACTGCGATGGCGCCACCGACGAGGGCCACACCTGGGCCGGGCTCGATATCGGCGACACCTGCCAGGTCGGCGACTGCGCGAATGGCACCGTGGTCTGCCTGACGGCGGACACCGCCACGTGCAGCCCCCTGGCAGCGACCTTCGAGGGACACTTCGCCGGTGAAACGTGCGGGGCCGTGGGTATCTGCTCCGAAGGAGTGGTCGAGCTCGACTGCACCCAGCTTCCCGCAGTGGCACGGTGTTCGACCCGTGTCGGTGGCAGCGCGAGCGAGGCCAAAGCGGAGGCGTGCAACCAGGTCGACGACGACTGCGACGGGCAGACGGATGAGGACTTCGTGTTGGGTGCCCTGTGCACGGACGGCCTAACGTGCGGTGTGGGGCGCACGGGCTGCGGCTCGGGCGGTGGCCTCGAGTGTGTCCCCGAGGAGGCAGGCGCTCAGGGCCTGGCCGCCTCGCTCTGGGATTGCGAATCGGAGACAGCCTGCTCGTACGGCGAGTGCTCGGGAGGGGCTTGCACCGAGGCGGTGGCCGCTGTTTTCCTGAAGGACTACCAGCACGACCTCGGGCTGCCCTCTGCCAAGCTCTTCATCGACGGCATCTTGCCCCTGCGCGAAGGGCGGGACGGCTTTCGTGTCGCCGGGGTGAAGTGGGTGGACGGGGTACCCGAGTCTTACGTCGTCCAGATCGAGGCAGATGGGAGCTACGGCTCCCCTGCGCTCATCCCGGTGGCGACCAAGCCGTTCTACGCGAGCTTCATCAAAGCACGCCAGGACGGCACGCTGGCGCTCGCTGGGGCGCGACTCGTCGCCTGGGACGGGACCGCCGACAAACCCGGCGCGCGTATCGTGGCGCTTGGCACCACAGAGATCACCCTTCCGCTGGACGGCGTGGCCTTGGTCGGCTTCGAGCGTGCAGGTACCGGCTTCCGGGCGCTCGTCGAGGCTTCCGACGGTACCGTCTCCGTCGTTCCCGTGAGCGACCTCGGAAATGAGCTCGTGGCGGACCCCAAGATCGTCATCCCGGGGGCGATCTGCCGAAAGACGGAGTTCACCCGCACGTGCGCGTTGGCGGCTGGCCCCGCTGGCCATCTTGCCGTGGCGGCCAGCGGAACGGACGCGGCCGTGGTGCGCTGGGTCCAACACGACGGCACCCTGGGCTACAGCGAGACGTTGCCCAAGCTGACCCTCTTCGACGCCGCGGCCCACCCGAGCGGCTTCGTCGCGGTCGGCCAGCACACGGACCCGAGCCTGAGTTTCGCCGAGATCGTCATCGTGTCTGCCGACGCCTCGCAACGGGTTCCCCTACCTCAGTTCGCGTCCATGGGCCGATTTCCGGCGGTCGCCTCCGTCGGCGCCGACCTCCTGGTTTCGTCGATTGCAGGCACTTCCGTGGCCAAGCTAACGCCAGGGGGAGTAGTGCTCTGGACCAAGAGCTTCGGAGACCAGGGCTGCGAGACCATCGACCTCGCCGGCCTGGGCGACTACGGGTTCGTGGTGAACCACCGGTGCCCGATGGGCATCGTACGCGCGACAGCCTGGGGCACGACCGACTGCGGCTCCGACTGCGCCACGCGTTCACTCGCGACCTGCGACGACAAAGACCCGTCCACTCTCGACGGATGCACCGGCGATACTTGCACACACGCTGCCGCAGCGTGCTTCGACGGCAACGAATGCACCGGTGACGGCGGGAACGCCGGCAATTGCCACAACGAGCCCGTCCTCGACGGCACGGCATGCGGCGCGAGAGGCACTTGCCAAGCCGGTACCTGCGTCGGAGTGGTAAACATGGACGTGGGTTGGAACCACACGTGCGTTCTGCGAACAGACGGTCAGGTGCTCTGCTGGGGTCGGTCCGACGCGTGGAGCGACCAACAGCCTAGCCCAATCTCTGCCGGGTTGTTCCCGTCTGTGCACCGCATGTCCGCCACGGGGTTCGGGTACTGCGTTCACCGCGATGACGGGAACACCACCTGCGTAGGCGACTGCCGCTACGGACTGTGCGGCGCGGAGCCCCCCCCCGTCGGAACGCCTCCCATTGGCACGATCTCGACGGTTGACGCTACAGGGCCCGTAGAGTGCGGGTACGTGCACTGTTGTTTTCCAAAGGACCCGTCGGTCTGGTGCTGGGGCTATGAGACCTCGGGTAACACGTCGTTGTGGACCTCCCCCGTGGAGATGGTGGGGACTTCGGACCCTCACGCCATAGGTCCCGGTGGCTACGGTACCTGCATGGCGCTCGGCGCCAATCGAGAGCTTTGGTGCCTCGGCACCACTGCTCTACACGGCGGCACTACGAGCCTGGTCCCGGTCCGGGTTCAGGACGGCGCGGGCAACCCGAAGAACATCACCCAGATCACGGCACTGAAGATCGACCCTTCCGCCCATGCCTGCGCCCTGACGAGTGTCGGCGAGGTGTGGTGCTGGGGCGTGGGGGACAAGGGACAGCTCGACGGCACCCCCACCGCGGCCGAATTCCAAACACCGCGGCGGGTCGGCGGCGCGGGCACCCCCGCTTTCTCCAAAGTGGAGGTGGGCGCGGGTTTCACCTGCGCGCTCACAGCCGCCTCCGGGGAGGTCTGGTGTTGGGGAACGAACACGGGTGGGCAGCTCGGGCGCGGGACCTTCGCGCCGGGCAGCGCGCCGGGGCTGGTCCCCGGTCTAACGGGGATCGAGGAGCTTGCCCTCTACGACCGTCACGCTTGTGCACGGCGCGGGAGTCAGGTCTGGTGCTGGGGCAAGAACGACGATGGGCAGCTCGGGGACGGCACCTTCGAGGACCGACCGTCGCCGGTACAAGTCCTGGGGCTCATCCCCTGAGCTGCCCCGGGCGAGGCGGGGACCGCTCGGCTCAGTAGGCGTACACCGAGGTGACATCGAGGCGGTACGAACCCCCACCCTTGTAGGCGCTGACGACGAACTTGACCGTCTTGTTGACACCGCTTCCCGACACGAACGCCACTCCGTCGGGGCCGTTGCTCGACTCGGCGCAGCTGATGAGGCTGCTCGTGCCGGTGTAGACACACAGGTCGTAGTCGCTCCCGCCGTGAGAGTTGAGCATACCGGTCGCCATGACCCTCCCAGTGAAGGTGAATGTCTTCGACTGCCCGCTCCAGAGCGAGCCCGAGAACTGAAACCACGGGCTCAAGACCAGGCCGTTGATAGCCAGCAGAGAGGCTCCGCAGCCGCCGCCGCCGCTGCCGAAGCATGCGGGGCGAAGAGGGTAGATGACCACCTCGCCGCCGTCGTCGACCGGGGGCATCGCGTCGAACTCCTGCTGGGAGATGACGGGCGTCATAGCATCCTGCGGGACGCCGTCGTCGTCCGAGAAGCCGGTCTCCATCAGGCCCGCGAGCTGGGCCGGCGTCATGTTCCCGACGTACGGGAGCTCCCACTCCTGCCCGTCCGGATCCTCGAGCCGGAGTGTAGACGTGCGTCACGAACCGCGGATATCCGTCTACGCCGGTCGGCGGGAGCCGACAGTACCGCGGCGTTCGGCGGCGAGTGCATGGAGTCTGACGGATGCCGCGGAGCGCGTGCGGACGGGGTGGAGAGGGAGCGGGA
>SXGT01533607.1_pt1 | contig 13389 bp, 13 predicted proteins | sample 3176221 | NCBI WGS metagenome assembly SXGT01 (sample SAMN11356862, study PRJNA531348) | freshwater metagenome | isolation source: freshwater sample F1-120 | place: China: Fuxian Lake, Yuxi | collected 2017-12-25
CACAGTACCCACCGGTTTTTCTGCGCTGCCGCCCTCCGGGCCAGCTATGCCGGTCACTGCGAAAGCCAGTTCGGCATGGCTATGCAGCAGGGCGCCGTTGACCATTTCCAGTGCCGTGGCCTCACTGACAGCGCCATGCTCGATTAAAGTTGCTTGCTGCACCCCCAGCATTTCGCTTTTGGACGCGTTGCTGTAAGTGACAAAACCGCGATCAAACCAAGCCGAACTGCCGGGTACATCGGTCACTGCTTGAGCAAGGCCGCCGCCGGTGCAGGATTCGGCCAATACCAAACGCAGCCCTAGATGCTGCAAACTTTGCCCAAGTTTTTCAGCCGGCAGTAAGAAATCCTGCGCCATGATGACGGCCAGTGATCGTTATTTGGGTAGCTTGATGACTTCCGAAATTTTTTCGTAATCAGCGCCGACACTAATGATAAAGCTGGTGACTTGCTCAATGCTCATTTCAGATTTAATGATTTTCGATTCGTGCACAATCAGTGCAAAACCGGAGGTAGGATTGGGAGAGGTTGGGACAAACAACACGTAACGATCTTCAAGTTTATTCGTGACATAAGCGGGTACCCAAAGGCCTTCCTTCGGATATTCCACATAAACGACTTCCCGAGGCTCCTGCAACTCATGACCGGCGATCATATGAACCAGTTTTTTGGTGACGCGATAAATGGTGCTCAATAGCGGGATGCGTTCGATTAACTTTTCAAAAGCCGCAATGATGGAAAATCGCCCCAGACTGACGCGCTGCCCCACATAAGTAATCACTCCAAAGCTGATGCCAAACAGCAAAAACGTAACAAAATAATTGTCGGAGTAACCGTATACAAATTGAAACAGGTCGGTGACGCGATCTTTAACAAACAAGATGATTTGTAAGATCACCACTACCGGAATCAGCGCTAAAATCCCGATCAGCGTGTAGTTGAGCAATTTTTTCATGCGACTTTCCTTTTTAGTTATTGTTGATGAAAGGTAAAAAAATATGGGTAAAGATTGCTGGATATTGGTTTAAAAAGCAACCTTAACCCAAAGAGAAAAACTCCTGGCTCATTCAGGATCACCGATCACTGAATGGGGCGCTATGCTTAGATTTCAGGCCGATTGTTGGACAGCTTTTAACAGGAGAGTGGAACTAATGCCTTCTAGCCTAACCGGCTTTTGCGATGTTTATTAACAAAATGGGCTTTTTACTGAAAATCAATGCTCGCCCTTGGCCGTCTGGTTCGCTAAAGCTTTTTCGGTGATTTCGTGGTAGAGATGCGCCAGTTGTGCCGCCAGTTGCTGGTATTCAGGGTGTTTTTGTACTTGAGGCATATTGTTTTGTGCATCAGCCAATATGTCTTTTAAAAACTCGATATCAAAATCCTCAAGCAATTCACCGCGATCCACTTTTTCTTTAATAGCCAAGGCCTGTGGTATGCGCTGTTTTTCCAGGCGTTCAAGTAGTGCTGTGGCGACACCTAATTCGATATTTGAGCTATTCATGTGTTTTCCTCGTGTCAAGTATTTTGATTGGATATGCCAAAAATCATGGGGTTGCGTTAGTTGCAGTTCGCTAGCTTGGTTAACAACTCAGGAAAGCCTAGCAGCAATTGTTTCATCGCGACAATATCAAAACAATCAATGTCGGTCAGCAGCTGAGTTGCGAATTCGCTGATGGCGGAAATGCCGTGTCGTTGCCCAATCAGCAGAAGGTCTTGAGCGAATTTTTCAATTTCGCTGATGTTGTTGTTGCGGCTGATTTGTTCGGCAACGACGCGCAGGGCTTCCAGTTGTTGCAATGCGGCGGGTAAAGCTTGTAATTCGGCAGCCGTCAGCCGAAGTGCGGCGGCTTGCTCCTCGGGCGCGGCGAGAATCTCATAAGGCAAAAATCGTTTCAGTTCCGCGTATAAATCAGCCTTTAATACGGGTTTTCTTAAATAGCCGTCGAAGTGGATGCTTTTAGCGCGTTCGTATTCGTCCTGCATCACCGAAGCGGTCAAGGCAATGATGGGCACTGTTGAAAAAGCTTTGATTTTTTCGGCAGCCTGATAACCGTCCATAACCGGCATACGGATATCCATCAGAATTAAATCAATACCAGCTTCGGCCGCTTTTTCAATGGCTTGCAGACCATTTTCCACCTCGTGGATGGATAAGTCATGGTCGGCAAAGCATTCGCGCAACAGACTACGATTATCCTCAACGTCGTCAACCACCAATATGTTTGCGGGGTGAAACTTTAGATGTTCGGTAGGTTCGGTCGGTGTTTCCGGATCGACTGCCAGCGAGGAAATATCCACCGCTTTTAAATGCACGGAAAAAGTCGAGCCGATGCCTTGCTGGCTGACCAAAGCGATTTCCCCGCCCATCATTTCGGTCAAACGTTGGCTGATGGCCAGCCCTAAGCCACTGCCGCCGTATTTGCGTATATCCTGGCCTTCCAGTTGTTCGAATTCCCTAAAAATGATGGCTTGATGTTCAGGGGAAATGCCGATGCCGGTATCCTCGACATCAATGAATAAATCCAGCTTACTGCGAATTTGATCCTCGTTGCCGACACGGGCCCGCAGGCAAATATGGCCTTGTTCGGTAAATTTAACCGCATTGCCTATCAGATTGAACAGAATCTGGCGTAAACGGGTAGCGTCCAGCAACAGGTTCTCGGGAATTTTAGGATCAATATCCAACACGAAATCCAGCCGACGCTCGCGCATCTTCATCGTAAAAATCTGCCCCAATTCGCTGAATAATTGATGCGGATTGCAGACTTTCTTATCGATGCGCAGTTTGCCCGCCTCGATTTTGGACAAATCCAGAATGTCGTTGATCAAGGCCAATAAACTGTGACCGGCGGTTTGGATGGTTTTGGCAAAAGATTTCAGCTTGGCGTCTTTGACTTGCTCATTCAGCAATTCAGTAAAGCCAATGATGGCATTTAACGGGGTGCGGATTTCGTGACTCATATTGGCCAGGAACTGGGACTTGGCCCGGTTGGCGTTTTCGGCCTGTAATTTCGCCGTTTGTAACGCTAGCTCGGTATTTTTTCGTTGGGTAATATCCCAATTGACCCCGGTAATTTTGATGGCGTTTTTATCGGTTTCGACGCTACAGGCGCCGCCGTATATATTGCGAATTTCACCATCGGGTCGAACAATGCGAAATTCGATATGATCTTCGCCACGCTGGGCCTTAAGCTTGGCAATCGACTGGCGTATCAGTTCATGATCTTCCGGGTGTACGCAGCGTATCCAATCTTCCAGGTTAATTTTGCGGTTTTTGTCGATATCATAGATGTCGAACATTTTGTCATCGAAGATCAGGTGCGGCGTTTCGGTGGGCTCCAGTTCCCATACACCCAGGGAGGCAACACCCGTGGCAAGCGCAAAGCGCTGGTTTAGCGCCCGTACCTGCCGCTCACTGCTTTTGCGTCGATCGATTTCGCTAGTCAGTCTCCGGTTCCACAAAAACACCAGGATCAGAATCACCAGAAACACCCCAATGGTTTTTGCTAATAATTGATAGTCGGTTTGGGCGGCGAAACGTTCTTTGCCCCAATGGTCGGCGATTCGCTGTCTTTCACTTTGATCGATAGAGTCCAGGGCGCGGTTCAATAGCGGTACCAGCGGCGCAAAATCTTTACGGATACCCAAGCCCAATTGCGTCAAAAACTCGGTTTTGCCTACAATTCTGACATTATTGACACCGCCATCGGCAATATGAAAACTGGCGTGTGCCAGGGTACAGAGCAGTGCATCTATTTTGCCGGTCGATACAGCCGTCAGGCCCTGTTTGATATTGTCGACTTCGACGAACTCAATATCCGGATAGGCGCTAAAAATGGCCGGGTTATAGCCATAATCCTTGATAACAGCCAATTTGCGGTGTCTGATGTTGTTGAGATTATCGACATATTCTTCCGAATCACGCATGACGATGATGACCGGACTGCTCAGATACGCCTGGGTAAACAATAAATGCGATTGCAGGGAAGAGTCGATGGTTTCCGATAGCACATCCAGTTCGCCATTTTTGGCTTTGCTAACCGACTCACTCCAGGAATGAGTCGGCACAATGTCAAATTTGATGCCTAATTTTTGTTCAATGGCTTGTAGATATTCCGAGACAATGCCGGTGTAGCGGCCCTGCGTATCGAAGGCTTCATAAGGCAGCCAATTGGGATCGCCGCCAAAGCGGATACGCGGATGTTCGGCCAGCCATTGCCGTTCGCTGTTACTGAGTTCAAACTGGTTTTGCGGATTTTCCAGATAACCCAGCCATTGGCTGCTCAATTGCTTTTTATCCTTTTCCGGGATGATGGCCAGGGTTTTTTGCAAGATGGATAGCAGTAGCGGTAAATCTTCCCTGACCGCCATCCGCAGTTTGCGGATTTCGCCGGACGGCAGTGGTCTGAAAGGACGAATGGAACTGATGCTGTTTTGTTTCAGCAAATGATTCATCACTGGGTAAGTTTCCAGCAACAGATCGGCTTTCCTTTCCAGAACGGCTTGTACTGCCGCCATCAGCGATTCGGTTTCCAGAATGCTGATTTTGGGAAATTTTTGCCGGAGTTCGTCGATTTGGGAAAAATTTTTCGGAATGGCGATGGTCTTGCCGTTTAAATCATCCAGGTTTTTAAGCGGAACATCTTCATGAGCAAAAAAATAGGCCAAGATCCATTGGTAAGGATCAGTAAAGTCCAGGAAGGTGTCGCGCTCGCCGGATTCAATAATGGCGGGTAACAAATCAATCTCTCCCGCTTTGGTTTTTGCCAGCAATTCGCTCCAGCCATCAATGTGGGGTTGAAAGTTAAGGCCGCTGTATTGGCTGACCAACTTCAGTAAATCGGCGCTGAGTCCGATGTGTTTACCCTGACTGTCCACAAAATCGTAGGGTGCCCAATCTTTCTCGGCTCCGTATTTCACCACCGGATGTTGTCGAATCCAGGCCGACTCTTCCTGGGTTAAAGCTACTTTGAGACTAGTGTCTTGCTTGCTTGGCGCATAAAAAAATTCATCGCTGACCTTATCAATCTGAGTAAAGCCCAAGCGACGGTAATCTTCTGCCGCCAATTGGTAACGTGAGGGATCAACCGAGCCCAGCATGACCAGATCGGGGATAATCATCTGTCGGGTGGCTGCGGCCTCGTATTGCAAATAAGCTTCTGATAGTTGCGGATTATATTTTTTCTGAATCAGCTTAATGATGCGTTCCGGATGATCCAGCGCGTATTGCCAGCCTTTGATGGTGGCCCGGCTGATTCTGGCCACCCGATCCGGGTGTTCTGCATATTCTTTTTGCGTGGTAAACAGATTATCGCCATAAAAATCAATGCCGTAATTTTGTGGATTGATGATGTTGATCTCGATACCTTGCTCTTTTAATAAATAAGGCTGGGAGGTGAGGTAGGCGGAAACCACATCAATCTTGCCGTCGGCAAAATCCTTGTAAACAGTCGATGAGAATTCGACTTCCTCAATCTTACTTAAATCGCCCAATGTCTTGAGTAACAGGGCATTGAGTGAGGCATCACCCTGATTGGTGGTATTGAATGACAGTTTTTTGCCGACCATTTCATAAGGGCTGACAATGCCGGAGTCGCGCTTGGCAATGAAACCTAACGGCGAATGCTGGAAAAACTGGTTGATCAGCAACACAGGCATGTCTTTAAGATGATAAATCAGCAGCGTACTGTCCGATATGCCGTATTCCGACTCCCCTTTCAGGACTTGTTCGACGAAGTCTTTGTGAAAGTCGATTTCCTTTAACGAAACATCCAAACCTTCATCACGGTAGTAACCCATGTCAATCGCGGCGTAATAGCCTGCAAATTGAAAGCTGTGCTGCCATTTCAACTGGATGCTGATTTTTTCGGGAGTTTTTACTGCTTCGGTCACTGCCCATGCCGATTCACCGAATATAAACAGGCTAATCAGCATGACGGTTAGCCTGATTGAGAAATTTTTTGCCAAGCGCCTGCTCGCTATTGCAATACAGGGATGATGTTTATCCATGCCTAACTGGAGAGGCGAGGGCTATTGGGTTTGGGCGATGGCAACAAACTCATCCAGATGGCTCTGGAATATATCCACCAGTTCCGGATCAAACTGGGTTTCTCGATGATCCAGTATATAGTTGACCGCTGCATCGATATCCCAGGCGTCTTTGTAATGCCGCTTGTGGGTCAACGCATCAAAAACATCGGTCAATGCGACAATACGCCCATAGATATGAATATTGGTAGCTTCCAGGCCGCGGGGATAACCCTTACCATTCCATTTTTCATGGTGCTCGTGAGCAATAATCGCCGCGGCCTTGATCAATTTGCGGTCGGAGTTCGATAGTAATGCATGTGCATTGGTGGTGTGTTGCTTCATGATGTTGAATTCGTCTTCGCTATAACGCCCGGCCTTGTGCAGAATCTCCAGCGGCACGGTCATTTTGCCGATATCGTGCATGGGGGACGCGTAATAGAGAGTTTCCATATCCTCTTCAGTCAGGCAGGGATGGTATTTGGCCATTAAAGCCGAGCTTTCCGCTACTCGCCGGATATGTTTGCCGGTTTCATCCGAAGTGGCCTCCATCAACTCGGTCAGAATAAAAATCATCTCTTTTTGGCTGTCTTCCAATTCCGTCAATAATCGAACCCGCTCAAATTTGGCTTTGGTTTTCAGTTCGATACTATGAATTTTCAACAGTTGTCTGGCTTGATAAAGTTCAAGATGGGTTTTGACTCTAGCCAATAATTCGTTGGCGTGAAAAGGTTTGGTGATGTAATCGACGCCACCGAGATGAAAACCCTGGCTGATAGAATCCACGTCCACTCGCGCGGTTAAAAAAATCACCGGAATCTCCCGGGTAGCCGGATTTTCCTTGAGTTTTTGGCAAACCTCAAAACCGTTGACGCCCGGCATCATGATATCCAGCAAAACCAAGTCGAAATGCAGGGGATCTTCGCCCACCAGTCTTAACGCTTCTGCGCCGTCATGAGCAAAGGATAAATCGTAGTGATCTTCCTTGAGAATGTTCATGGCAACCCGGATATTGTCGACCACGTCATCGACAATCAGAATGCGGTTGTATTTTTTCATGCTGTTTTGCTCGGTAAAAATGTCAGGTTTAGACGTCGATGTTTGGGCGGGATCGTGTATGGTTACTAGCGATAACCCCCTGTGGCCTTGTTGCTGATCGATAAATCATAAGCTGACAATGAGTAAAAGTTGAATTCGTTCACAAGAATAGTCAATGCAATCGTTGAATTCAATACACGCATCCAGATTAGGGCTTTTAAATTTGATTGGATTTTTAAAATGCCCGCGTTGGAACAGAGCGAGGGGCGTACCTAACGCCGTTAAGCTAAGAATGGAGCGGGGCATGCCCCCCGCTCCTACTCAGATTGGCAAACCCTGACTTAACGGCATTGGGAAACCCCGCTATTTGGAGCGGGGCTGAAATGGAATAATTTACAGTTTTGTAGTCGGTTGATTAACGCCGAAACCAGGCTTACTGATTGGATTGGTACTGAGCATCCCGACGGCCCTGCTCATAAGCTTTTTGTTCAGATTCCTTGTGCTTGCCGTATAAATAGCCTCCGGCAGTGCCGGCAGCCGCGCCAATTGCGGCGCCCATACCGGCATTGCCGGCGATTGCGCCGATCAGTGCGCCACCTGCTGCGCCGCCTAAGCCGCCTGTCACTGTGCGTTGTTGGGTATCTGTCATACCCGCGCAGCCGGTCAGGCTGCAAAGGAGTAGAAGTGCTGAGAATATTATCGAAAATCGTGTCATGACGAAGCTCCCTAAATTTTATGATTTGTTACAAGGCCACATTTCGCTGAGAAATCTGAATTCAGTCTCGACCGGATTTTCGTTCAGGTATTCAGGATGTTTTTGCGTCCAGCTGATAAATTGTTCGATAGCCTCATTACGCGAGGGTTTGGGTTCAGGAAAGCACACTAGTTGCAAAGCAGGGTTATTGGTTGAGGCCGCCGCATAATATTGGTAGGCGCCGACTAAGTAGCCTTGGCAAAAATGAATAGCTTCGCGGTATTGTTTATCTTGCGGGGACGCTGTGCAAAGATTGAGCAGGTTTTGCGTGGTTTTCGCCACAAAATCCTCGGCCGTGACATCGGCTTCGGCAGAGCCTGCGAACAATAGCGTTAGTAGCAACAGTCGTCTGAGAGGTGTGATTTGCATCGTTAGTTTCCTTTATGAATTGAAAAATCAAATTCGCAATCAATGAGTCTTGGTCATTCAACACGAACTATTCATTTTGGTTAGCCGCGCGTCGATCATAACCTTCGTTTAGGGATTAAGAAAATCTAAATTTTCACTGGCAGTCTTCTGAAATGCTGACTATTTGGCGGTCGGAAGTATTCAGGCTTGGGCAAGGGAAAGAATAATTGAGATCGGGCTAGGCTTGAATTTTGAGTGGCTTAAATCAATTAGCCTTATAACTCAGGTGTATTGCCTGAAACTGTACACGAAACAGACCCAAGGGTTTAGCGCCCTCGGGCCTTTCGACAAGCAAAAGTCGGTGGGTCTTTAAAGCGGCGACGTCATGAATCGTGATATGTCAGACAAACACCTGTCAATGCGGGCTAGCGATTAACTATTGACAGCGGTTTTACGATGACCTATCCCCAGCATACCCATCAAACCAGCCGAAAAGAACCAAATTGCCGCCGGAACAGGCACCGGGGCTACTTCCTCAATGTAGTAGCCATTGTCGCGAGCGCTTGTCGAAATGCTGCTGTAAAAATTAAGGGTATCGCCGGCATTGACCAGTACGCCGACAGTCAATGTGCCTGATCTGGCTTCGCTGGTTGGCCTAAAAACATCTACCGGCCAGAAAAAGCCGCCCAGATTAAGCGCATCTTGGTCACGGGAGGAATGAACACCAAAGCTTTCAGTGCGAACGCGATTCGACCCACACATCGGCCTCGTGTTTATGGGTTGTGATTGGCAGGCCCGCTTGCAGGTAGTGCCGATAACGTTCACGACCGGCCTGTTTGCTCGTCTCGCTGTTGTCCAGAATTTCCAGAATACTTTCCGCGCTAGTCAGGGTGTCTGGAAACTGCGTGGAGAGGTTGACGACCACTTTTTGCCAGTTTTCCGGTATGGGTTTGCCGCCGATCAAAATGGTGTTGGGGTAGGCGGGCAATTGATCTTGGAAAAGCTGGTGCGGCACAAAGCTACCGGCTCGAAACGTCCATAACAGCGTGTTCATTTGCGCGGCTTGTTCGGCATTGTCGGTCAAAACGTAGCAAAACTTGCCGCTGCGGTAGATTTTTTCAATCAGCTTGCAAGCGAAGTCCTGGCGCTCGTGTTGTGAGCTAGAGGCCAGGACGTAAAACAAGATGTCAGGCCGCTGCACGGTTGATCAAAAACTGACTCAGCAAAGCCACAGGCCTTCCCGTGGCACCCTTCGCGGCACCGGTGCGCCAAGCGGTACCGGCAATATCGATATGTGCCCAGCGGTAATCTTCAGCAAATTTGGACAGGAAGCAGGCTGCCGTAATGCTGCCGCCGTCCGGGCCGCCAATGTTGGCCAAATCGGCAAAATTGGATTTAAGTTGCTCTTGATATTCTTCCCAGACCGGCATCCGCCACAATAGGTCACAGGCGGTTTCGCTGGCATTCAGCAATTCGTTACACAACGGGTCGTCATTGCCGAATAAACCACTGGGAACACGACCTAAGGCCACGATGCAGGCACCCGTCAATGTCGCCATATCGATGACGACTTCAGGATCGTATTTTTTAGCGTAAGTCAGCACATCGCAGAGTAACAGGCGGCCTTCGGCATCGGTATTCAATATTTCGATGGTTTTACCCGCCATGCTGGTGACGATATCGCCGGGTTTGTTGGCGTCGCCATCCGGCAGGTTTTCCGAGGAGGGAATCAGGCCGATAATGTTTAATTTAAGGTTCATCAGGCTGGCGGCACGCAAAATACCTAACACGCTGGCACCCCCTCACATGTCGTATGTCATTTCGTCCATGCCCTGGCCGGGTTTTAAAGAAATCCCGCCAGCGTCAAAAGTCAGGCCTTTGCCGATCAAGACGATAGGCTTGGTATTGGCATCGCTGCCTTGATACTGCAGGCAGATCAGTTTGGCAGGCTGTCGGCTACCGCGGGAGACCGACAGAAAAGCGCCCATGCCTAAGGCGGCCATGTCGCTTTCTTCCAGAATTTCGCAACTGAGTTGTTCGTGTTGCCCAACCAGAACCAAGGCCTGTTCAGCCAGATAGGCGGGGGTGCAGATATTGCCGGGCAGATCGGCCAATTGTTTGGTCAATGCCATGCCGTGAGCAATGGCGATACCTTGTTGCAGGCCGATTTCGGCTAGCGGTTTTTGCGCATCATTGGCAAAAACAGACAAGGCCTTTAAGGCAGGTTTATCCTCGCATTTTTTGGTGCTGGTATATTGATATAGACCGTCGTGGATCACTTCGACAATTTGTCTGGCCGCCCATTGGACGTTGGCTGTTTCGATTTCGCTATCCAGTAATGCGCAACAGGCCTTTTTGACTTTGCTTTCCTTCAGACTTTTGCCCGCCGCAACCAACGCTTTGCGAAACAGTTTGCGAGTCAGTTTGCCGCGTTCACCCAAACCTAGCAAGATCACTCGTTCGATCGAGCTATCAGGTAGATGATTGATCAACAAGGTTTCCGCATTTTTACCTCTGATATCACCACGGGCAATCAGTTTGCTGATCAAACCGTTAAGTAGCACGTCCAGCTGCGTTGCGACAGGGCTGAGTTGTTGATTGGCATATATCCCGACCAGCAGACAATCGCTTTGTAGTTTGTCTAAGGTTACGCTTTCTATAGAATAGTCCATGGCAGTGTCTGTATCTGTTGCAAAATGGGGTTTCACGAAACTGAGTTTTGTGAGCGATTATACATGACAGCGCCTGGAAACAGGTGGCCGGACTTTAGCGGACAGGCATTCAGCCTACCCGAATTTTGGCATTTGCCGATTGAAACCTGGAGAAGATTGTTGAACAAAGATCGAAGCATCCCCGGCGCCGGTAAGCCTTTTCGGCTGATGACGGTGCTGGACAGGATGATTATTGTGGATTTGTTGAAGACTGTGGTGTCTGTGCTGTCCGTCTTGGTGATCATTATCGTCAGCCGCAGTTTTATCAAAGTGTTGGGGCAGGCGATAGAAGGCAATATCGCCACTGAAACCGTCATGATGTTGTTAGGGTTGAGGATTGTGATTGTGGCCAATACCTTTCTACCGGCGGCACTGTTTATGGCGGTGCTGATGGTGCTCGGACGCATGCACCGCGAGCACGAAATGGCGGCCATTTCTTCGGCAGGGGGTGGGGTTTTTACCTTGTATCGTTCGGTGTTTTGGCTGGTGATACCTTTGAGTGTTTGTGCGGCCGGGCTATCGATGGTCGCCGCACCCTGGGCGGAGGCGCAAACCGATCAATTGATGCACCAGGACAAGGAAAACGCGGATGTACGCGGTATCTCCGCAGGGCGATTCAGCGAATACAGCGGCGGTGAGTTGATTTTCTATACGGAAAACGTCGACCAATCAGGCAAGATGCACAAGGTGTTTGTACAAAACAAACAAGGCGAAAACTTTGGAGTGGTGAATGCTGAATACGGTCGCTTGGAATATCTACCCGGCGGTTTGTATCTGATTCTTGAGCAGGGCGAAAGAATATTGGGTCTACCCGGCAGACAAGATTTCACGATAGAGAGTTTTCAGGAATATGCTGTATTGGTTGAGAAAAAAACCATTGCATTTTCGCCGAATGTGCTGGGTTTGCCCACGGAGCAAATCTGGGGTTCACCCAACAAAGCCGAAAACGCTTTGGTGCAGGATAGACTGAACGCGCCGATCGGTGTGTTATTGCTGGCTTTTTTGGCTGTGCCTTTGGCCAGGTCTTCGCCACGCGGCGGCGTCTATGGCAGCGTATTGATCGCTTTTGGAATTTATTTTGCTTACGCCAATTTGCAGCGCGTGAATCATAGTTGGGTGATTAGCGGCAAAGTGCCTGTCTGGTTGGGCTATTTTTGGGTGGATGCCTTGTTGCTCGTGATAGGCCTGTTTGTGTTGGTGCGGCTTTATAGCTTGAAATGGGTGGTTTTAAACTTGATAGGTAAGGCGGCTTAGTGAATGTTCTGACATTTTATATTATCCGGGAAGTCAGCAAGGGCTCGTTATTGGCTTTGCTGTTGTTGATGACCTTGTTCAACTTGTTTACCTTTAGTGACGAATTAAAAGAGCTGGGGCACGGCAATTATGGCTTGAAGCAGATTTTGCTTTATCTGATGTTGACGTCACCGCGAGTGTTTTACGAACTGGTGCCTTCTGCAGCGTTACTCGGCAGTTTGTTTGTGGTCGGGGCCATGGCGAATAATCGGGAAATCGTTGCCATGCGGGCGGTGGGCTTATCCACAGCCTGGATTATTCGCAGCATTATGCTGGCGGGTTTGTTGCTGGTGATTGTGGCCGTGTTGGTGGGCGAGTTTGTTGCCCCGCCCAGTGAACGTTCGGCGCAAATATTAAAAACCACCGCGCAGCATGATGAAGTGGTGCTGCGTTCTGAATATGGGATGTGGTTGCGCGAAGGCAATCGCTTTATCAACGTACGCAGAATTTTGGATGATGGCTCGTTAGGTGATATTCGGATTTACGAAATTGATGAGCAACATAAACTGACTCGAATTTCCCAGGCTGAGCATGGGCAGTTTTTGGGGAACAAGCAATGGCAGCTGAGCCATGTGAGTTTTTCCACGATCAGTCCGCAACAAATTCACGGAGAAACGCAGCCCAGCATGCCTTGGCAGTCGACCATCGACTCCGATTTGTTGAAGGTTGCTGTGGTCAATTCGGATAATCTGTCCTTATACGATCTGTACATGTATATCGACTTTTTAAAGACCAACAACCAGAAATCGCAAAGCTATGAATTGGCTTTCTGGAGTCGTTTGATCAATCCCTTGGTGACGTTTGTGATGTTGATGGTTTCTGCGCCGTTTGTGATTGGTATCGGCCGAGGTGTCAGCACGGGCGCCCGGATATTGATGGGAGTTTTGATCGGGATGAGTTTTAACATCATGGACAGAATTGCCGGTCATATCGGTCTGGTGTACGAAATGAATCCGGTGTTCATGGCTATCATGCCTAGTGCGGTGGTTTTTTCTATTGCTTTATATGCGGTTTGGCGAGTCAGTTAGTTGGTCTGGATATCCTGGCGAATCTGTTATGGTTTGGCCGGGGAATATAGATGATGTTCAATCCAGGCTTGGTGGGCGCTGTGCATGTCCACCAAGCCTTTTTGTTCGAGTTTTTGCAGGTAATCCAAAATCATTGCCGAACAGTCTGAAAACTCGGTCAACAATGGCGTCAATTCATGCATGCCGCCGCC
>SXGT01070559.1_pt1 | contig 13388 bp, 16 predicted proteins | sample 3176221 | NCBI WGS metagenome assembly SXGT01 (sample SAMN11356862, study PRJNA531348) | freshwater metagenome | isolation source: freshwater sample F1-120 | place: China: Fuxian Lake, Yuxi | collected 2017-12-25
GCCCTTCCGCCGCTGGCGCACCGTGAGCGCTCGGGGCTGAAGGGCTCTTTGACCCGACTATTCGACTGTTGCGTCTAGTCTACCACCAGATAGAGCGTGTAGCATGATCGGCAGTTATCCACAGGGGCATTGCCATGCGCTGGATATTCGTCGCGATCGTCGGAACGTTGCTGGCCGTATCGTCGATCTGGCCGAGCGTGGCGTCCCCTGCCGCCGCCGATTGCGAATACAAGCTCGGATTCAAGTTGCTTCACGATTTGATCCCGGAGGTCGTCGGTGTGTGCAAGGGGGACGAGACGCACAATGCAACTAACGGCGATGCGTTGCAGGAAACCGTCAACGGGCTGTTGGTCTGGCGCAAGGCGGATAACTGGACCGCCTTCACCAACGGGAACATGACCTGGCTCAATGGTCCCTGCGGCGTGGAGTCACGCCGCAATGAGGAAGCCTTCCCCTGGGAATTGACGCCTGGTGGCCCCTGTGGCCCCCCGGTCGTGCTGATCGTTCCCCCGCCTACCCGAACGCCCTTGCCAACTTTCACCCCCACCGCCACGGTTCCCCCGACCGCCACCGGCCAAGCGACTCCTCAGCCGGCCGCCCCAACACCGACTCCCGGCGAAGGCAGTATCGAACGCAGCGGAAGCTCATCTCAGAACACCTCGGCCTTCGCGCTGCGTGGCGGTGACTACCGGGTTGAGTGGGAGTTCGAGATCCACGATGAATTCGGCGACAACTGCATCATCTGGATTCATCCCACGGACGACGCGAACGGCTTTGGCGATCTGCTCCTGAACGAGATCTACGACGAAGGTCAGCACGACGGAATCAATCGCATCTACGACGTGGCCGCCGGGCGCTACTACTTCGAGGTCCAGGGTTGCGGGTCGTGGACGATCACGATTAGCCCGCTATAACCAATTTGAAGTCCGCCTTCTTGTTCTGCTGACCGCCCAGGAACACCACCTGGGCAGTCTTGCATCGCCGTTCGGGACACGCGATCTGTACCCGTCCAAACGTGGCATCGGACTCGAACAGCAACCGCGCACAGCGGCGACACCGATAGGTTACGAATGGCGCCGCGGGCTCGACGGTCGATTCGGCTTGCTGCACTCGGCTTCAATCTCCATCAGCTTCAGCTCGGTCAGAATCTCGACGTAGGGGTAGCCGTTCACGTCGGGCCGCGGGATGCACCAGCGCTCGGCAACGACCTGCTGCACCTTGACCCACGGCACCGGGAGCGACCCCTTGTGCCGTGGGTCAGCGCGCAGCCAGAGCCTCAGCGCTGCCTGCTCCGCGTCACCGAGTTTGGGAGTTTCTGCGTTTCCAGCCGTACCAGACTGATGATGGTGACCGCGAGTTCCTGGGGAATCCGCCGCCAGAACGCGGGCTCTGATGGCGGCGGCAGCGTCCCGAGGTCGTCGCGCCAGCCGTTGTGCTCAACGACGACCTGGCCGATCGCGGCGTACATCAGATCGTCACTCGCACCGTTCAGGTCCTCCCCAACCGAGCCGGGGAAGTTGACCCACATCTTGAACTTGTGGCCGTCATAGGGCGCCGGAAGCTCCAGCCAGACCTCACGGCGGCCGGGGAGTTTGGGGCCGCTCGCCTGGCTCAACTGCGGCGGGGGAGTTTGGGATACGGCGCCGTTGCTCCCTCCGCGGTCCACCATTTCGGCTAGTCGCTCCTGGTCAATGCTCATGCTGGCTCCTTAGATTGCTCTGGGATCACCAGGCAGCGGATCGGTTGTTCTGCACCTGGAATTTGACGCCCGCGGCGAGTGTCGGATCGTAGACGTACTGGAACGACAGCTCGTACGCCCGCGTCTGTTCGTCCACCTGGCCCAGGTCGGCCGCAGTCCAGGCGCCGGGCAAGTCGATCTTGACGAACTTCGTGAGCGCGTCTTCGGCGATCTCGTTGTTGCCCAGCTCCAACCGCAGCAACCGCTTGGTACCCGCGCGCCAGGCCGCGAACTCGGTGTCCGCCTGGCTGGCGACGGCCTCGATCAGGAAGGTGCCTGTGATCTCCAGTTCGCCCGCGATCACCGCGCCTGCCGAGTCCACGTTGTCAGCCCAGAACTTCCTGCCAAGGTTGTTGTTGATCGACAGGCTGTAGCTGATGAGGAAGTTGGCGATGTTGGTGGAGCCTGGCGTCCCGCCGAAGGCGTCGATGTAGAGCTTCGCTTCCCACGGGTTGATGAAGTCGGGCGTGCGTTGCGACAGCGAGCCGGTGAGAGTGGCGAGCGCCAGCGCGGTGCCGAGCAACTCCGCGGTGACCATCGGGGCCTCGCGGACACTGCCCGCCAACTCCAACTGGTTGACGCGCGTGCCGAGCATCTGCCACTGGTTCGCGCCGTCGTGCCATTCCAGCGTGGCGCTGTCGAGCGCACCCGGAACGAACGTCCACAGGTACACCGTGGGGCTGGGCCCCGCGGCGGGCTGGGTGGGGGTAATGCCGCCCTTGATGCCCAGCAACAGCAGCTCGATGATCTCGGAGGCCGAGAGCTGCTGTATGACCGAGCCGCCCGGCAACTGCGGTCCCACAGAGATCGCCCGCACGTTGTCGCGAGTGCCGGTGGCGAACTTCTTGGGTTCGATCTCCAGCCCTTCGCTCAGCGCCGAATCGGGCTCGAAATACATGATGCGCGACGCCGCGGCATCGGTCCCCGGGGTGGTTTCCTTGCCTATCTGCCACTGGGATTGCCAGGTTTCGCCGGCCATTAGGAATCACCCCCACCCGTGGTACTGGCCGGGGCCGCGGGCGCATCCCGCTTCGTCGGCCGCATCTCCGCATCCGTCTTGACGCTCCACAGCCCGCTGGCTGCGACGAGAGCGCGTTGCTCACTGGTCATCCCGGCGTACTCATCCTGGTCGAGATCCCGATTCGGGATGCCGTTCAGGTACTCCCCGAGCCGCGTCTCCTTGCGTTCCGCTCGAATCGCCATGCTATCCCCCTCTGCGCTAGCCGCGCCCGATCGTGACGCGGAACGAATCTCTCAAGCTGCCCGAGGTTGGCCCCTTGCCCACGGGCGCGCGGTGCCGAATCTCGCCCAGGAGCACGTTCGCCGCGAGTTGCTGCGCTTGCTGACCGCTCCGCCTGTCTGCACGGTCGAAGCCCTCGCTCAGCACCACCACCGCGCGGTTCTCCATTTCCGTCTGCCGCGCGTCCAGCGCGTCCTCGACGAACGGGTTGGGCGCGGTGCCCGGGTGGAACACCCGCCGCACGGGATGACGCGCACCAGGCCAGAACAGCGCCCTCGCGTTGCGCGGCTCGATGACGTGCGGCCTGGTCCCGCCGATCACAAACCCCACATGTGGCGAGTCGCTGGTGACGGTGGTCTGGTAGCCGTCCAGAAGCCGCATGCTGCGCTCGAGGGCGCTGAGCTTCTTCTGCGCCTGCTTCATACCCCGCGCTTCCACGGCGATCAGATCGCTCTTGCGGGCCATCAGGCGACCATCCGCTGCGCCACACTCACGGTGATCGGATACAGGCGATACTCGTGGCCGGGCCAGAGCGCATAGGCGGGATCGTCGGCCGGCGAAGGATCGACGCTACGAATCGTCCCGAAGGTGCCTGGGGTCTGCGCCCAGCTTTGACGAGCCGCGTAGATCGCTACGAGGAACCGATCAACGATCGTGGCGAGCGCAACCTCAGCATCTTCCGGTATCCCATCCACGCCGTACCCAAACATCACCCGATAGCGGACCGTGCGTTCCACCAGGCCGCCGGAAGCCTTGTCAGAGATCGCTTGGCCCCCCAGGCTCACGAACGCGACCAGTTGCTTCGATACACCCTTCGGAATCCCGGCGTAGACCTGGTGGACTCCCTCCAGCCCTGCAACGATCGAGATGATTTCCTCGAGCGGAGAGACGAGATCGAGTGCCATCAGGATTCGACACGTGTGACCTGACAGCGTCGATAGAGTGCGCTGTCATCGATCACGCTCGGCGCAGCGAACGACTCAGCCAGCGGCGCCCAACGTTGCCCAGCAATCTGGATCTGCGCATGTGCCGGGATTTCCACTGCGGAGTCCCAAATCAGGATGCGCTGGGCAGCCAGCTCTGCCCGCTCCTGTGCGGTGCGACCTCCCCCGCTGTCTGACAGCCGACAGCGGAGGTTCGCGGCGAGCACCGTGGTGAAGTCGTGTGTCACCTCGGAACGCCCGTAGACCGTCGCAACCTGATTGAACGTTGCCGCTGGCAGTTGCATCGCGCGGCTAGGAAGCGGCATCGCGCACCCCCTGGTTCCACACGCGCTCCCGTGCCGCGAACGGCGAAACTACCATCTCGGCGAAGTCGAAAGACCCGTCCGCCGCCTCGGTATCGTCCTGGTCGGCCTCAAGGCGCAGTTGGGTCGCGTGCTTCCGCAGGTCTGCCGCCACCGCGGGACCGTCGGTCTTCAGGTCAAGGACCTGCATGCGCTTGTAGACCAGCGACTCGTTCGACGCGATCGTGTCGAGCGCCAGCGCCGCCGCACGCTTCACCGACCCGCCCTTGAGCGCCAGGAAGGCGTCGATCTCCGCGTCATCGAAGATAGGAGACGCCGCCGACACGTCGGTGATGAGTAACCGCACCTGGCCGCGGGACTCGGAAAGCACGTAAGTAAACGCCACGAGCTAGCCTCGCCCGCGCTGCGCGCCCTTGCGACCCGCGGCAGGCTCGCGCAGCTCCACCTGCCCCTCGGAATGCTGTGTCTCAGCGCGCGCGGGCAGCTTCGAGTCGATGCTGCGCAGCACGCCCAGAATGGCGCGCAGATAGACCTGCGTGCCGTTGATCGGGTCGGGAAGCTGTGGCTCGTCCGCCGTGTCGACCGCCATACCTGATCTCCCGAGAGTGGGCTGGCCCCGCTGGGAGCCAGCCCCGCCCTCCAATTCGCTCGCGTGCGACTCGCTAAGATCCCGCGCCCGAGCTGGCGACCGCCCCACGCGGATCGACCGTGGTCACACCCAGCGTGTGCCTGACGCGGTACATCACGCTGTCCGAATCGAAGTCGCCGTCCATCGGATCGACCGCGCCGCCACCCACGCGCCGCGCGTTCGGCTCCTTGATCCAGATTTCGGGCTCCTCGTGACCGCGCAGGAACCCAATGCGGATCACCTCGCGGCCGGTGCTCGGATTCGCGAACAAGAACCAGGACGTGTTGCCGTTCGCCGAGCTGGCCACCATCGGGATGTACGGATCGACCACCAGCGTCAACTTGTTGCGCATCCAGTTCTGGATGACCAGCCGCTGCTCCCCCGCGGTCGCGGGGTTGGGCGGCGCCCCGCCGGCGCCGAGCGTGGTGGCCTCGATGCTGGTGGCGTTGAGGATATTGCGGGCCGTGACCTCCAGGGCCGGCGGCACCACCAGCGTCACCATCTCCAGCATCATCGGCTCGCCGTTCTCGTCGCGCTGGTTGGACAGCACCGTGAAGGCGCTCTGGAGCGCGGCGATCGACAGCGGCGGGTTGTCGGTGGCCCCGCCGTTCTCGGTATGGACGCGGTTCTTGTTGGCGGTGCTGAACAGCGTTGCATGCGGACCGCTCGCATCGACGTACAGCTCGATCACCGCGCGGGATTCGGTGCGCCGCGCTGCGCGCCCCAGCCGCTCGGGGATGTTGGTGAGCTGCTGGAGGTCGTCGTTGATCAGGGACTCCCAGGAGAATCCCGTCTTCCGGCCGTACTTCTTGACCGAATACTCGATGGGCGTTTGCTCGGTGAGCCTGGACTCGGGATATTCGATCGTCTCGGGCACCGCCTCCAGCCGGCTGTCGGCGCCCCACGTCGGCGGGTAGAGCTTGACCGAGCGGAAGTCGTTGACGATGGCACGCTTGGCGATGGCGGTCCAGACCGACGGCCACTCGCGGTAGGCGGCCAGCACCTGGCGGTCCAGCACGTCGCCGAACAGCAGCGGGAAGTCGGAGGTGGTCATCACCTCTTGCAATTGGTACGCGGGCCGCCGGCCGCGCACCACGTCGGCGAGGAACTGCGTTGCCTCGGCAAGCCGGGCCAGATAGGCCGGCGATGCATCGCGCCGACTACGCCCGGCCACTCGGCCGTCGCCAGCGAAGATTCGCCGCGCATCGGCTTCCTCGGCCCGAATGCGCTCGAGGGTTTCCAGGAACTCCATCGTCGTTGCCTCCCCTTCCGGCCCTACGCCCAGGCCAGAACCTTGAACTTGACCGTGTTGGTGACGGTGACGATCACGTTGGTGGCGTCGTGCGCCCCCTCCGCCACGTCGAAGCCCGTCTCGGCCGCGGCGTCCGGCACCTCGGTGACCGCGACCAGCACCAGGGCCGGCACAGCAGCCAGGCCGTGCGCGACGTTCTGGGGTGAGCCGGTGCCGGTCTGCTCGGTGGAGGCGAACACCGACGCCTTCGCCTTGGTGACCGCCGCCGCGGCGATCTTGGCCGTCTCCACGGCGGAGGCCGCCAGATGCTCGGGGTCGATGGAACCATCCACATAGGCGGCCGAATCCACGGAGTTCGCCGCCATGTGCTCGGCGTCGATCGCGCCCGCGGCGATGTGCTCGGAGTCCACCGCGTCGTCGGCGATCTTGGCCCCCGTCACGGCGTCGGCGGCCAGTTCGGACGTGCCGATCGCCCCGGCCAGAATGTCCGCGGTGCCCGGTCCCGGGTTGGGCAGGTTCAGCACGCGAATCGTGTCGGTCGCCCCGGAGGTCACCACCTCGAGCGCGAAGCCGAAGAAGTAGCCGCTGGACTTCTTGCTCAGAAAGCCCGTGCCCGAGCCGATGTCCGCATCGACGTAGAAGAGCGGGTCCCCGACCGCCACCGCGGAGTTGCCCGCGTCGTCCACGCCCTTGACCGAGAGGTCGTAGACGCTGGGTCCAAGATCGGCGCTGGTGGCGGTCGCGGCGTTGCCGCCGTCCCCCTCGTCGGTGACCGCTACCCCGGTCATCTGGCCCACCCGGAGCGGCTTGCCGCTGGCGGGCGTTGTGGGGTGCGTCGCCACCAGGCTCAGGTTCTTGCCATGCTCGAAGATGCGATTCCCGGCCATGTTTAGCCCCTCCCCGCCGCCGCACGCGCCCCGCGCTGCTGGCCAGCAGACTCCCTACGTCGTGTGTCGCGCGCCCCTACTTAGCCGCGGCCCGCGGCGGCGAGCTTGCCGCGCGATTCGCCCAACAGCGCAGTGAACGACTCGTCGATGCGCTTGGCAGCATCCTCGGCCGTGACGGACATGCTGCCGCTGGAACCCATGCCGCGGATCGCGCCGCCGCCCGTGCCCGCCACCTTCACCAGGTACTCCAGTTCCGCGGCGGCCCGCTCCTTGATGCGGGTGCGGTAGGTGTCCTGGTCGAGCGCCCCGTCCTTGACGGGCGGATCACTGACCAGCGACTCCGCGAGCCGCGTGCGGGTCATGGTCGGCATCTCGATAGCGGCCAACTCGGTGGCCACGAACGCCTGCGCATCCCGCAGGATCTGACCCTCGCGCAATCGCGCCACCTCGGTCTGGAGCGCGGTGATCTGCGTCCCCGCCTCGGTCAACCGCGTCTGCGCCGCTGTCGCGGACTCGCGGAGCTGTCGCGCCTCTTCCTCGGTCACGTCGAAACCTCCTCTGTGGGGTGGCGGAAGCGCTCGGCCGCGCGCCGCCTCGAACAACTGCACCACCTGGCCACCCGCACCAGGCACCGTCACGAAATCGACCGACCGCGCGGCCGTGAGCTGTTGGATCAGGGGGCCTTTGCGCCCCTCAGCCTCGCCCTGGATCGCCTTCCCGACCGCACGAATCGAAACCCCGATGTGGGGCGCCAACTCGTCTACAGCGGCCTGGTAGGAGGTGAAGACCTTGGCGTCCGCATACAGGCCCGGCCCGGCGGCGCCCGCCTCTTCCCACCGCGCGTTCGTGGTCAATTCGGCGGCCAGGTCGCGGAGATCGCGCTCGGGCCGCTCGGATTCCTCGGTGGTGGTGGGGTGATTCCAGTAGGACTTGGTGCCCTTCGTGAAGACCTTCGGCCCGTCCCGCTTGAGCACCTCGGCCGGGTAGAAGCCGCTTGAACCCCAGCCAGCTTGGATAATCTTCAGCGGCACCGTGCCGTCGCGCCGTACCGCGGTTTCGACCAGCGGCACCACGTCGCCATCCAGCGCCACATCTGACTCGACGGCAGGGACAGGCTCGGCGTCGGCCAGATCGGCGATCGGGACGTACGCCACCAGGACCTCGACGGGTTCGCCCAACACCGCGCGCGGCAGATCGCCCGAGCGGTCGATCGTGTAGCTGGCCTGCCAGAGCTTGCCGTTATGATCGAACACCACCTGATCGGCGAACAGGTCGCGAATCCAGGCGTAGCTGTACTCGTAGTAGGCGGTCGTGAACTTGTCGCGCAGCGCCTTCTGGACCAGGCTACGGATGGTGTCGAGGCTGTCCGCCTGCAGCAGCGCCTCGTCCAGCTCGTCCACGAGCTGCGCCGCTCGCTCGGCCGCGGGCGCGGCAGCCTCGCTGGCCTTGGCGTCGGCGGACGCTTCGCCCTCGAGGTCGGTCCAGCGCTTCTTCAGCGCAGCGCGCAACGTCTGGATCTTCTCGCGCAGATCGTTCGGGAGGGTCTTATCGCCTAGCAGCGCGTCGGCGCCCCGCAGAAACGCCTGCGCCTTGGCCTTGATGGTGGCGGCCTCGGCGAGCAGGCTGGCGGACTCTTCGACCCGCTTCGCTGCAGCGGTCGCCTGCTTGATGGCGGCGGCTTCGCAGTCGGTCCCGCCGTCAGCCTCGCACTTGGCGAGCGCCTCATTGGCGACCTTCGCCCAGACCTGCTGCTGCTTGGCTGACAGGCCCTTCGCGTACTTGAGCGAGTCCGCGGCCTTCCACGGCATAGAAAACGACCCCCGATGCTCTCGTTTTGGGCCGCTAGAGAGCTGGGGGCCGCTTCAGGGGCTATTCGGTTCTGATCGCTAGTCTAGCACACTGCTCTACGAAACAATAGGTCAGCGCGTCCGCACAGCTAGAATCGATGACTCACGGCAGGCGATCTTTCCAACACCACCTTCGGGGGTAAACCGTATCCCGCGACCGAGCTTGATCTTCGCGCTCGGGGTGGAGACCAGGATTTCTTCCTCGATCTCAATATCGCCACCGCTGACGAAAACGTTCACCCAGCCGGATGGTAGCAGCACAGCGGTCACAGACGACCAAGTCACATCCGTCGGACCCTCCTTTGGCCCGATTCTACTGCGGTTCTCTCCGGTTCCTCGCGTTACATCTCTGGCACTTTACTTCCCAGGGCCGCCCGGCATAGGCGAACAGGGTGCGGCCGCATTTCCAGCACCGCGGCTGCTGGTCAACACTGGGCTGCGCTGCCGGCTGAATAGGTGCCACCACGACCATCAGCGCCCCGCCACACACCGCGCCGCGGCGAACAGGCAGTCAGCCACTGTGGCCCTGCCAGGAGTCGGCCGCCCGACGAAGTCGCTCCCGCCGCTCAGTCTCCCGCCGTTCTCGCACCAGGAGCCGCACCCGGGCGCGAATGACGCGGCGTTCGAGCGTGTCGCCGAGCAGTCGCATGAACCAATTCGGCTCATGGACCGTCTCAGAAATCTCGGTACCGAACCGTCGGTTTCTACACGTGACCACCACGCCTGTGTCAGTCGCGGACACCGTCAGTAGAGGGACACGCGTATCAACAGGCCGGAGGTGGTGAATCCTGCCGTTCACATGCGGCTGGGGGTTGGCGCCGGTGATTCTGTCCATGCTCGGATCCGCTCCAGGCGAGGCGTCCTGCACACACTGTATCGGCATCCTGCGTCTACCTACTTCACGCAGGAATGCCCGCGGCCTCTTCGTCGTCAGGGAAGAGTTCCGCCAGCAACTCGTCGACGTGCTCCACGCCCAACGCTGTCAGCAGCAACCGAGTCACGAGCTTCAGATCCAGCGTCCCGGCCAGGGTGCCGGGCGCACCGAGCGTGGCGGCCTGGACGATCGCCCCGACCGACGCCGCCACGTCATGCTCGAGGATCGACGGGAACGAGATCGCTACTCCGCGGTCAATCGGCTTCCCGGTGTCGGGATCCTCGATGAACGTCACCACCAGCTCGCCGTCGTCGTCCGTCGTGATGGTGCCGAGGTTCCGTAACGGGCCTCGGGGCGCCCGCACCGCCCAGTCGATCGCGTAGCCGAGAATCGCGCCCAGCACGTCGGCCCAGAGCGTGCGGCGATCGACAAACTTCAGCTCGGTCGGACGGTCCAGGCTCTTGGCAGTCGCCAGCGTCCCGACCGACACGTCGCCCGTGAATGTCTCGGGAATCCCCATCGCGGCACAGACCATCAACAGGAATCGCCGCCCATCCTCGGGTGCGATCGTGACCCCCCGTACGTTCATGGGGGTGTAGTCGGTGCCTTCACCCGCCACGAACACAGACCCCGTCACGGGCGGCGGGTTGGTCTCCGAACTGTTACCGCCTGCGCCAAGCGTTGTATTGAGCTTCGCCTTCGCCGCGGCGATGCCGCGCGCCCCACCCTTCGTCGTCACCTTGGCGCTGAAACGCGAGACCGCCCGCATGACGGTCGCAACGTCTTCCAGGAAGCTCTTGTAGGCCCGCGCCCAGTCGAGTGCCGCGTACGTCTCGGGCACCCCGAACCGCATATCCGAGAGTCCCCCCACCTTGACGTGATAGACGGGGCTGGCCCACTCGACGGCGTGCTCGCCGATGTGGCTTGGCTTGGCGAGCGGGTTGTACTGCCAGTCCGGGTAGTAGGCGGTTCGCCGCTGCGACACGGATTGACCCGTCGCGACGTCCAGCCGTCGCTGGGTCCAACTGCGGCGGTAGTACCACGGCTCCTTGGCGTCCTCGGGGTTGCAGACGATCTCCGCGATCTCATCGGGTGCGATCGTGCGGACCCGCACCCGGCCCGTCACGGGATTCGGGAAGAACACGAAGAAGAGATTGCCGTCCACCTGGAGGTCCAGCTCCTTGAAGGTGCGCGCCTGGTGGCTGGTCAGCTCGGCGCGGTTCTTCTGGTCATCCAGGAACGCTTGCACGACCGCATCGAGCGCAGGATGCCGCGCCTGGATCGTGACGCCCTGGCCCCACACGTACAGCGCCTGGAGTGAGACGGCCCGCCCCACCAGCGGGTTCTTCATGAACGCCAGGCGACTCATGGCCGCGATGCGGCGTAGCGCCTCGCGGCTGAACTCGCGCTCCCCCTCGGCGCCGAGTCGCAGCCAGCCCTGGTCCTCGATCGCCAGCTCCAGCTCGGCGAGCCGCTCGTACAGCAGCTCGATCGTGTCGGTGTACTGCTGCTCCACCTCGGAGAACATGCTCGCTGGCGCGGTGCCGTTCGCGTCCATCACCATGGGCTAATCTCCACCCGCTGGTCATCAGGAAGCTCGGATAGACCCTCACGGGCGTCTTCAGGCTCGAGGAACAGCTCGGTGAGCGCCCAGACCAGCGCATCCATTCGGTCGGGCGACTTCATTCCAGGTAGCCAGCTACACATCTGGTCCTCCAGGTCTGGCAGAGCCCCGACGTGATGCACCCGCTTCTGCTCGTAGAGTGCCGCGATCGGCTCGGCGCGAGTGAGCTTTCCGCGGGACGCCCAGACCGCCTTGAACGCGACGGTGGGATCTACTGTGGCGATCGTGTAGCCCACCATCTCGCCGCCGTTGTTGGTCTCGCCCACCACCCGATCGGCGCGGAAACGGTGGTAGGCGACGACCGCTGCGCTGGCCCAACCGTGCGGGGAGGCTTGGATGGTCAGGTCGTCGAGCACGTAGCCGTGGCCGTCGACTCCCAGCGCCGCCACGATGATGCCCGTCTCCGCCGACCCCTCCTCGCTGCTGGCCTAGGGATCGACGCCGACCACCACCCGCTGCAGCGCTGGCGCCTTCAAGACCCGCAAGGTCTCGAGCTGTTGGCGCATCCAGAGTGCCCCAGGCGTGTCTTCCAGCAGCTCCGCGTGCAACTCCTGGCGACCGAGGCGGGTGCCCTCGTACTTGCGGATGACGCGCTGAATAAACGTGGGCGCTAGGTTGGCCATGTTGTCGTAGCTCGACCCGCGGCTCACCACCGTCTGGGAATCGCCAAGCAGCAAGCGGATGATCGGCACCGGCCTGGGCGTCGTCGTCACCACCACCTGCGGTTTGGATCCCAGCCGGAGGCCGAACTCCAGGTTGTCCCAGGCCTGGGTGGCGTATTTCCACTTCGCCAGCTCGTCCGCCCAGGCGCTGTCGTGCTGAGGACCGCGGAGCTGGTCTGGCTCATCGCCCGAGTACGTCGTGGCGATCGAGCCATTGGGCCAGGTGACCCGTCGCTTGGACGGCTCGTACTCCGGGCGGAACCAGGACGGCGAGACCGCCAACAGCCCGCTCTCGCCCTCGATCATCACGTCGCGCGTGTCGGCCGCGGTTGAGCCGATCAAGGCGAACCGTCCGAACTCGCCCGACTCTGCCCGGGCCCGAATCCACTCGGCGCCAGTACGCGTCTTGCCGAAGCCGCGGCCGGCATCCAGCAGCCAGGCAAACCAATCGCCCGGGGGCGCGAGCTGGTTGGGCCGGGCCCAGACGCCCAGCCAGTCGTACAGCAGTGCCGCGGCGTCTTCATCCCGGAGCGTCTCCAGAAGCGCTGCCCGCTCCGCGCCGGGCAGCGACAGCAGCGATTCGAGCAGCGAGCTGGGCGCGGGCACCATGCAGATCCACCTCGAGCGTGCCGGACACTTCCGCCTTCTTCACCCGGCCGCCAGTCTCCTTAGCGAGGTCGTCGAGCAGGCCGCGCAGCTCGCGCAGCTCGCTAGCGTTGAACTCCAGCACCTTGACCTGGTCGCCGTTGGGGGCGAGCTTGACCGTCTCAACCCACAGCTCGAAGTCATCACGCAAGCGGCTTGAGAGATCCTTCAGGGTGATCACCCGCTCGTACGCCAGGGCGAGCCCGGATTCGAGCGCTTCGCGCTTCCGCGTGGTGCGCAGCGCGGCGAGATCCGCGGCTTCCTTGTCGGCGAGAGTCTTCAGGCGCCCCTGCCAATCGAAGTGCCGCGACCATTCCTTGAGCCGACTAAGCTGTTTGGTCGGTACGGATCCGGTACGGCTCTGGTACTCCCTGACAAGAGAGTCCAGCGTCCGGCCGTCGCCCAGCGCCAGATAGTCCGCCCAGGCCTGCCGAGCACGCGCCGACTCGATCACGGCCCCACCGGCTGCAGAACGTTGAGCGGCACCGCGATCTCATTGCCGCACCGCGGGCAACGGCATCGAGACTGTTCGACAGGGTGCGGACCCTCCAGAACCTCGAGCGCCCTGAACGGATGGAACACGTCAGGCCCGATCGGCTGGCCGGGTTCGCATCCAGTCGCCCGACGCGAGCGAATCGCGAGCTAGCTCGCGCGCTTCCTTCGACGCCTTGGATTCGATGGCTTCCGATTTACCTTGTGAGCTTGAATCCGAACGGGACACAGCTTCCGGTGTTACTAGTTCAAC
>SXGT01417194.1_pt1 | contig 13387 bp, 7 predicted proteins | sample 3176221 | NCBI WGS metagenome assembly SXGT01 (sample SAMN11356862, study PRJNA531348) | freshwater metagenome | isolation source: freshwater sample F1-120 | place: China: Fuxian Lake, Yuxi | collected 2017-12-25
CCAGGAGACCACCAAGGTGCTGACCGAGGCGTCCATCAACGGGCGCGTCGACTACCTGCGCGGCCTCAAGGAGACCGTCATCATGGGTCGCCTCATCCCGGCCGGCACCGGCCTCGGCGCTTACAAGCGCTTGACGGTGGACGTCCAGACCGATGGCGCCGACATGGACGACGAGCCGGCCGCGGAGCAGCTCTGATCAACTGATCACACCACACTGCGTGAACTGACGGTCCGGGTGCTGGAAATGGCCCCGGGCCGTCGTCGTTTTCGGCGTTGAAGGCCCGACACCTCCGATTTGACGTGGGTTTTGGCCACGGGAGCCTATGTGGGTGGCGTCGATCCCACGGGTAGCTAACCCGATCGACCTGGCCCGGGTCCTGCTCCTGGTCGCCTTGACCCGGGGGGTTCCCCACGGGAAGATCGTCATGCGTCCCGCAATGTCATCCCACCCGACCGAGGACATCGTCACCCCCGCCGAGCCCGATCTCGAGACCGGCGCCAAGGTCGGCGAGTACGTGGTCGAGGAGAAGATCGGCGAGGGCGGGTTCGGCACGGTGTTCCGCGCCGTCCACCCGCTGATCGGCAAGCAGGTGGCGATCAAGGTCCTCTCGCGCCGGTTCTCGGCTGACCCCGAGATGGTGTCGCGCTTCGTGGCCGAGGCCCGCGCGGTCAATCAGATCCGCCACCGCAACATCATCGACATCTTCGCCTTCGGCCAGCTCGACGCCGACGGCCGCCACTATTACGTGATGGAGCTCCTGGACGGCGCGACCCTGGACGCCCACCTCGAGCAGTCCGGGCGCATGCCGCTCGAGGAGACGGTGCCGATCCTGCGCTCGCTGGCCAAGGCGCTCGACGCGGCCCACGCCAAGGGCATCGCCCACCGCGACCTCAAGCCCGAGAACGTCTTCCTGGTGACCGAGACCGACGGCACCATCTTCCCCAAGCTGCTCGACTTCGGCATCGCCAAGCTGCTCGGCTCGAGCGGCGGTGGCATGCACAAGACCCGCACCGGCGCGCCTATCGGCACGCCTTACTACATGTCGCCCGAGCAGTGCCGTGGCCGCGACGTCGACCACCGCACCGACATCTACGCGTTCGGCTGCATGGCCTACAAGATGTTGACCGGGATGGTGCCGTTCGACGGCGACGACTACATGGACATCCTGCTCAAGCAGCTCAACGAGGAGGCCATCCCGCCCTCGACGCACTTCGCCGATCTGCCGACCTCGGTGGACGCGGGCATCGCGTGGATGCTCAAGAAGGATCCGGCGCAGCGGCCGCCCAACCTGGTCACGGCGGTGCGCTCGCTCGAACAGGCCGCCGAGGAGTCGGGGATCTCGATCCCTCGCTCGACCTCCAGCCAGATCTACGCCACGCCGCGCACCGGCGTGCGCCCGGCCGCGGTGACGCCCACGCCCGCCCGGCTTGGCAGCGGTATCGGCGCGGCGGCGACCGTCGACGCCAGCACGATCCCGCCGATCGAGCAGCCTCAGGCGCGGCCGGGCAGCGGCGCCCTGTGGGCGGCGGTCCTGCTCGGCGCGCTCGTGGTCGGCGGCGTCGTGTTCTTCCTGGTGCGCGGGCAGAAGAGCGACAAGGTCGAGACCGCGGCGGTGGTGAAGGACGGCAGCGGATCGCAAGTGACCGGTGGCGGCAGCGGAACGGTGGTGTCGGGCAGCGGCAGCGGGTCGCACGTGGCGAGCGGGGGCGCGGGGAGCGGGACCGGCACCGTCGATCAGGCGCCGAAGCTGGTCACCATCACGATCAGCGGTGTTCCGGCCGGCACCGAGGTCTACGGGCCGCGCGGGTTGATGGGGGTCGCGCCCGGGCCCATCCAGCTCGAGCGCGGCAGCGCCGAGGTGATGCTCACGTTCAAGGCCGACCGCCACGTCACCGCCTCGCACGCGGTGACGCCCGACGCCGATCAGCCGCTGGAGATCACGCTGGAGCCCAAGGACAAGGGCAGCGGCAAGGGCAGCGGCAAGGGCAGCGGCAAGGGCAGCGGCAAGGGCAGCGGCAAGGGCACCGGCAAGGGCACCGGCACCAACCCGCTGATCGAAGATCCGTTCAGGCAGGGCGCCGGCAGCGCCGAACGCTCGGACTGACGGTTTCGGTTTCGGTTTCGGCTTCGGTTTCGGCTCCGACTTTCTCCTAGCTTCCGGGGGATTCATGAACGCGATCCGCATAGCGGCCGTTGCGGCCGTCGCGCTCTGCGCGTGCACCGATCTCGGCGACGTCGAGCGCGATCGCTGCGGCAACGGCGTCATCGAGCCGCTCGCCGGCGAGGACTGCGACGGCAGCGAGGCGTGTGGCGCCGCCGGCACCGAGCAGGCGTGTCGCATCGTGTGCGCCACGAACGTCGCCGACGCTTGCCCGGGCCGGGCCGTGTGCGGCATCGACGGCATCTGCCATGCGCCGGGCGGGACCTTCAGCCTCGCCACCAGCGTGGCGTGGACCACACCGCACCTCCTGGTCGCCGACACCAGCGGCGACGGCTACCCCGAACTGGTCGGCGTGGGGGCACAGCACGTCGACGTTCGGCTAGGCGGCCGCGACCTCGGCTACTCCGCGCTGCCGTCGATCCCCAGCCCGCCGCTGACGGGCGCGCCCCGCGCCGCCGATCTCGAGGGCGACGGCGACGCGGACGTCGCCATCCCGGTCGGCGGCGGCGTGTTCTCGCTGTCCGGCTCGAGTGCGACCGTGCTCGATCCGTTCTTCTACAACTCGTTCGCGGCCCCGGCCGCGGGCCGCATCGTCGCGGTCGGCGTCGAGTTCGCCGACCTGATCGCGGTCCCGCTCATCGCCGCCGGCGACTCGGAGAGCGGTCAGTCGGTGCTGGTGTTCGCCGGCCTGGAAAGCAGCGGGGCGTTCTTTCCGCCCGGGCGCACCGTCGACGAGCTGGTCGGCGAGACCTTGCCGGTCGGCCAGCTCATCGACAACTCGCTCAACGTGCGCACGGTGGCGCTGGCCTTCGCCACCGGCCGCGCCATCGCCCTCTACGACACCACCGTGGTGGATCTCGACACGCTGACGATCACCCCGCGGTCGTCGGTCATGCTGCCGCTCAACACCGAGATCCGCGCCGGGGCCTGGTTCGCCGACTTCGACGGCGACGGCCACGTCGACCTGGTGGCGTCGGTCGACACCGGCGGCGTCGAGGGCCTCGCCGTGGCGTGGGGCAACGGCAGCGGCGGCGTGATCGACTCGAACAACGTGGCCAACCAGGCCTCGGTGGTGTGGCGAGCCGATCGCGACCAGGACGGCCAGGCCGGCGTCGACGGTCCGCTCGCTCCGGTGATGATCGGCCAGGTCACCGACAATCTGGTCATCCTCGGCGACGAGAACGACGCCGACGTGATCGCCGCAGCTGGCCTCTACACGACCAGCTGCCTGTTTCGCAATCAGTGCGCGCTCTACCTCCTCCGCCCCAGCGGGCGGTCGTGGACGGGCGCGGTCGTCGCCGACGTCAACCACGACGACCGGCCCGATGTGGCCGCGTTCGCCCGCGGCCAGACCGGGATCGATCTCCTGCTCAACACCACGACCACGCTCCTGTTCAACGACGCCAGCGTCGCCAGCGCCGGCGCCGTCGAGCGCATCCTGACCGGCGACTTCAACGGCGACACCATCACCGACCTGGCCTACGTCGACACCGTGCCCGGCGTGGCCTTTACCGACGCGCTGTCGGTTGCCTTCGGCCAGGACCTGGTGCCGCCGGGCCCGCCCGTGTTCATGGGCTCGATCGGCGAGTACGTCGCCGGCGGCGGCCTGCTCACCGGCGGCGGTGCCGGCGAGTTCGACTTCGTCGACGACGTGGTGCTGGTGACCGACCGCCAGGTCGGGACCGCCACCCGGCGCGGCGCCGCCATCCTGTTCGGTTCGACCTCGCGCCGGCTGACCGCGCCGCTCTTGCCGGCGTCGATCCCGCGCGGCAACCGGCCCGTCAACGCCACCCGCGTCGACGACGTCTTCCCCCTCGACGGCAACGGCGATCCCTACACCGACCTGGTCGTGGTCACCACCACCGGCTACGGCGCCGATCCCTCGGCCGGCACCGGCCAGGGCGCGCCGGTGCTCATCCGCCATGCCCGCTTCTTTGCCGGCCAGAGCGATGGCCAGGCCGACGAGGGCGACTTTGTCGAGCTGACCAACCTCAACCTCAACCTCGACGGCGCGCGCTGGCTCGGCGCCGACGTCACCGGCAACGAGCGCGACGAGGCCATCGGCCTGCGCGGCGACGGCGGGCTGGTGCTGGTACGCCTCGACGGCACGTGCACCGGGCCGGCCTGCCTCACCCTGGTTGCGCCGCCGATGCCGGCGGTGGTCGATCCGGTCGCGTTCCGCGCCGCCGATCTCGACGGTGACGGCGATCTCGATCTGATCGCCATGATGCGTAACCGGTCGGACACCGGCATGACCGCTCGCACCGCGGCGGTCGTGGTGTGGTGGAACGAGACCGGCTTCGCGCCGGCCCGGACCCAGGTGATCAGCGGCGACGTGCTCGACGCCCTGTCCATCGATCTCGACCGCGACGGACCGCGCGAGCTGATCCTGCTCGAGCGCCGCGCCGGCGACGTGGTCCTGGCGGCGGCGCGCCTTTCCGGAGGCGCCTACGGCCCAGCCGAGGCGATCGCGTCGGCCACCGACGGGGTGGCGCTCGATGCCGCCGACCTCGACGGCGACGCTCTCGAGGACCTCGTGGTCGTCACCGGCGTCGAGCGCAACGTGCCCCGCGAGCTCGCCATCTACACGCAATCCGAGACCCGCATCTCTGCCGAGGAATCACCATGAACGCCGCCATCGTCCGCGTCTTCGTCGCGCTCCTCCTTGTCACCGTGCTGCCGGCCGCGCCCGTCCGCGCCGACGATCAGCGGGCCGAGGCCGAGCGTTACTTCCGCACCGGAGAGCGCCTGCTCAACGCCGGGGAGTTTGCGGCCGCCGCCAGCTCCTTCGAGGATGCCTTCGAGATCTTGCCGCTGCCCGAGATCGCGTTCTCGGCGGCGCAGTCCTACCGGCTGGCCTACGTCAAGGAGCAGCAGCCGGCGCGGCTCAAGCGTGCGGTCGAGCTCTACCGGCTCTACCTCGAGAAGGTGAAGTCGGGCGGCCGCGTCAACGACGCGACCAACGCGCTCCTCGATCTCGAGCCGCAGCTCCAGCGCCTGGAGGCTGGCGGCAAGACCATCACGGCCACGCCGGCGACCCGCACCACCGGCCTGATGATCACCAGCGAGGTCTCACCGGCGAGCGGCCGGATCGGAGCCGATCCCAAGCTGGCTGGCGAGCTGCCGCTGGTGCGCGAGGTCGCGCCCGGCAAGCACGAGGTCACCGTCGAGGCCAAGGGCTACGCGCCCAAGACCATCACCGCCATCGCCGTCGAGGGCGAGCTGGTGCCGGTCGAGGTCGATCTGGTCCCGCTGCCGGCGACGATCGATCTGAAGGTCGAGCGCGGCGCCCGCATCCAGGTCGACGGCCGCACGGTCGGGACCACGCCGCTGGGCGCGCCGCTCCAGGTCGACGCCGGCCGCCACTTCATCAGCGTCACCAAGCGCGGACGCCGTGCCCACGCCCGCGAGGTCGAGCTCGAGCGCGGCGGCTCGGTGACGGTGGCGACGTCCTTGAAGAAGACCACCCAGCGCAAGGCGGCGCGCTACGTCCTCATCAGCTCGGGCGTGCTCTTCGTCGGCGCCACCCTCACGGGCCTGGGCGCGCTCGGCGCCGACGGCGACGCTAGCGACCTCGACGAGCGCCGCCAGAACGGGGGCATCACCGAGGCCGAGCTGGCCCGCTACGACGAGCTACGCGCCGAGCGCGACGACCTCAAGACCTCGATGTGGGTGATGGGCGGCGCGGCGCTCGTGGTCGGCGCCGCCGGCGGCCTCATGTACGTGTTCGATCGCGAGGACGCCGAGGCCCCGCCGCCCATGCTCGGCCCGAACCCGGCGCCAGCGGCCAGGCCGGCCCTCGGCATCGCGCCCGCCATCGGCCCCGATGGGGTCGGGCTGCTGGTGCGAGGAGGGTTCTGAGTGTCGAGGAGCACTAGCCTCGCCCTCGTCGCTCTCGCCGCCTGCACCGATCTCGGAGACGTCGATCGCGATCGGTGCGGAAACGGCGTGGTCGAGCCGGCGCGTGGCGAGGACTGCGATCGCGGCGACGCCGACGATCCGGACTGCGGCGCACCCGGCAGCATCAGCGAGTGCCGCCTCCTGTGCGGCTCGACGATCGAGGGCTCGCCCACCTGTCCGGCCGGCGCGGCCTGCGGCGCCGACGCTGTGTGCCACGCGCCGGCCGGCACCTTCGGCGTGTCGAGCGAGATGCGCTGGACGGCGCGCTCGCTCCTGGTGGGCGACACCACGGCCGACGGTTACCCCGAGCTGGTCGGCGTCAGCGACGAGGAGATCGTGGCCTTGCTGGGCGCGCCGGACGGCGCCTACGCGGCGGCGCTGTCGGTGCCCAACCTGCCGGTCTTCGACGAACCGCGCATGTCCGATCTGACCGGCGACGGCGTCCAGGATCTCGCCATCCCGGTCGGCTTCGGCTTGTACTCGCTGGCCGGCAACGCCTTCTCGGTACTCGATCCGCTGTTCCAGAACAGCTTCGCCGTGCCTTCGACCGGACGCATGGTCACCGCCAACGTCGACTACTTCTTCACCGATCCCACCGGTCAGATCCCCGGGCCCATCCCCAACGCGGAGACCATCTCCGTCATCCGCGTCCCGATGGGGGCGAACTGCGGGCAGCCCGCCGGCTGCGAGGTGGTGCTGGTGGGCGACACCCCGACCGCCTTGCCGGTCGGTCGCAAGCTCAACCAACTGGCCGGTGATACCATCCCATGGGCCTGGGTCCCCGGCGCGGAGAACCAGCGGTTCGTCTTCGCCCTGGCGTTCGCCGACGATCCGATGACGGTGGTCGACGACGGCGGCGTCTTTCTCTACCGCGCCAATCTCACCGTCGATCCTCCGGCCCTCAGCGCGCTGGGCCAGAGCCCGACCTCGGGCAAGGTGGTGGGCCGGGCCTGGCTGGCCGACGTCGATGGTGACTCGTACCAGGACCTGCTCGCGACAACGCTGGCCATCGGCAACCCGTCGGTGTCGGTGTCCTACGGCCGCGGCGACGGAGCGTTCGAGACCAGCGGCATCCTGATCGGCGGCCCAGGGCCGTCGCCCCCCGGCACCGACGCGGTGGAGTGGGGCGACGTCACCGGCGATCGCAAGGCTGACTACGTCAGCGGTAGCGGCATCCAGATCAACCAGTGCGCGACCCGCAGCTCCAACTGCTTCGGGACGGCCCTGGTGTCCGATCGAGACTGGATCGATGCCCGCATCGTGGACGTCGATGGGGACGGGCGCAACGACGTGGTCGCCCACGCCCAGGGCGCCATCGTTGTCGACGTCCTGCGCAACACCGGACTGCCGGCGGTGTGGAACGAGGCTCCGCTGACCGTACCGGGCGCCATCAAGGCGCTCCGGGTCGGTGACTTCGACGCCAACGGCAGCGGCGACGCCGCCATCGTGACCACCGTGCCCGGCCTCGACGCCTCCGATGGGCTTTATGTCGCCTATGGCCGGAGCGGCGACGGCCTGGCCCCACCCACGTACATGGGCTACGTCGGCACCTACGTCTCGATGCAGCCCGCGACCTCGCTCCTCCCGGGGCGCTTCGACAACATCACCGATCTCGTGGTGGTCGGCGAACGCGGCGGGACGCGCGGCGCGGCCCTGGTGCTGGGCTCGACCAGCCAGCGCATGGTCGGCCCGCTCATCCCGATCGGCGACGGCGACGCGGACGCCAACATCGTCGAGGGCATCGTCACGCTGCCGCTCGACGGCGACGCCACCGCCGACGTCATCTGCCTGATCTCCGAGTTCCACAACGACGGCCGCAGCGAGAGCGTGGCCCGCGTCTTCACGTCGTCGGCGGACGGCGCGCTCACCGAGCGCTCGGCGGCGACCGGCGTCACCCTCGAGACCTCCAGCTTCCTCTTGCGCGGCGCGCGCTGGGTCACGGTGCCGGCCACCAAGGCCGAACCGGCCTACGTGATCGGCGTCGATTCGGTCGGGCGAGTCGCGGCGATCCCGATCGTCTGCACCGGGGCGATGTGTGGGGCCGGCGCGCTCCAGGATCTCACTGGCGCCGTGCGCGGCGGCGAGAGCACCGATCTCGACGCCGTCGATCTCGATGGCGACGGCGATCTCGATCTGGTGGCGGCGTTCAAGCCGCTCGACGGCCCCACGCCGCCGTCACACGTGCGGGTGTGGATGAACGATGGCGGGTTCTCGGCGTCGACGCAGATCGCGGCGCCGGCCGACGCGGCCGTGGCGTCGATCGCCGCCGTCGATCTCGACCTCGACGGCCGACGCGAGCTCTACGCGCTGGTGCGCGGTCCCGCCCCCGGTCTCTACGCGGCCAGCCCGAGCGACGCTGGTTACGGGCCCCTGACCGCGATGGCGATGACCGACGACGGCGTCGAGCTCGGCGGCGGCCTCACCCTGGTCGGTGACGACCTCACCGGCGACGGCCTGGCCGACCTGGTCGGCGTCTTCGGCCCCGAGGGTACGCCGCAGACCCTGAAGGTACTGGTCCAGCGCGAGCGACTCGGCGCGCTCTCGAGCACGGAGGCACCATGATCACGCGTCCTGTCACCGGCGTCCTCGCGGCCGGCGTCGCGCTCGCCCTGTCCACCTCCGCCTGCACCGACCTCGGCGACGTCGATCGCGATCGCTGCGGCAACGGCGTGGTCGAGCCCGGCCGCGGCGAAGATTGCGATCGCGGCGACGGCACCTGCGGCAGGCCGGGCACGGTCGAAGAGTGCCGGCTCCTCTGCGACCGGGTCAGCGGCACGCCCGCGTGCCCCGAGGGCGGCACCTGCGGGGTCGACGGCGTGTGCCACGCGCCCTCGGATCAGCTCGATCTGACCATGAGCGGGCCGTGGACCTCGCGTCATCTCCTGGTCGGCGACGCCAGCGGCGACACCTACCCGGAGCTCATCGGCGTCGGCGACAACGTGCTCGACGTGCGCCAGGGCGGCGGCGACGGGACCTTCACCCAGCAGGTCCTGTTGCCCAACCTGCCGCTCTACGATGTGCCCCGCACCGGCGACGTCAACGGCGACGGTCTCACCGACGTGCTGGTCCCGGTCGGCATCGGCCTCTTCTCGCTGGTCGGCGACCAGCTCGCCACGCTCCAGCCCATCTTCCAGGACTCGTTCACGATGGCGACCGTGGGCTCGATGATCATGACCTCGGTCGAGTACGTGTCCGGATCGGGCTCGAATCAGGTGCCGGCCACCGAGCTCATGGCGGCGATGCGGTTGCCCCAGGGCCCCGACTGTCCGGTGCCCGGTGGCTGCGACGTCGTGCTGTTCGGTGACGTCGGCGTCGGCCTGCCCGGCGGCCGGCGCATCGAACACGTGATCGGAAACGACATCCCCTGGGCCGACCTGATCGGCGGCACCGCCAGCGACATGGTGGCCGTGCTCGCCTTCCGCGACGATCCGGCGACCCAGCTCGTCGACGAGAGCGGCGTGTTCACGTACCTCGGCGATCCGATCCTCGCCACGTTCACCGCCGGCGCCCAGATCTCCGGCCTGCCCGGCAAGGTGAAGAACGGCGCGTGGCTCGCCGATCTCGATCGCGACGGTCGCGCCGAAGTGCTGGTCTCCGTCGAGGGGCCCGGCGGCACCGAGCAGGTGATGGTGGCGTGGGCGCGTCTTGGCGGTGGCTTTGACGCGCCGGTCTTGCTCATCGGGCCCGGTGCCGGCGCGGTCCAGGGCTCGCCCCTGGTCTGGGCCGACCTCGATCAGGACGGCGCCGACGACCTGGTGACCTCGCGCGGGGTCTGGTTCACGAGCTGCATCATCCGCGCCTGCGTCTTCGTGTCCGGATCGGGCCAGGACCGCACCTGGGCCGGCGCCGTCGCCGCCGACCTCAACGGCGACGACGAGCTCGACGTCGCCGCCTTCACCAGCGGCGGGGTCATCGTCGACGTCCTGCTCGGCACCGGGGCGCGCGGCTTCTGGAACGAGGCGCCGCTGGCCGCGCCCGGCGACGTCCTTCGTATGCGCGAGGGCGACTTCGACGGTAACGGCGTCGGCGACCTGGCGCTGGCCACGGCGCCGTTCGGCGTGTCAGGCGCCGACGAGATCCACGTCGCCTACGGTCGCGCCAGCCAGCCGCCGCAGCCGCCGCAGTTCATGGGCTTCGTTGGCTCGATGGTGGCCATGGACGTGGGGCAGGCGCCCTTGCCCGGCCGCCAGGACACCATCGACGATCTGTTCGTGGCCTCCGAGCGTGGCTCGGGCAAGCGCGGCATCTCGATCGTGCTCGGCTCGACCAGCCAGCGCATGATCGCGCCGCTCATCCCGCTCGCCGGCTCCAACTCGTTCAACCTGGTCCAGTCGATCCTGACCGTGTCGGTCGACGGCGATCCCTACGACGACGTGGTCTGCTTGATGTCCGGTTTCTCGGCGACGGGTGGCGACGTGGCGTCCGTGATCCGCGTCTACACCTCGGATGCCGCCGGCACGTTGACGGAGCGGACGCCGGCCGCTGGCGTGCCGGTCCCCAGCGATGAGTTCATCCTGGGCGGCGCGCTGTGGACGGCGATCCCGGGGCAGGGCGGGCGACCGGCCACGATCGTCGGCGCCGACATCGAGGGCCGCACCGTGTCGGCCACGATCTCGTGCAGCGGGACCACCTGCACGCTATCGCCGCACGCCATGCTGCTCACCGGCCTCGAGGTCGGCGAGCCGACCTCGCTCCACACCGCCGATCTCGACGGCGACGGCGATCTCGATCTGGTCGCCACGTTCCGCGACGCGAGCGGCGACGAGAGCTCGGTGCTGATCTGGCACCGCGACGCCGCCGGCGGTTTCGGCGCCGCGCAGGTGCTGGACGCGCCGGCCAGGCTCAACCTCACCGACGTCGCGGCGGTCGACCTCGATCTCGACGGTCGAGCGTCGCTGCTCCTGGTGGCGCGTGGCCCCGACGCCATGCAGCCCGGGATCTACCTGTCGCAGCCGGCCGACGGCGGCACCTACGCCGCACCGGTGCTCGACGCTCGCTTCGACGCCGAACACGCCGCCCAGGGCGTGACCGTCACCGCCCGCGACCTGACCGGCGATGGCCTCGCCGACGTCGCGATCGTCTCCGGCACCGATCGCACCGCCCCGCGAACGATCGCGGTGTTCACCCAGCGCGAGGAGCTGGGCGCGCTCGCCGGCGTCGCGCCGTAGCGCGCGCCTCGCCACGGCTTGCCACCTGGTGCCCGCGGACCCGGGGTAACGTCGGTCCGATGTCGATGGACCCGGTCGCCCCCGTCGCCTCGCGCTGGTCACTGCCCGTCCGCATCGGGTTCCGGTTCAGCTTCGCGTACCTCGTCCTCCTCGGGCCGGGGATGCTGTCCCTCCTCCCATACATCGGCGAGTGGGTGAGCGAGACGTGGTCCTGGCCGTGGGAGCGACTGGCGCGGTGGGTGGGCGACGCCTGCTTCGGCGTCGACGCCACCAGCCGTCCCACCGGCAGCGGTGACACCTGGGCTGCCTACGTCCACGAGGTCTGCTCGCTCGTGCTGGCGGCGATCGCGACCGCGGTGTGGTCGGTGATCGATCGCCGGCGCCTCGCGTACCCGCGCCTGTTCGACGCGTTGCGCTCGTTGGTCCGGCTGGTCCTCGGCATGACCATGTTGAGCTACGGCCTGGCCAAGGTGTCCTGGACCCAGTTCGTGTTTCCCGACGGTGAGACCCTCATGCGCCCGTACGGAGAATCGACGCCGATGGGGATCCTGTGGAACTTCATGGGCTACTCGTTCGGCTACTGCCTGTTCACCGGCCTGGTCGAGTGCGCGGGTGGGCTCCTGCTGTGGTGGCGGCGCACCACGATGCTCGGCGCGCTGCTGGTGGCGGCGGCGATGGCCAACGTCTTCGTCCTCAACCTCTGCTACGACGTGCCGGTCAAGCTGTTGTCGCTGCAGCTCCTGCTGATGGCGGTGTGGCTGCTGCTCCCCGAGCTCCGGCGACTGGTGGACTTCTTCATCCTCCACCGGCCGGTGGCGCCGCGGCCGTTGCGGGCCGAACTCGGCCGGCGCTGGCTCGAGCGTGCGCGCCGGCCGGTGAAGCTGGTCGTGCTGGGCTGGATCTCGTACCGGCTGATCAGCGACCAGATCGATATCTACAACCAGTACGGCGGCGGCGCGCCGCGCTCGCCGCTGCAGGAGATCTACCAGGTCGAGCGCCACGCCATCGACGGCGTCGCTCGACCGCCCCTGGCCACCGACGGGACGCGGTGGAAGCGGCTGACGCTCGACGCGTTCGGAGGCGCTTCGGTGACTTACATGGACGACCGCCGCGAGGCCTACGCCTGGGCTGTCGACGAGGAGGCCGGGACCATCACGTTGACGTCGTTCCAGGATCCGCCGACGCCCGCGACCGTCCTGCGCTACACGCGTCCGGACCCCGACCACCTGGAGCTGGCCGCCGACCTCGGCGGCCAGCGTCACACCTGGAACGTGCGCGTGGTCCCGCGATCGTCATTCCTCCTGGTCAGCCGCGGCTTCCACTGGCACCAGGAGTATCCGTTCAACCAGTAAGAGACGGACCCTGGCGTTCCCTCGCGGCTCGGGCTAGCTTGGAATGGCATGAGCACGACCTCGAAGCGCACGACGACGGTGGCCACGACGATGGCGTTCCCGAAGTTCTGGACGTGGCTCCAGGGTCACGTGAACTGCATCGTCCGCGCCGGCACTCCCGAGTCGGTGCTCTTCGATCACGAGGACTTCCACTGGACCATCTTCGCCGAGGACGAGACCACGCTGCTGGTGCAGGTCGCCCGCGGCAAGGAGCTGGTCGGTGAGCTGGTCGTGTTCCCCACCGAGATCGCGTACGTGCAGACCGAGCCGGGCGAGCAGGAGGGTGAGTTCGTGTTCGAATGCGTGATCGAGACCGAGAGCGCCCGCGAGGTGGCCTACCACTTCGTCATGGCTCACGAATACGAGGCCGCGGAGCACCCCCGCGGCCAGGGCGGCGGCGGCGGCGACAAGTGGACCCACTAGGCAGGGGCCTCGGGCCTCCGGCCTCGGGCCTCGGCCAAGCGGTTCCGCGCTGTCTCGCCCGTTCGATCATCAGTGCTCGACGTGTCGCAGCAGGGCTGCGTGCGGTCTCCAGTTCTGGGCCCGGTCCGGGTCTGACCGAGGCCCGAGGTCCGAGGCCCGAGGCCCCGTTCTAGGGCTTGACAGTCGAGGGCATATCCGTAGACTCGCGCCTCTTTACCAGAGCCACGGACTCTACGAATGCCCACGATCAACCAGCTGGTTCGCCACGGACGCAAGCAGGTCAAGACCAAGACCGCGTCGCCTGCCCTCAAGTCGTGCCCTCAGAAGCGCGGCGTCTGCACCC
>SXGT01730513.1_pt1 | contig 13386 bp, 15 predicted proteins | sample 3176221 | NCBI WGS metagenome assembly SXGT01 (sample SAMN11356862, study PRJNA531348) | freshwater metagenome | isolation source: freshwater sample F1-120 | place: China: Fuxian Lake, Yuxi | collected 2017-12-25
ACGATCTTGCCCTTGCCTTCATCGCCCCATTGCGTACCGATAACGACGACATTTTTCATTTTTTTCCTTTGCTTTAAATAAGAGCCTGAATCTGCCATGCAGACCCCACCTGAATCAAGATACGGTCGCAACCACAACTTGCGCGCCAAGCCTCCTGGCCTGGCAGTTCCACCACCACACGCTCACCGGCCGCACGCAAACGCGCCATCTCGGCCAGTAGCCCGACATCCTGCTCATACGGAGCCAGAACCCCCGGAGTTACAGGCGGTTCGGCCATGACATCCAACACCCGGCGCAGATCGAGACTGAAGCCTGTAGCCGGACGGGCGCGCCCGAAACGCGCACCGGCACCGTCATAGCGTCCCCCCAAGGCCACGGCCTGCGCCTGACCGCCAACATAACCCGCAAACACCACGCCGTTGTGATAACCATAGCCGCGCAGATCCGCCAAATCAAAGCCAATATCCGCCCCGGAAACACCCTTGGCCAAGAGTGCAAGCTCATCTAGCGCCTGAGTCACCCCCTCTATAACGGGCAATTGCGCCCGCGCCAGATCAATGACCTCAACCCCACCATAGAGACCTGTCAGGGCAAGGAAGGCGGAGCGCCATTTCAGCTCCAGCCCGACCACCCGCGCAGTCAGTTCAGGGACATCCTTGTGCCGCAGGGCAACAAACAGTGCGGCCTCGGTCTCGGCATCCACCCCCGCGGCTCGAGCCAAGGCACGGAATAAGCCCACATGACCAAGACTGACGCGCGTCTGGGTAAATTCACACACCTGCATCGCGGCTAGTAACAAGCTCAGTATCTCCCGGTCAGCTTCAATGCCCGCGTGACCAAACAACTCGGCGCCCAACTGATACGGCTCACGGCGATTGGCCATACCATCCGGACGCGTATGTAGAACCGAACCCGCATAACAGAGGCGGACAGCACCATTGTTATTGAGCAGGTGAGCGTCGATACGGGCAATCTGCGGCGTGATATCGGCACGCACGCCCATCTGCCGGCACGACAAGCTATCAATAACCTTGAAGGTTTTGAGATCCAGCGCATTGCCCGCATCGGACAACAAGGAATCAAGGAACTCAATCAAGGGTGGCTGAACATAGTCATAACCATGGCTATTCAACAGAGCGAGCAAGCGCGCACGCAAGCCCTCAAGGGCCGCCGCATAAGGTGGCAATACATCCTCGACATACTCGGGAAGCAGCCAGACCGGGGCCGTATACGCGTTCACGGAACGGGTCATAACACCACCTGCAACAGGATCAAACCCAAGATCATGGAGATAAGTCCCATAAAGCGAATCTGACCTTCGCGCATCTGCGCCAAGCGCACAAAGGTGTCGCGCCAAGTGTTAGGCGCCAGGAAAGGCATCATTCCTTCCATGACCAGCACCAGCGCAAGGGCCGGTAAAAAGATCTCTTGCAGAGTCACTTACCACCCTTGGGTGCATTCATATAGCGGAAAAAGGCCGAATTCGGCTGCAAGACCATGACATCCTGCTTATCCTTAAAGCTCGCCCTGTACGACTCCATGCTGCGATAGAAGGCGTAGAACTCAGCGTGCTTGCCATAGGCCTTGGCGTAAATCGCCGCCGCCTTGCCGTCGCCCTGCCCCTTGATACGCTGGGCATCACGATAGGCCTCGGCCAGGATGACTTCGCGTTCCCGATCAGCCTCAGCCTTGATTTTTTCGGCCTCGGCGGTCCCGGTTGAACGCAGCTCGTTAGCCACCCGCTTGCGCTCAGCCTCCATGCGCCGGTAAACCGACTCGGAGACCTCCGCCGGCAAATCGACGCGCTTGACGCGCACATCCAGTACCTCAACGCCAAACCGCTTCGCGTCCGCATTGGCCGACTTGCGTAAGGCATTCATCACATCATCACGCTCGCCCGAAACCACATCATGAACGGTGCGCTTGCCAAACTCGGCGCGCATGCCATCGTTAATCGTCTGCGCCAGCCGATTGATTGCGCGGGACTCGTCACCGCCGAAGCTGACATAGAAGGTACGCACATCGATGATCCGCCATTTAACGAAATAATCGACCAGCACATTCTTCTTTTCCGAGGTAATAAAGCGCTCCGGGTCCGCCGGATCCAGGGTCATGATACGCGTATCAAAATTGCGCACATTCTGCACCAACGGGATTTTAAAGTAGAGCCCTGGCTTAAGTTTGACAGCAACGATCTCACCGAGCTGGAAGACAAGTACGGCCTGCCGTTGATCAACGGTAAAGAGGCTCATCGAGGCCAGCAAGGCCACGCCGATCAGCAGGGTTATCAAGTTAGTTAGGTTTTTCATCAGCGAACCTCGCGATCACGGCGCGGCAAGGCATCACGGCTACGCGACTCCACCGGGCGAGCCGTTTTTGGCGGTGAGACCTCGGGGGCTACTGGGGTAACTGTCGGAGTCGCATCGGCGCCCACCGTACCCACTGGTGTCGACATCTGCATCAGTTTATCGAGCGGCAGATAGAGCAATTGCTGACCCTGCTTGCTATCTACCAACACCTTGGTCGTACTACTCAAGACCTGCTGCATCGCGTCCTGATAAAGACGCTCACGCGTCACCTGCGGGGCCTTGTTGTACTCGGTCACGATCGAGGTAAAACGCGCCGCGTCACCCTCAGCGGCCACAATTACGCGCTGCTTGTGGCCATTGGCCTCGGCAATCAAGCGTGCAGCCAAACCACGCGCCTTGGGCACCACATCATTGGCATAGGCCTGGCCCTCGTTCTTCAACCGTTCGCGGTCCTGGCCCGCCTTGACCGCATCATCAAAGGCCGCCTGAACCTGCTCGGGCGGCTGGGCGTTTTGCAGGTTGACCTTGCTGACCGCCACCCCGATCCGGTAACGATCCAGCAACTCCTGCATCAACTTAGTGGCCCGCGCCGAGACATCTGCCCGTCCTTCATACAGTACATAATCCATCCGGCTCTTGCCCACCACCTCACGCATAGCCGATTCGGCCACCTGCATCACAGTCTCGTCCGGGTTACGGTTGGTAAACAAGAAATCTTCAGGGTCCTTGAGGACATACTGCACGGAAAATTGCAGGTCAATGATGTTCTCGTCATCGGTCAACATCAGGGACTCGTTGAGGGTCTTGGACTTCACCGTGCGCCGATAGCCAACCTCAACCGTACGCACCTGCTCGATATTGACCTTTTCAACGGATTCAAAAGGGTACGGCAAATGCCAGCGCGGCCCTGGCATTGTGGATTCGGAAAACTGACCGAAGCGCAGGACAACCCCACGCTCACCCGCATTGACGATATAAAAGCCTGACACCAGCCAGAGTAAGGCTACGATGCCAATCAAGAGATGCGCTCCAGGCAGGCGAAACGATGGTAGCGATGGTCGACCGCGTGGCGGCGGCCGATTATTTCCATCTCCACCACCGTTTCCTCCGTCAGACCCCGGTGTATTGGGTGCGCCGCCCCGTCCGAACATCCCGTTCAGGCGATCGTTGAAACCCTTCCACAACTCGTCAAGGTCCGGCGGTCCACCATCGCCCTTGCCGCCATTCGGTTCATTCCATGCCATCGTCTGTCTCGCCTATGGGTGTGTCATTGCCAGCGTCATCCGCCTGAATCCTGCCAATACGGTCCATCTCAGTCGACTTCGCCGCCTCGGTCATGGCCAAGCGCAACGCATCCAGCCCGACTCCGGTCCTGGCACTCAAAAAAACGCGTTCCATCTTACCATATTCATCCCGCATCAAACCCGGCTCCCGCTCGGTCAAATCAATCTTGCTGAAGACTTGAATCTGCGGCACCGCCTGCGCTCCAATCTCCCCCAAGACCTTGTCCACCTCGGCCATCTGACGATCGCGAACAGGACTAGAAAAATCGATCACATGAAGGAGCAGATCGGCCTGCACCGTCTCTTCCAAGGTCGCGTGAAAGGCCGCAACCAACGTATGGGGCAGCCGGTTGATAAACCCCACCGTATCGGAGATCACCACCTGACCAGCCTCCGGGAGCCAGACCCGACGCGTGGTGGTATCGAGTGTGGCAAAAAGCTGATCCGCCGCGTAGGCCCCAGCCCCAGTCAAGGCATTGAACAAAGTGGACTTTCCGGCATTGGTATAACCCACCAAGGAGACCGACAACACCCCGCCGCGTTGCCGCGCGCGGCGCTGCAGACCACGGCTCTTTTCCAACCGGGCTAGACGGCCTTCCAGATTGCGAATCTTGGTCGCCAAGATACGACGATCCAGTTCCAGCTGAGTCTCACCGGGCCCCCCACGCACCCCAATACCGCCCTTTTGCCGCTCCAGGTGGGTCCAGCCGCGCACCAGTCGCGTCGCTTGATGCCGCAGTTGCGCCAGTTCCACTTGCAATTTGCCCTCACCAGAACGGGCACGCTGCGAAAAAATGTGCAATATCAATGCCGTACGATCCAGAACATGACAACCTAAACGGCGTTCCAGATTGCGCTCCTGAACCGGAGTCAGATCGTGATTAAAAAGGGCAATCTGCGCCTCACTGGCGCGCATCGCCTCGGCCACCTGATCCGCCTTACCCGAGCCAATAAAAAGGGCTGGGTCCGGTCGATCGCGGCGCCCCGCAACTACCTCGGTCACGGTGATCCCCGCGCTCTCGGCCAGAAGGAGAAGTTCAGCCAAAAGTTCTGCATGCTCCGGACGGCCGAAATCGACCCCTACCAGTACCGCACGGGTCCCTGTCTCAGGTCGTTCAAACATGGTGGGATGACCCGCTGGGGGCCATGTAACGCCAACTCAAAAAATGCCGATCAATCCTGATTGGCGTCTTCAGACACGGCGGATACATCGCTACTTGCTGCCGATCCCGCCTGACGGAACAACACCGGACGCGACGGTACAATCGTGGAAATAGCGTGTTTATAGACCATCTGACTGATGGCGTTTTTCAGTACAACCACATAAGCATCGAAGGACTCAATATAGCCCTGCAGCTTGATGCCGTTGACCAGGTACATGGAACACGGCACTTGTTCTTGTGCCAGTGCCGCGAGAAACGGGTCTTGTAAGATTTGCCCTTTGTTCATGATTTTTTAACTTAACTCAATACAAATGAAACCGAACGAGGATTGTATCTGAAATTCGCCGCATCAAGACCCAATGGATCAAGACCCAAATGTCTTGCGTCGATGGCGACGCTCACGGCGCGCCTTATTAGCCTCGCGCTGGGTCATGGCTTTGGGTTTCTTCGCCTCATAGGGGTTCTCGTTTGCCTTGAATTCCACCCGTAGCGGCGTCCCCTGCAAGTCAAAGGCCTCGCGGAAGACATTTTCCAGGTAGCGTTGATAATCTCTAGAGATGCCCTCCAGATGGTTACCGTGCACGACGATGATCGGCGGGTTGCTACCACCTTGATGGGCGTACTTCGGCTTCGGCCGAAACAGACCAGACTTGTGCGGCATATGACGTTCAACCGCCGCCTGCAGGATGTCAGTCAACTTCGGCGTTGGCAACTTGGCCATCGCGGCGGCATAGGCCTCATTGACGGATTTGAGCACCCCGCCAAGCCCTTGGCCGTGCAAAGCCGAGATGTAATGGAAGCGAGCAAAGTTCAGAAACACCAGACGCCGGCCAAGTTCCAACTTGAGACGATCACGGGCGTAGCCATCCAACCCGTCCCATTTATTGATCGCCACAACCAGAGCGCGCCCAGCCTCTAGGATAAAGCCCGCCAAATGCGCATCCTGATCGGAGATCTCCTGATGCGCATCGAGCACCAGTACACAGACATTAGACGCCTCGATTGCCTGTAAGGTCTTGATTACAGAATATTTTTCGATCGCCCCGAGGGCATCGTTATCGATGCGACCCTTGCGCCGCACCCCCGCCGTATCAATCAGGGTGTAATGACGCCCATGCCGCTCGAATTCGACCTCGATAGAGTCTCGCGTCGTGCCCGGCTGGTCAAAGGCAATAACCCGTTCCTCGCCGACGAGTGCGTTCACTAGGGTGGACTTGCCCACATTGGGGCGACCGATGATGGCAATGCGTGGCTGGTTTTCTCTCCGCTCCTCATCCGCAACCTCATCCGGAAAATCTGCCAGGACCTGCGCCATCAACTCACGCACCCCCTCGCCATGCGCCCCGGAAATAGCAATGGGCTGCCCCAGGGAGAGTTCAAAGAACTCGGCCGAGACCACCTCAGCCGGCATGCCCTCGGTCTTGTTGACGGCCAGAAAGATCGGTCGGCCACTGCGGCGCAGCCGATCCGCAATCATCTTGTCCTGGGGGGCGACCCCCGTGCGACCATCAACCAGGAAAACAATGGCGTCCGCCTCGTCAACCGCCTGCAAGGTTTGACGCGCCATCTCAGCCAGGATACCGCTATCCACCACGGGTTCGAAACCGCCGGTATCGACAATCAGACAGGGTTTATCCAACCGCCCATGACCATAGTGACGATCACGGGTCAGACCCGGCAAATCATGCACCAAGGCGTCACGCGACCGGGTTAGACGGTTGAACAGGGTCGACTTGCCGACATTAGGCCGGCCGACCAGCACGATGGTAGGTTTCACGGCTTATCCAGTTTAAAGCCGTACACCCCACCATTAGCCGTCTGGGCCACAAAACCCTGCTGCAACGGCAACAACTCACCCCGCACAGGACTGCCATCGGTGGCCACTCGCGCCGCAAAAGCCCCATCCAGGCGATTCAGCATATGGATCTGTCCCTGATAATCACCCACGATGACCTGCTCGTTCAGAACCAAAGGATTCCCAGCCTGACGATGCCGTAACTTGTCCTGTTTCCATGGGCTCACGCCCCGCTGACGCTCGAAAGACTGCACCACCGATTCGTCATCGACCCCGTACACACTGCGATCATCCATGGCGACCCCGTGACCAGCTGCCCACTCGCGCGCCCAAAGCAGATTTCCAGTGCCCCGGTCAAAACAAGCCACCCGTCCTTGGTAGGCCGCCGCACAAATCTGACGGCCCTCGACAGCCAATGTCCCCAGCACATCCGCAATCCGTTCCAACTCGGTCGCCCCGCGTGGCAGAGTCACATTAGCCTCCCACAGCGGGGCACCATTCGCCTGCGACAGGGCCGTCAAGCGACCGCCCGCATGTCCTGCATAAACCGCCTGCGCATCAGCAGACAAGCTACCGGGTTCACGCAGTGTCAAGATGGGCAAGGAACGGCTATAGGCCCACAAAACCTTGCCGTCCTTGACCTCCAACTTGTAGACCCGGCCATCACTGCTACGCGAATAAACCGCCCCGGATTGGACCAGCGGCCGCGCCAGAATCTCGCCCGACAACTGTGCGGTCCAAGCCAGCGACCCATCGGTAGCCCGCAAGGCCAGGATCTGACCCTTGGGTGTTCCCACCACGACCAGCCCCTCACCCACCGCAACGCCTGCCGACAAGCGCTGCCCAACGCTCACACGCCACCGCGACTGGCCACTCGCTTGGTCCAACCCTGCCACCTGACCATCTGCCGCCGCCACATACACGGCCGCCGCATCACGATCCGGCGCAAAGACATAGACCCCTGCCGAGCCAATCTGCGCCTCCCAAGCACGCTTCACACTCAAGGTCGCCTTGAAATCGACCAACTCTGCCGGACGCGCCTTGCCCTTATCACCCATGCCAACCCAGCCACTCACCGTATCCAGCGTCCCACAGCCTGTCAGCATCGTTACTAAAAAGGCCGCAGCGAACCCATTCCGATGATTCTTGAAAATATCGGTCATTGCCCCTCCCCCAGGGTATCCAACTTCATCTCCTGCAAGGCGTACAGCGGATCCGTCTTATCTACCTTCTGCATCGCGACCAGGGCCTCTTTCCAAGCCAGACGCGCCTCGGACGGGCGTTTCAGCGCCACCAACACATCGCCGCGCAACTGGCCAAAGAGGCCCGCGTAGGCCTGCGCCGGGGGGGACTCCAACAGGGTCAATGCGCCTTGGGCATCGCCGCTGTGAAATTTGAGGCTGGCCAGACGCAACCGGGCAAGATCCTGCAGGGCACTGCCCTGCGCATGATCCAGGGCAAACTGGAACTGAGCCAACGCGCTCTTGGTATCGTTGGCCTCCAGATTGACCTGCCCCGCCATCCAAGCCGCCGATGTGGCATACCCCGAACCTGCATACTGATCCATGATCTGGGCGGTGACCTGTTTGACGGCAGCGGGATTATTGGCCGCACGCGCCCGCACGGCCTGCTCGAACAACGCCGCCGATTCGCGTGCCTGCTTCTCCTGCCACCAATTCCAGCCACGCCCCCCCCCCCACCGCCAGAACGAAGGCTACTGCCGCCGCGATCACCCACTGGCCGTACTTCTGCCACCAGACCTTGAGTTCCGCGATCTGTTCTTGTTCTTCGAGGTCATAGGTTGCCATTTGTAACTCCTTGTTTAATCAGGTCAACTGCACCCTGCAGCGTCACCCGTTGTTGCTGTGTATCACCCCACGCCGCAGCGCGCAAAGACTTCACGCCCACCTCGCCGGTAGCCGCCTCATCATCGCCCAGAATGATCGCATATCGCGCCGCACTGGCATCGGCCTTTGTCATCTGCGACTTGAAACTGCCACCGCCCGCGTGCAACACCACTGACAGACCGCCCTCTCGCAGGGTCTCGGCTACGGTCTGCGCCATATGCGTCGCGGCCTCGCCCACATTAACTAGGTAGCAATCAGGACCCTCCACCGTACCAACTTGCCCGAGTTCAGCCATCAATGCCAGCAGCCGCTCGATGCCCATGGCAAAGCCGCAGGCCGGCGCGGGCTTGCCGCCCAATTGTTCGATCAGTCCGTCAAAGCGACCGCCAGCGCATACCGTGCCCTGGGCACCCAGACGATCGGTCACCCACTCGAACACGGTGTAGTTGTAATAATCAAGGCCGCGCACCAGACGCGGATTGATGCGGTAGACCAGACCCGCAGCATCCAACGCGGCGCAGACCGTATCGAAATGGGCACGGGCCGCATCGTCCAGTTCATCCAGCAACTGCGGCGCAGCGTCCACCAGCGTCCACATCGCTGGGTTCTTGGTATCCAGAATCCGTAACGGATTGCTGTGCAAACGACGCTTGGCATCCTCGTCGAGTTGATCCTGATGCGCCTCAAAATAGGCGATCAGCTTGGCGCGATGGCGGGCGCGCGACTCGACCCCGCCCAGACTGTTAATCTCCAGTTGCACGGCCTCCGAAAGCCCGAGCAAACGCCACAATCGCGCCGTCATCAACAGGTGTTCGATGTCCGTATCCGGGCCCGCAAAGCCCATCGCCTCGACCCCGATCTGATGAAACTGACGATAACGCCCCTTTTGCGGCCGCTCGTGGCGGAACATCGGGCCTTGATACCAGAGCCGCTTGCCGCCGTCATAAATCAGATTATGCTCAATCACCGCCCGCACGCATGAGGCCGTTCCTTCCGGACGCAGGGTCAGCGACTCGCCGTTTAACGCATCCACAAAGGTGTACATCTCCTTTTCTACGATGTCAGTCACCTCGCCGATGGCACGCTTGAACAGCGCCGTGGGCTCAAGGATGGGTGTGCGCAGCTCACGATAACCGTAACTCGCCAGCCACGCCCGCACCGTCGCCTCGAACTGCTGCCAGACACCGATCTCATTCGGCAGGATGTCGTTCATGCCGCGCACAGCGCGGAGGGTTTCGTTAGCCATATTTCCGTTTCACATACTGTTCGACCCGCGCCTGAAACTCGACCGCGATGTCCTCGCCCTTGAGGGTCACTGTCTTGACGCCGTCCTCGTACACCGGCGCGACCGGGGTTTCGTTGCTGCCGGGCAGCGAGATGCCGAGATTGGCGGGTTGTGACTCGCCCGGGCCATTGACCACGCAGCCCATCACCGCCACGCTCATCGTCTCGACGCCCGGATAGCGGTTGCGCCATACCGGCATCTGCCCGCGCAGCCAATCCTGTATCTGTTTCGCCAGCGACTGAAACACCGTGCTGGTCGTGCGACCACAGCCGGGGCAGGCGGTGACCATCGGGGCAAACGCGCGCATGCCCATCGTCTGCAGGATTTCCTGTGCCACCTGCACCTCCAGGGTGCGCGGCTCGCCGGGCTGCGGGGTCAACGACACGCGAAGGGTGTCGCCGATACCTTCCTGCAACAGGATAGCCAGCGCGGCGGTCGATGCACCGATGCCCTTGGAGCCGATGCCGGCCTCGGTCAGTCCCAGATGAAGCGCGTAATCACAGCGCCGCGCCAGCTCACGATAGGCACGCACCATATCCTGCACAACGGACAGCTTGCACGACAGCACGATATGGTCGGCCGGAAGCCCCAGCGACTCTGCCCGCATGGCCGATTCAATCGCCGAGGTCAGCAACGCCTCCTGCATCAGGTCGGCATTGGACAGCGGTTCGGGCCGGACATTGTTCTCGTCCATCATGCGCGCCAGCAGCTTCTGATCCAGACTGCCCCAATTGACGCCAATGCGCACCACCTTGTCATGGCGCGCGGCAAATTCGATCATCTGCGCGAACGGGTCGGCGCTGCCATGCCCCACATTGCCCGGATTGATGCGCAGCTTGGCCAGCGCGATACCGCACTCGGGCAGCGCTTTTAACAACTTGTGACCGTTGAAATGGAAATCGCCGATCAGGGGCACGGCGCAGTCGCGCGCATCCAGCCGCTCGCGAATCATCGGTACGGCACGCGCCGCATCCATGCTATTGACCGTAATGCGCACCAGTTCCGAACCGGCACGCCAGAGCGCCTCCACCTGCGTCACGGTAGCCTCGACATCGGCTGTGTCGGTGTTGGTCATGGACTGCACGACCACCGGCGCGCCACCGCCCACGGTGACGGTGCCTACCTTCACTGCTCGGGTGAGATGACGCGGAATCATGCTGCGGAGTTATTCCAGATTAAGGCGTGCGACCTTTTCGCCGATGAACGGCTTGAGATCAACAGAGCGGCCGTTGTATTGCAGACTCACATGTGCGGCGTTACCCACCACCAATGTATACGGCGGCATCCCTTTAATGGACACACGCTCACCCACCCGTGCAAGACGACGAATCCGCTGATTCGTCGCATCGGTCACCTCAATCCAGGCATCAGCGGTTGTGGTAAATGCCAACCCACTTTCCTTCGTTGTTACCCCCGTAGTCGCCGCAACAGCAGGCACCGAAGGCTGGAGTGCGGCCGGGGCCTCGGAAGCCACGGGTGCAACCGGCGCAGAAAGAGGCACAAGCGTGGCCGGAATAACTGCAGGGATTGCAACGGTATCCGAGGTTGTGACCCCGGGCACGGTCTCCGTCAGAGACTCAGCCTGCAGGGGTTTATCCGCACCTTGAGACAACCACGCATACAACCCCATAACCAGAGCAAAAAAGGCCGCCGTAAGCACCAGGATCACCAACCCGATCCGCACACCATTTCCAGAAACACGAATCCCGGTTGTCTCTGGCGTCAGCGGATCGGCAGCGACAACATCCGGTTCCGATTCAACAAAGAGGCTAGCGGAGTCCAGGCCAAGATGCTGGGCATACGCACGCAGAAAACCACGCAGTGTCGCCGACGCGGGAAAATAATCCCAATCCTCGGCCTCCATGGCCTCAATCTGACGGATACCAAACTTAAGCTGTCCGGCCACCTCAGCCACCGACAATAATTTCACGGCACGCGCCTCGCTCAGGCGTTTACCACAGCCCTCAATGATCATTGCAGCACTCGCCATCCTGCCCTCCTTTCAATTCTCAAGCCACGCCCAGGCGGCGTTCCACGCGCCGCGACCGGTCTTCCACCTTGCCTGCCAACTGCCCGCAGGCCGCATCGATATCCTCGCCGCGCGTCTTTCGCGTAGTGGTAACGATACCCGCCTCCTGTAGCCGAGACGAAAACGCACGCACCCGAGTGGCCGGCGAGCGCTTATATGCCGTATTCGGGAAGGGATTGAACGGAATCAGATTAAACTTACACGGCACCTCGCGCACCAACGCAAGCAACTCGCGGGCATGCGCGTCACTATCATTAATGCCGTCCAGCATCACATATTCAAAGGTAATGAAATCGCGCGGCGCAAATTCGAGATACCGTCCACAGGCCGCCATCAGTTCCTTGAGCGGATATTTCCGGTTGATCGGCACCAACTCGTCACGCAGACGATCGTTGGGTGCATGCAGCGACACGGCCAGCGCCACCGGACAATCCTGACCCAAACGATCCATCGCCGGCACGATACCGGAGGTGGACACCGTCACCCGCCGCCGCGACAGACCGTAGGCGTAATCATCCAGCATCAGCTGTAACGCCCGCACGGTATTGTCGTAATTAAGCAAGGGCTCACCCATACCCATTAGCACCACATTACTGATAAGCCGATCACCCTTAGGGTCGCGGCCCATCGCACGATTGGCCCACCACAACTGGCCGATGATCTCAGCCGTGGCCAAATTACGGTTGAAGCCCTGTTGCCCGGTCGAACAAAACCGGCACTCCAATGCGCAGCCCACCTGCGTGGACACGCACAGCGTACCGCGCTCGCCATCGGGGATAAAGACGGTCTCGACGCGGTTGTTCACCCCAACCTCGAGCGCCCATTTGCGCGTACCGTCGGAAGAATCCTGCCCCGCCACCAGAACAGGCGGGGCGATGCACGCCAACGACTCAAGCTTGACGCGCAGGGTCTTGGCCAGATCAGTCATCTGCCCGAAATCGTCCGCACCGAAGTGATGCAACCAGCGCATCACCTGACGGGCGCGAAAGGGCTTCTCGCCAATGGACTCAAACCATGCAACGAGTCCGGGTAGATCGAAATCTAAAAGATTGACCGGGGCCGGAGCGAACATTAACGGGAATAGATCTCGCTCGCCGCGAAGAAATAGGCAATCTCAACCGCTGCGGTTTCCGGCGCGTCAGAGCCATGCACGGCGTTAGCGTCAATGCTGGAAGCAAAATCCGCACGAATAGTGCCCGGCTCGGCCTTTTTCGGATCGGTTGCGCCCATCAGTTCGCGGTTCTTGGCGATCGCCCCCTCGCCTTCCAGCACCTGGAGCATCACGGGGCCGGAAATCATGAATTCGACAAGGTCCTTGAAGAAAGGACGCTCACGGTGCACCGCATAGAAGCCTTCGGCCTCGTGGCGGGAAAGATGGGTCATGCGCGAGGCAACGATCTTGAGGCCGTTGGTTTCAAAGCGCGAGTAGATCTTGCCGATGACGTTCTTGGCAACGGCGTCAGGCTTGATAATGGAAAAGGTACGTTCGATAGCCATGCTGCAAAACTCCAATTAGACAAAGGGTTAGGAAATACGACAAACGCGCATTTTAGCAGCTTAGGCAAGGCTTCGTATGTCTTCGGTGGTGGATTTCTGTGCCGTCCCCGCCAAAAAAAAGCGCGCCCCGCAGGGCGCGCTCCGAGTCCGGGAATACCGCTACCCGCTACATCATCCC
>SXGT01267970.1_pt1 | contig 13382 bp, 12 predicted proteins | sample 3176221 | NCBI WGS metagenome assembly SXGT01 (sample SAMN11356862, study PRJNA531348) | freshwater metagenome | isolation source: freshwater sample F1-120 | place: China: Fuxian Lake, Yuxi | collected 2017-12-25
GTGGCGCTCAACATCGCGGCGGTGAGCGAGGCCCTGGTGTTCGCCAGCAAGGCCGGCGCCGACCCGGCCAAGGTGCGCCAGGCGCTCATGGGTGGTTTCGCCGCCAGCCGCATCCTGGAGGTGCACGGCGAGCGCATGATCAAGCGCACGTTCAACCCGGGTTTTCGCATCAAGCTGCACCAGAAGGACCTGAACCTTGCGCTGCAGGGCGCGAAGGAACTCGGCGTGGGCCTGCCGCAGACGGCCAGCGCCGCCCAGCTCATGGGGGCCTGCGCCGCCAACGGCATGGCCGAGCTGGACCACTCGGCGCTGGTGAAGGCGCTGGAGCTGATGGCCAACCACGAGGTGGCCAAGGGCTGACCCGCCGCCTGGGCGACGGGCCTGCTCAGTCCGCCTTCACGTTGCCGCGCTGGATCACTTTCGCCCAGCGAGGAATCTCGCGCGCGATCAGCTGCGAGAAGGCCTGCGGCGTGGTGGGCGTGGGCACGGCGCCTTCGATCGCCAGCGCGCGCGCCACCTCGGGCGAGGTCAGGGCCTTGTTGATCTCGCTGTTGTAGAGCGCGATCAGCGGCGCGGGCAGGCCTGCCGGCGCCACGATGCCGTACCACTGGTCGGCATCGAAGCCGGGGTAGCCGCTCTCGGCCACCGTCGGCACGTCGGGCAGGGCCGGCATGCGCTGCGGGCTAGACACAGCCAGCGGCCGCAGCCGGCCGCTGCGGATGTGGGCGATCAGGGCCGGCGAACCGGTGAAGATCGCCTCCACCTGGCCGCCCAGCACGTCACTCACCGCCGGGGCGGCACCCCGGTAGGGGATGTGTGGCATGAAGATGCCCGCTTCCTGCTTGAGGTACTCGAAGGTGATGTGGGCCGCGCTGCCATTGCCGCCCGACGAGTAGTTGAGCCGGCCCGGCTCGGCCTTGGCCTTGGCGATGAAGGCCTTGAAGTCGGTGGCGGGAAACTTCTCGTTGACCACGAGCACGTTGGGCACGCGAGCCACCAGCGCCAGCGGGGCGAAGCTCTTGACCGGGTCGTAGGGCAGCTTGGGGTAAATGGAGGGGTTGATCGCCAACGTGCCGATGTGGCCCATCATGATCGTGGCGCCGTCCGGTGCCATGCGCGCGACCTCGCCCGCACCCACCGAACCGGCGGCGCCGCCCTTGTTCTCGATCACCACCGTGATGCCCAGTTGCGTGGCCAGGCGCGCGCCGATCGCGCGGCCGAGGATGTCGGTGGAACCCCCGGGCGGAAACGGCACCACCAGCTTGATGGTCTTCGGGAGTTGGGCCTGTGCCTGTGCGCGGCCGACGGCCAGGCCGGCGGCGGTGGCCAGCACGAGCTGGCGGCGGGTGATCCGGGGTGCAGAAGAGGTCATGAGATTCTGTTTATAGGAGAACGGGTTGGAACGCCGTCCAGTGTCCCGGTTGGCGTTGCTGGCCGCAACTGCAATATGCTTGTCCAGGATTGCAATCTGCTTATGACAGCATGGACCGACAGGACGACACACGAACCCGATTGCGCGCCCTGCGCGTGATCGACGCCACCCACGAAGCCGGCAGCGTCGCTGCAGCCGCGTTGCTCCTGCACGTGTCGACCTCGACGGTATCCCGCACCCTCCAGCAGGCCGAGCGCGCCTTGCAGGTTGCCTTGTTCGAGCGCGGCACGCGGGGCATGGTCTGCACCACGCCCGGCCTGGCGGCGGTCCGTGGCTGCGCGGCCGTGCGTGCCGAGCTGATGCTCAGCTTGGCGGACGGTGCGCCGATGGAGACGCGGCAGGAAGCGCTGCGGCGGCAGGTGGAGAGCCTGTTTCGCGTGCTCACGGTGCCGATGCTGCGTTGCTTCGTGGCCTGTGCCGAACGGGCCAACGAAACCCTGGCCGCACGCTCGCTGGGCCTGTCGCAGCCGGCGGTGAGCCAGCAGCTGCAGTCGCTGCACCGGGCCTACGGCCGACCGCTGATGCAGCGCACCCAGCGCGGGCTGCGCCTCACCCGCGATGGCCAGCGCGTGCTCGGGCCGCTCAAGCGCGTGCTCGACATCCAGCGCGTGCTGGAGGAGCAGATGTCCGCCTACCGGGGCGAAGCCACGGGGCGGCTGCACCTGGGCGTGCTGCCCATGGCCAGCACCTCGCTGGCGCCGCAGGCCCTGGCCGGGCTGCTGCAGCGCATGCCCAAGGTGGTGGTGACCGTGAGCGACGGCACCTACGATGCCATGGCCCGGCAGCTCAAGACCGGCGACCTGGACATGATCCTCGGTCCCCTGCGCGGCGAGCTCGTGGCGCCCGAGCTGGAGGAGCGCGAGCTGTTCCGGGAATCGCTGATCGCGGTGGTGCGCCAGGGCCATGCGCTGGCCGGGTCAGGGCGCCTGCGCTCCCTGCGCCAGTTGCGCCACCAGGCCTGGATCGCGCCGCTGGAGAACACACCGGCCCATGCCGCCTTCGAGCGCGCGTTCCGCGCCGCGGGCGCGCCCTTGCCCCAGGTCTCCTTCCACGCCAACAGCCCGCCGCTGGTGCGCGCGCTGCTGATGAAGAGCGATCACATCGCGCTGATGTCGCCATTGCAGGTGCAGGAAGACCTGGCGAGCGGCGCGCTGGTGCGGGTGCCGGTGACGCTGCACGAGGTGGACCGCCGCATCGGCATCACCGTGCGCCGGGCGTTCGCGTGGCCGCCGTCCTGCGTCTGTCTGTGGGAGCAGCTCGGCGCGTCGCGTTAGGCCGCGAGCCCTGCCGCGCGCAGGAACGCGTCGTTCTCCTCCGGAGTGCCCACGGTCACGCGAATGCAGCCCTGCAGGCCGTGCAGGCGGTCCTGCCGGCGCACCAGCACGCCGCCGGCGAGCAGTTGCGCATGCGCCTGGGCCGCGTCGGGGGTGCGCACCAGCAGGAAGTTGGCGTGCGAGGGCAGGGGCCGCCAGCTCGGGTGGCCTTGCAAGGCGGTGAACAGGCGCTCGCGTTCGCGCAGGGTTTGCGCCACGCGTTCCTTCACGTAGTCGGCGTGCTCCAGTGCCACTTGCGCGCACACGGTCTGCAGCACCGACACGCCAAACGGCGGCACCAGCTTGCGCAGCTGGCGTGCCACGCCGTCGGACGCGAGCGCGTAGCCCATGCGCAGGCCGGCCAGGCCCCAGGCTTTGGAGAGCGTGCGAAGCAGCACCACGTGCGGGTGCCGGCGCGCGAGCTCGCGCGCATCGTGGTCGGTGAAGTGGTGGTAGGCCTCGTCGATCACCAGCAGCCAGCCGTTGCTGCTGGCCTGCGCGAGCCGCTCCAGTTCGTCGAGCTCGCACAGCGAACCGGTGGGCGCGTGCGGGCGGGGCAGGCAGATCACGCCCTGCGGCGCGGGGCCCTGTGAGGTGCCCAGCACGTCGATGACGGCATTTGTGTCGATCGACAGGTCCTCGCGCAGCGGCACTTCGGTCAGCGAGGCGCCGAGCAATTGCGCGTCCAGACCGTAGAGCGCGAAGTTGGGTTTGACGGTGACGACGCGCCCGCCGCCCATCGCGCTGAGCTGGATCAGCAGGGCGATCAGCACGTTGCTGCCGGTGGTGACCACGGTGCCTTCGGGCGACCAGCCTTCGTGCCGCGCCATGGCCTCGCACAGGGCTTCGGCGTTGAGGTCCGTGTAGCGGTGCCAGGGCAGCTGGCGCAGGCGCTGGAGCGCGAGGTCCTTCAGTTCGTCGGGAAAGTCGGCGAAGGATTCGTTCTGGTCGAGCTTGATGGGCGCCGTGATCGGGGAGAAGGGGTAGTCGGGGCTGGCGAGGACGGCGGGGCGGACAGGAGGCAGCGGGTTCATTCGGCGGTGGCGGGTTCGGTCAGGGTGAGCAGGATGTCGGCGTACCAGGCGCAGTTCAGGCCCAGCGACTCGTCGAGCACGAGGTCGCGGTTGCCCATGTCCATGCGCGAGGAATGCACGCCCAGCAGTTTCCAGGGCAGGGCGGCGGTGGCGGGTGTGGGCTGCGTGTCGCGCATGACCACGGCCGCGCCGCTGGTGCCCCGGTGGGTGCGCGCGTCGGTCAGGAAGAAGCCCTGGGCCTGGAAGCGGATGCCGAAGGGCGAGGCGATGGCCGCGTGGCGCAGCACCGGCAGGTGGTGCACCATGTCGTGGAAGCCGAGCGGAAAACCCACCACCATCAGCGAGGTGTCGGCGGGCACGGCGTCAAAGGCGGTCTGCAGGTGGGCTGGTGTGAAGGCGCGCACCACGGCCTCGGTGGGGAAGGCGCTGCGGTCGAGTTCGATCACCGCCACGTCGATCTCACCACCGCTGTCCTCGCCCTGGTGCCAGACGGCGAGGCTGTCCACGTACAAGGGCACCGAGAAGCCGGTGGAGACCGTGAGGTTGACCGCGTCCATGTGCAGGCCGATCTCGATGCGGTCGGGCCGGTGGTCGGTGGCTTCGTCGATCAGCACGTGGCGGCTGGTGACGAGGTACAGGCGCGTGTCGCGCTCGAAGAAGAAGCCGCTGGCGTTGGTCAGCGGCTGGGTGCCCACGAAGGTGGAGACCTGGGGCGCGGCCAGAAACAGCGGGTCCACCAGCACGGGGGCGGTGGCGGGGGCCGGGGCCTTGGCGACGGCCTTGGGGGCGGTGCGGGTGTGTTTCGTCATCGGTCCAGTGTGGCAGGTTTCGTGGGCGTTTCCGTGCCGGGTATCCGCCGGAACTGGCGCGAGACGAAGGCCCAGGCCATGCGCGAGGCATCGGGCCCCCGGGCGTCGCTGTAGGGCTGGCTGGCCGTGCCGCCGCTCCACGCATGGCCCAGCCGGGGCACCTCCACCAGGCTGACCAGGGCGTGGCCGCGTTGCTTGAAATCGGTCACCGTCATCGGGTGCCGCTGGCCGCGCCGCAGTTCGCGGGGTGCACCGGCGGTGGCGCCGAGTTGCGCGGCCCACAGCCGCGCGACGGCCGCGCCATTGCGGGGCGAGACCACGGCGTCGCTGCCGCCCTGGATGACCAGCAGCGGTGGCCAGCGCTCGGCCGCGGGGTCGGCGGGCGCTTCGCCCGGCGCTGGCAGGCGGCGCCCGCGCATGGCGGCGAGCGCGGTGGCGGTGGATTCGGCCACCCCGGGTGCGACGCCCGAGTGCATCACCACGGCCCGGAAGCGCGTGGGCTCGCGCGTGGCAAGCAGCGCCGCCATGCCCGCGCCGGCCGAGAGGCCGGCCAGCGCGATGCGCGCGGGGTCCGCCGCATGCAACAGGACGATCTGGTCGATCGCCGCGAGGATGAGCGAGGCCTCGGCCTGGGCGCGGCCGCTGCGCGTGTCGTACCAGTTCCAGCAGCGCTGCGGGTGGGCCAGGCGGTCCTGCTCGGGGTAGAGCACCAGAAAACCTTCGCGGCGCGCCAGGGCGTTCATGCGCGTGCTGGCCGCGAAGCCCGCGCTGTCCTGGCCGCAGCCGTGCAGCATCACCAGCAGCGGCACCCGCCCGTGGGCAGGCAGGTCGGGCGGGCGGTAGAGCCGGTAGCGCCGCGCGCCGCCGGGCCCCAGGGCCAGGCCGGGCAGCCAGTCGCCCGGGCCGTTGGCCACGCCGCGCGCTGCCTTGGCCCGTGCCACCCGGGGCGCGCGGGGCAGTTGTCGGGCTGCGCGCGCCATCGCGCGCAGGTTGCGGTTGAAGGCCTTGACCCAGCTGGACGTGGCGCGCCGGCGTGCCACAGCGTCAGCCCCTGCTGCGCGGCAGCGGCGCCGGGCTGAGGCGGTGGAGGTCGATCATGCGCAATGGGGGTGGCAAAGCGGGCAAAAGTTCAGTTTTGCGGCCTGTCGTGGCCACGGGTTGGTCCGAAACCGCCCTTGATGGTGACAGAATGTTTTGATGGCAGATGGGATGCGGAGCAATTCAGGACTCGAAGGGAGGCTCGCTGGACACGGTGTCCTCGGGTGGTGGCTGCGCGCCCGCGCGGCGGTGGGGCTGCTCGCCTGCGTCGGCGCGCTCGCGGGCTTGGCTGCCTGCAGCGAGCCGCCCCAGCCACCGCTGGTGGTCGGTCTCAACACCTGGGTCGGCTACGACCCCCTGGTGCTCGCGCGCGACCGTGGCCTGGCCGATGCGAAGCAGGTGAAGGTGGTGGAACTCATCTCCAGCGCGGAGGCCCTGCGCCATTTGCGCAACGGCTTGCTGGACGCGGCGGGCCTCACCATGGACGAGGCCTTGCGCCTGGTCGACAGCGGCTTCGACGTGCGCATCGTCGCGCTGCTCGACACCTCGGCTGGCGCCGACGTGGTGGTGGCCGCGCCGCGCATCACGAGTCTGCAGAAACTGCGCGGTGAACGCATCGCGGTGGAAGAGGCCACCGTGGGCACGCTGATGCTCGAACGCCTGCTGCGCAAGGCCAACCTGCGGCGCGAGGACGTGACCGTGTTGCGCATGGATGCCACGCAGCACAAGACGGCGCTGCTGAGCGACCGCGTGGCCGCGGCGGTGAGCTACGCGCCGATCGACGGGCCGATCCAGGCCCTGGGTTACCGCGCCATCTTCGACAGCCGCCAGATGCCGGGCGAGATCGTCGACGTGCTGGTGGTGCGGGGCGAGGTGTTGCGCCAGCGCCCCGAGGCGGTGGACGCGCTGATGGCGGCCTGGGCTGCCGGCCTCAACGTGATGCGGCTGGACCCGGGTGGCGCGGCCACCTCGCTGGCGCCCGGCGCCGACCTGACGCCCGCGCAATACCAGGCGGTGCAGCGGCGGCTGCGCTTCTATTCGCCCGAGGAATCGCTGGCCATGCTCACCGGCAACCCACCCCCGCTGGCGCAGCAGGGCGAGGGCGTGGCCCGCCTGCTGGTGGAGCTCGGCGTGCTGCGCTCGGCACCCAACTGGGCCGCGCTGATCGACACCACACCGGCGCTGCGCGCGCCAATCTCGGGGCCCGTGCCGTGAAGCCGGTGACCCGCCTGCTCTCCCTTCCCGCGCGCTGGCTCGCGCCTTTTCTGCTGGCCGCCTTCGCCCTCACGACCACGGGCGTCAATCTGGTGATGCAGTGGCGCGAGGTCGATCAGCAGGTGACCGACAGCGAGACCCGGCGCCTGCGCGAACGCCTGGGCGTGGAGCAGAGCCGGCTGAGCGCCGAGACGGGCAACGCCAACACGCTGCTGGTGCGCCGGCTCGTGGGCGGGCTGGGCCTGTACAGCGGCATGCAGCACGCCTACCTGATCGATGCGCGCGGCGTGGTGCTGGCGTCGCTGATGCGCACCGACATCGGCTTGCCGTTCGCCGATCTGCAGGGTCTCTACCCCGAGCTCGCGGGCGTGAAACCCCTGTTGGCCGAGCCCATGACCGGTGCCACCCTGCAGGTGGCGCGCGCGGCCGGTTCATCCCTCCTGTTTGGCCGGGCGGCGCTGGAGCCGGGGCACGAGTTGCTCACCGTCGTCGACCTGAGCCAGCCCATGGCCGTGCGATTCGTGGGCATGCGCTCGCAGGTGCTGCGCGAGAGCCTGGTGCTGCTCGTGCTGGTGGCGCTGCTCGCGCTGCTCCTGCACTGGGTCTGGTTCCGGCGCGCCGAGCAGCTGGCCCGTGCCCTGACCTCCATGGGCGAAGGCCAGTTGCAGGCGCGCACCGGGCTGCAGGGGCGCGACGAACTCGCGCTGATCGGCGCCGCCGCCGACCGCATGGCCGAGCGCCTGCAGGCCAGCCACGCGCAACTGCAGCGCATGAACGACGTGGTGGACCGCTCGCCGCTGGTGGTGATCGAGTGGGACAACGTGGTCGGCTGTCCGATCCGCTACGTGAGTCCCTCGATCGCCCAGTGGGGCTATGCGCCCGAGCCGCTGCTGCAGGGCCGCATGACCTACGACGACCTGATCCATCCCGACGACGTGGGCCAGGTCAACGCCGAGATCGACGGCTACCTGAAGCACGGGCCGGACACCTACCGCCAGGAATACCGCCTGCGCTGTGCCGATGGCCGCTGGATCTGGATCGACGACCGCAGCGCGCTCACCCGCGGCGCCGAAGGCCAGGTCACGGCCATCAGTGGCGTGCTGCTGGACATCACCGTGCAGAAGGAAGCGCAGATCGCGCAGCGTGAGCAGGCCGAGTTCCAGCGCCTGTTCTACGAGCTGCCCCTGATCGGCATGGCGATTTCCTCACCCCACAGCACCGGATGGCTGCAGGTCAACGACCGGCTGTGCCAGATCCTGGGCTATCCGCGCGAGGAGCTGTTGCAGCGGACCTGGTCCGAGATGACCCCGGCGCCCGACCTGGAGCGCAACCTCGCGCTGCTCGACCGCATGAAGGCCGGCCTGACCGACAGCTACCAGATGCAGAAGCGCTTCGTGCGCCGGGACGGCAGCATCGTGCACACCGAGATTCACGTGCGCGCGGTGCGCGAGCCCGACGGGGCGCTCAAGCACCTGTTCTCCATCGTGCAGGACATCACCGAGCGGCTGCAGACCAGCCAGGCCCTGAGCGACCAGAAAGGCCTGCTGGAGCAGGCCGAGGCCATGGCCGGCCTGGGCAGCTGGCTGTACGACTCGCACACCAAACACATCTGGTGGTCGCGCCAGATGTACCGCAACATCGGCCGCGACATCGCGCAGGGCCCACCACCCACCCTCGACGGCTACCTCGACTGCCTGCACCCGGACGACCGCGACCGCGTGGCGCGTTTCATGCGCGCCACGCCGAGCAACCGGGGCCGCCTGCACGCCGAGTTCCGCCGCCACCCCTCGCTCGGGCCCGAGCGCTGGTTCCGGGGCGGCGTCGAATGCCGCGCCATGGCGGAAAACGCCGGCCACCACTACAGCGGGACCCTGCTGGACATCACGCAGATCAAGCAGGCGCAGATGAACCTGGAGCGCATCAACGCCCGTCTGGAGCAGCGCGTGGCCGAGCGCACCGAGCAGCTCAGCGCGGCGAACCGCGAACTTGAAGCCTTCTCGTACACCGTCTCGCACGACCTCAAGGCGCCGCTGCGTGGCATCGACGGTTACAGCCAGCTGCTGCAGGAGGAGCACAGCGAGCGGCTGGACGACGAAGGCCGGCAGTTCATTGGCCGCATCCGGCGCGGCGTGCAGCAGATGGGCGCGCTGATCTCGGACCTGCTGGACTACTCGCGCATGGAGCGCCGCACCATGGAACACCAGGCGGTGGAATTGCGCCCGCTGCTGGACCTGGTGCTCGAAGGCCACGCGGCCGACATCGCGGCCGCCCGCACCGAGCTGCGCCTGCAGCTCGAGCCCATGACCCTGCAGCTGGACCGCGAGGGGCTCGCGGTGGTGCTGCGCAACCTGGTGGGCAACGCCATCAAGTTCAGCCAGGGGCGCCAGCCGCCTCGGGTGGAGATCGGTTCGCGCAGCGAAGCGGGGCGGCGCATCCTCTGGGTGCGCGACAACGGCGTGGGTTTCGACATGAAGTACCACGACCGCATCTTCGGCATCTTCCAGCGCCTGCAGCGCGCCGAGGACTACGCCGGCACCGGCGTGGGCCTGGCGCTGGTGGCCAAGGCGGTGCAGCGCATGGGCGGCCGCGTGTGGGCCGAGAGCGCACCGGACCAGGGCGCCACGTTCTATCTGGAGTTTCCGTCATGAGCGCCGCCCAACCGCTGGCCTCCATCCTGCTGGTGGAGGACAACCCCATGGACATGGACCTCACCCTGCGGGCTTTCAACAAGAAGAAGTTCTCCAACACCGTCCATGTCGCGCGCGACGGGGAGGAGGCGCTGGCCTGGTTGCCCCGCTGGGAAGCCGGCGAGGCCCTGCCCGCCGTGATCCTGCTCGACCTCAACCTGCCGCGCGTCAATGGCCTGGAGGTGTTGCAGCAACTCAAGGCCCATCCGCGCTTTCGCAGCATCCCCGTGGTGATATTGACATCGTCGCGGGAGGACAGCGACCTCAAGTCCGCCTACGATCTGGGGGTGAGCTCGTACATCGAGAAACCGGTGAGCTTCAGCAAGTTCATCGAGGTGGCCGAGCGCATCGAGATGTACTGGTGCATGCTCAACGAGCGGCCCTACTGACCACAAGACAAGGAATGGAAAGACCATGCTGAAAATCCTCATCCCCGTCGATGGTTCCTCGCACGCCCTGCTGGCCGTGCACCACGCGCTGCGGCTCGTGGGCGCCGGTCTCAAGGCGCGCTTCGTGGTGGCCAACGTGCAGGAGTCGGCCAACCTCTATGAGCTTGTGGTGGCGCACGACCCGGCGGTCCTGCAGCAGGTGAGCGAGGCCGCCGGGCGCGACCTCGTGCGCCCGGCCGTCGCCTTGCTCAGCGCCGCGGGCCTGCAGGTCGAGTCGGCTGTGGCCAGCGGCGACCCGGCCCACCGGCTGGCCGAGATCCTGGAAGGCCATGCCTGCGACGCCGTCATCATGAGCACGCGCGGCGGTGGCCTGCGCTCGGCCGTGCTGGGCTCGGTGTCGCAGGACATGGTGCAGCGCTCGCCCGTGCCCGTGACCCTGGTCAAGGTGCCCGAAGACGCGGCACCCGACTGACGCCAGCGGCGCCGCCGCACCGAAGAGCCGGCCCAGGCCGGCTCTTCGCTCGTTCACCGACCCCCTTCGGCTTTCCTTCCCGTTCCACACCCCTGCCCGTGACCCTGCTCTTTGCCGCCCCCGATGCCTCCGGCGCGCTTCGCTTCATCGGCGAGGTCGAGCGCGGGGCCGACTGCGGCTGCCGTTGCCCGGTGTGCGGCAGCGCCCTGGTGGCGCGCCAGGGGGCCGCCAACGAATGGCATTTCGCGCACGAGGCCTCGCAGGAGCGACCCGAATGCGCGGCGGCGGCGGCCAGCATGCTGCGCCGCTTCATGCTCGAACACCTGCAGGCCCGTGGCGAGGCCGGCGGGCTCTCGCTGCCGCCGTACCAGCAGCGGGTGGCGATCGTGCGCGCCCTGATCAACGTGCACGAAGACGTGCAGTGGGGCGCCCAGGCCATGGGCGCCCTGCAATGGCTGTCAGAGGCGGCGCTCCACGAACCGGTGGCGCGCGCGCGGCTCGACACCGGCGTGGACCTGCACCTGTTCGTGACGGTCGGCGAGGCCGACCTGCCACCCCCCGACACGGGCTGCGCGCAGCTGGTGTTTCGCTGCCGCCTGCCGCCGGCCTCGGTGCTGCGCGATCGCCACGCGGCCGAGCAACACCTGACGCAGCACGGGGAACTGGCCTGGGTGCACCACCCGGACACGCTGGGCCTGGTCGCGGCCGCGCAGGCGCGGCTGGAGGCGCGCAGCCGCCAGATCTATGCCAACTGGCTGGCCATGGCCGACGCCGCCGGTGGCCCGGCCACCGTCGTCGACACCCGCCCGCCGCCGCTGTTCTATGGGCCCAGCACGCGCACCGAGCCCAAGGAAGCGCCGCGGTATGCCTGCGCGCCCGCGCACGCGCCGAACGTGAGCTTCACGCTCTACCGGTTGTCGCCCACCGAAGCGTGGTTGCTCTACCTGCTCGAACGCGTGGGCCCACTCGACTGGCGCACCGCCACGGAGAAGTTCTACGCGCTGGCGCCGTACCCAGGTCCTTTCGAGGGATGGGCCCAGGCCTTGCCGCTCAGCGTGGGCGTGGCCGACCTGGATGTGGGCATCGTGCGCTGCACGGGTTTTCTGGACGCGGTCACCTACCTCTCGCGCCGCTCTCAACTCACGCGCAGCGGTCGCGACCCGACGGCCTTCCAGGGCGTGTGAGGCCCATCAGGCCGCGCGGCCGGCCGCCTGCTCCAGCCGGGGCAGCAGTTCGCGCTGCCCCTTGGGCGTGAGATCCAGCACCCGGCCGCTGCCGCGCCGCAGCCAGCCTTGGGTGGCGAGGTGCTGGAGGATGTCGTCGGCCAGCTGGCCGGCCAGGTGGTCGCGCCGTTCCGACCAATCCAGACAGGGGTAGGCAAAGCGCCGGCTGGCGCGTGGTGGCGCGGGCTGCAGGTCCAGGTGGTCGGACAGCCACGTGTGCCCGGCCTCGGTGAGGGCGTAGCCGCCGGCCTGGGCTGCCAGCGCGCCCCGGGCCTGCAGGGCGTCGTGCAGCAGGATGCCCAGGCGCCCCGCCATGTGGCCGTAGCAGCAGCGTGCGTAGCGCAGGCGTTGGCGCTCGGGATGGGCCCAGGCCTGGTCGTGCACGTCGCGTTCGGCCACCAGGGCCAGCGCTTCGAGCGCGTGTGCCACGTCGGCGTCGGCCAGCCGGTAGTAGCGGTGCCGCCCACGCGGCTCGCAGACCACGAAACGCGCGTCCAGCAGCTGGGCGAGGTGGCCGCTGGCGGTGGCGGGGGTCACCGACGCCGCCTTGGCGAGTTCGCCCGCGCTGGCGAACTCGCCGCTCATGAGGTAGGACAGCATGCGCGAGCGCGCCGGGTCGGCCACCATGGCGGCCACGCGGGCGAGGCGGGGTTCGTGAGCGGCTTGCATGGAGGCAGCGTAGCGCACTCGGGGCGCCACGTGGCACGCCTTGTTTCGGTGGGGGCCTAAGCGTTGCGCCGGTCGTCGGCGCCCAGGGGGAGCGGCTCCGCTCATGTCCCCCGGGCCGGCTGCGCCGTCCCTCCTCCTTCACTTCGCTGCGCCGCTCCCCCTGGTCACCGACGACCTCATTGGCACACGGTCCGTTGGCGATCCAGCATCCCTTCTGGCGCATGGGCCTTGGGCGTTCTGCGCAGCGGGGTAGAGGAGGAGGCGGCACCAGCCGCCGGGGGACACCCGCGGAGCAGAGCGCCTGAGGCCCATGCGCCCGCGAGGCAGTCGAATGAAACGGCTAGGAAGTCACAGACGACCTGGCCGGCGGCTGCCAGCGAAAGAACATCGGATACACCCGCTCCACCACCGGCCCATTGAAATCCCAGCCCACGCACTGGCCCAGGTGCGCGGGTGGGCGGCCATCGCCCTTGGGCGCGAACGCACCCGCGCCCGCGCAGGTCTGGAAGGCCGCCGTGGCGAGGTTGAACAGCAACTCCCGCAAATGCGTGCAGCCCTGCACATCGCCCAGGTGGCGCTGGATGGTCTGGCGCCAGCCGCGCCCCAGCACCTCGCCCACCATGCGCTGCAGGTTGGGCATGGCCTCGGGGCACGGACCGTGCGGAAAAGCGTCCATCGCGACCTCGACGGCGTGGATCACCATGCCCTCGTCGAAGGTGACGCGCAGGCGCATGTGGTGGATGGGCTCGCCCGCCAGCCAACGGCCTTCGTCGTGGATCTCGATGTCGTGCGGCTTGCTGTCGTGCAGTTCGCCTTCGACCTCCCACAGGCCGTCGTCGCGCCGGAAGCCCTGGTAGGTGACGCGCCGGGTGTGCATGGGCGTGCGGGGAGCGGGGGTGGGCAAGGGCAAGGCAGGTTCTCCGGACAACGTGGGATCGAACCCCGCATTTTCCCGCCCTGCGCCCGCGCGCGCTTGCTGGCACACTGAAGACCCGAGATCCGCCGACCCCGCCATGGCCCACGAGCACCATCCCCACGCGCCCCACGACCACGATCACGACCCCGCCTGGAAACACGATGGCGTGCGCGTGATCCCGGGCA
>SXGT01458166.1_pt1 | contig 13381 bp, 11 predicted proteins | sample 3176221 | NCBI WGS metagenome assembly SXGT01 (sample SAMN11356862, study PRJNA531348) | freshwater metagenome | isolation source: freshwater sample F1-120 | place: China: Fuxian Lake, Yuxi | collected 2017-12-25
AAAACAAAATCGCAGCCCGGCGTAGGCCGGGCTTGGCATCCTGAGCCTGCGGCTTCAGCCGCCGGGTTCAAGACGAACGTCATGTAGTTACGTGAGTGGTGCGCTCCGGGCGGTGGACCCCAGTCCGTGAACCACACCCGCCCACCCACGTTGCGTTGGCGGCCCGCCGCCCCGGTGATAGAGTAACCGCCCTTGCCCTGGCGACCGCGTGCGCAACGAATTTCCGCAACCGTTTGGCCCCTACGAACTGCTGCGCCGGCTCGGTCGCGGCGGCATGGCCGAAGTGTACCTGGCCAAGGCGCCGACCAACCACGGCGACAGTCGGCTGGTCGCGCTCAAGCGCATGCACGCTCAGTTGACCGAAGACCAGAGCGCGGTGGACATGCTGGTGCAAGAGGCGCGTTTGGCGATGCGCTTTGATCACACCAACATCGCGCAGACCTTTGAACTCGGCTGCCACGACGGCACCTACTTTTTCATCATGGAGTACGTGGACGGCGTCGACCTGGGTACGCTGGCCCAGAGCTGCGAGAACCGCGGCGCCCGCCTGCCTGCCCAGTTGGTCGCCTATGTCTGCGCCGGTATTGCCCGCGGTCTGTCGCACGCCCACGACCTGTGCGACGAGAACGGCAGTCGGCTCGGCATCGTCCACCGCGACGTCAGCCCGCAGAACGTGCTCATCAGCCGCATGGGCGAGGTCAAGATCATCGACTTCGGCGTGGCCAAGGTCGCCGCCCGCATCCAGCAGACCATGGCTGGCATCATCAAGGGCAAGTACGCCTACATGAGCCCGGAGCAGGCCAGCGCCGAGCCGGTGGACCCGCGCAGTGACGTGTTCAGCCTGGGCGTGTGCATGTGGGAGCTGGTGACCGGCAAGCCCCTGTTCCGCGCGCTCGGCAGCAGTTCGCCGTTTGCGGTGCTGCGTGCGGTGCGCGAAGACCCGATCGCCAAGGCGCACAACATCGCGCAGGGCTTGTCGGCAGAGCTGTCGGCGATCATCCACAAGGCACTGGAGCGCGACAAGGCGCACCGCTTCCAAAGCATGGCCGCGCTGGCGGACGAGTTGGAAGGCTGGCTGCGCAAGACGGCCCCGGGCTACGACGCTCGCCGCCTTGCAGATGACGTGCGCAAGCAGGTGCAAGCCGCCCCGCCTGGGTCGGTGCCGCAGAACGCCATCGCCACGCCGCCGCTCGCCAAAATGGCGCTCGACGAGTACCAGCCGTCGCAACTGTCCGTGGTGGCGCAAAGCCCGATCGACCCCGGTCGCGCGCCGCCACGGCGGCCGCATCACGCGCTGACCGCGCCCGAGACGTACGCGGCTGGCGGTCCGCGGCAGCCGTCGATGATGTACCCGCGCGCCTATCTGTTGCCTGATCAGCGCGCGGAATTAGAGCTGTCTGCGCAGTCTACCGACCAGGAGCCGGCCCAGCCGACGCTGCCGGTGTGGACGCCGCCGGTCGCCCCAGCGTGGTGGCCGTCGCGTCGCGTTGTCCGCCAGTTCTTGTGGGTGGGCGCCGTGGCGCTGGTGTTTGCGCTCGGCTGGAGCACGATCGCTACGCTGGTGCGTATGGGCACGATCTGACGCTGCTTGGGAGCTGTGCAAGACCAACTCGATCGCCCTGCCAGCCGGCGGAGCGGCGACTCGGCTTGCAAAGACGCGTGCTTGCGACCCACGGAACAGGCAAACGGGCCGCTACGCCGGTTGCAGCTGATGCAGCGGCAGCTCAAATTCCAGCTTGCCGACGCGGACTTTGACAGTACGGCCTAGGTTGGCGACGACTTCGCCTTCCTTGCCGGCCAGAAGCCCACCGGTCAACACGACTTTGTCACCAGCACTCGGCCCGTGGGGCGGCGGCGGCTTGGGCGGCTCGCGCGTCGGAGGTTGCGGCTCGCGAGGAGGCCCCCAGCGCGCATCTTCGGGCCTGCGGTCGTTGCGACCTGGGGGCTGCTGTTGTCTGCGGTCGCTGGGGTGTCCTTGCTGTTGGGGGGGGCCACCGCGATCCTCGCGCCAGCCCGGTCGGTCGCGATCACCGTGCCACTGCTGCCGCGGCGGAGGAGGTGGCTCGGGCGGGGGCTGCAGGAACGGCACGATGCGATCGACAAGACTCGGCCGCGGCTCGGTCGGCAGCTTGCGCGGTGGCGCCGGCGCTTGTGGTCGGTAGGGCTGCCAGGGCCGCGCCGCTGCTTGGACGCGCGCCGGCGGCGGCTGACGGTCGGTGCCCTCCGCGCTGGTCGCGGGTGCTTCGACTGCAGGCGCGGCTGCGCCACTGGCAGCGAGCAGTGTCCGCAGTGCCGGCAAGGCCTGACTCAGCCACATACCCAGGTCGCCGATCGGGTCGGTCCACGCCAGCGCCTCGTCGACGGACCAGCGGCGCGCGACAACCACGCCCGCAGCCTCCACAGGTGGCAGTGACCAGCCAAGCAACTCGACCCAGTCGGCCCAGCCGGCAGCCGCCTGCCGCGCGCCTTGCAGGTCGAACGCGGCGAGTTCGGGCGCACCCAGCTCAATGACAACCCCGTCGCCATCGGCGCGCACGGCGATGTGGGCGTGATAGCGCTCTGGGTTGGCGGCGGAAACGGCGGAGTGGCCCGCTTCAATGCGGTCGCGGTCAGCGCTCGGGCGCGTCAGCAGGGCCGCGGCATGGTCGACACTGTGATCATTGAAGAAGTGCGGCTCAGCCTTGGCGGACCACAGCTCAAGGCCTGCGCGATCGAGGCCCTGTCGCTCTAACGCGACCTCGACCAGCGAACGCAGGCGCTCGCGGACGCGGCTCCGTTCAGGCGTAAAGCGGTTGGAGGCCCGCTTGGCCGGCGCCCACGCGGCGAAGTCGTCGGCCATCCAGCCGTCAAAGCGTTCGAAAAGCGCCATGGCGCGAGTCCCTGCGCTGCGTTGGCTAGCCCACCACGTCGAACGGCGTCAGCCATTGCGCGTAGGCGGGGTTGCGGCCCTGGACCACGTCAAAGTAGGCCGCCTGCAGCTGCGTGGTCAGCGGTCCACGGCTGCCGATGCCGATCTTGCGGCCGTCGACCTCGCGCACCGGCGTGACCTCCGCCGCGGTGCCGGTCAAGAACACCTCGTCGGCGCAGTACAGTTCGTCGCGCGCAAACAGCCGTTCTTCGGTGCGGACTCCCAGGTCACGGGCCATCTGCAGAATTGTCGCGCGGGTGATGCCGCCCAGGATGTTCAAGCCGAGTGGCGGCGTAATCAGCGTGCCGTGTTGCACCATGAAGATGTTCTCGCCCGACGCTTCGGTGACGTAGCCCTGCTCGTTGAGCAGGATCGCCTCATCGGCACCGCACGCCAACGCTTCGCGCTTGGCCAGGATTGAGTTGACGTAATGCCCGGTAATTTTGGCCTTGGACATCACCGTCGCGTGTCCCGGTCGCTGAAACGCCGAGATCTTAGCGCGAATGCCGTTGCGCAGGCCTTCTTCGCCCAGGTACGCGCCCCACTTCCACGCCGCGATGAGCACATGGATCGGATTGGCGGCGGCGCCGATGCCCATGGCGCCATCGCCGATGTAAATGACCGGCCGCAGGTAGCCTGCTGCGAGGCGATTGGCTTGCAGCGCAGCGATACAGCCGGCCGCGATGTCGTCTAGACCGTACTGCAGACCCAGATCGAGCGTGGCGATATGGGCGCTGTCGACCAGCCGCCTGGCGTGGTCGCGCAGGCGGAACACGGCGCCTCTGCCCGGCGCGATCTCATAGGCGCGGATGCCCTCAAAGGCCGCCAACCCATAGTGAAACGAGTGGGTCAGGTGCGGCAGCCGTGCGCCATCGGCGTCGACGATGCGGCCGTTGAGCCACACGCGCACGTCGGGCGAATTGCCTGGAATTACTGCGGTTGCCACAAATGCCTCCGGGTGCCCGCCGGCACGGTTGGCAGTCTAGCGCGGGCCGCGTTTGCTTGTCACGGTCGGCCGCGGCAGGCTTGCTCGGTGGGCCAGCGCCCGCGCAGCAAAGACCATGGCCACCAAACGCATCGCTCGCGGTCATGCCGCCCCTGACCTCGGGTTTACGGCGCTTGTCGCCCAGTGGCCCGACGCGGCCGTGGCAGTCCTGCAGCGCCTGGATGATCCTGACCAGATTCAAGAGTGGCTGAACGGCATCGTCAGCGCCGACTGGAGTCAACTGCGCAGCCCGCTGTCGGTCGTTCGCGATCGCCGCTGCAACCCGCTCGACGCTGGCCTGTTCGCCGCTGCCGCATTGCGCCGCCTGGGTCTAAGGCCAAGCGTCTTGCCGATCCGGCGCGGCGACGATGTGTGGCTGGCGGCCCTGTTTCGGCAAGGCAGCAAGCTCGGCGTGGTCGGATGGCACCCTGACGCGCGCCTGCGCTTCCGCCGAGTGGCGCCGGCACAAGTGGCTGTGCTGGCACACAGTTTGGCCGTCGACGGCGTTGTGGCCGTGATGCCATTGCGCAGCTACAACCTTGCTCACTTTGATGGGCAGGACTGGATGACCGACGACAGCGCGGCTGGGCGCGCCGCCGAAGTGGTGCTGGCGGCGCTGGATCGCTTGCCTTGAGGCCGAACTACAGGCCGAAATAGGTTCGCGCCACAGCTTCCAAGCCCTCTGGCGGGTAGCCGCGCGGACCCTGGTACTTCATGCCGTTGATGTACACCGACGGCGTGCCGGACACGCCCGCGCGCTGGCCCTCGCCGACGTCGCGACCGATGACGCTTTTGCCGGCGCCGCTCTCCAGCGCTTTCTTGAAGCGCGCGCCGTCCAGGCCGGCTTGCTCGGCGTACTTGACCAGATTGTCCTGGTCCAACGCGTTCTGGTTGTTGTAGAGCACGTCGTGGTAGGCCCAGAACTTGTCTGGGCCCTGTTCGAGCGCTGCCATCGACGCCTCTGCGGCTGCCTGCGCCTTGTCGTGGATGTCGAGCGGCATGTGCTTGTACACAATGGCGACGTCGTTCGGGTATTTTTTCTGGAATTCCTTGAGGCTCGGTCCGACCTTGGCGCAGAACGGGCACTGGAAATCCTCAAACACCGCCACTTGGATCTTGGCCGTCGCCTTGCCCAGGATCGGGCTGCCAGCCGTGTCAAAAGTCTGCTTGGGGCCGGCCATCTGCTCGAAATTCTTTCCGCTTTTGACGATCTCCTGGTACAGCTCGACGCCCTTCTTGCCCATCGACTTGGCCTGCTCTTCGGACTTCTTGAGCTGGTCTTCGATAATCGGCTTCAAGCGATCATAGGTCTTGGGCGCAGCGAGGCGCACGCCGTTGACCATGATGTTCGGGTAGGTATTGGCCGCGATCTCGCTCGCTTCCAGGCTGTCGCGCAACACTTGCATGCGCCACTTGCCGGTCTCGACCTCTTTCTTGACCTTGTCCCAGTTGACGCCCGACTCCTTGGCCGCCGACTCAATGGAACTCGGCGAGATCGACGCGCTCTTGATGAGCTTGTCAAACAGGGGCCAGAACTTGCCCTGCGCATTGGCGGCTGCGGCGACTTCGCTGGCGTAGATCGAGTCCGGGTGCGGCATCGGCACGACTTTGTGCTTGAAACGAATCTGGACCTTGTCGCCGAAGTCCTTGACGATGTTGTCGATCGCCGGGGCGAAGTCGACGGTTTCCTGGTTGCCGAAGGCGCCAAAGATGACCACCTTGACGTTGACGGCGTCGGGGCCCTTCTTGGCGTCATCGTCGTGGATGACCGCCCGCCAGATCTGGTTGGGGTCCGCGGGCGCGCTCGGCGGTGTGCTTGGGCTGGGCGTCGGGCTGGGGCTCGGCGCCGGGCTGGGCGTCGGACTCGGCGCCGGGCTGGGCGTTGGCGCCGCGGACGGGGTCGGTGTCGCTGAGCTGACGCTGGCAGGCGCGGCCGCCGCGGCCGCAGGACCCGTCGATGTCGCCGGCTTGTGCGACGCGCGACCCACGACGTAGCCGCCGACGAACACCAGGATGAGGATGAGGAAGACTTGCTCTCGCTTCATGGCCGAACTGTGGCTCCATGCGCCACATGGGGCGCTTGCGGACGCGGCAGTTTAGGATGGCGTGCCGTGCGCGCAAGATGGCGCAAGCCCAACACGAAAGCTGCCGACGTTGGTTGATAACTAGGCTAGATGTTTTGAAAACTCTGCAATCCGCCTATTGCCCGACTTGCAGACGCTTGGCGAACTTGTCGTCGTGGCCAACTTCGCGGATGCGCGCTTGGGCACCGGCGATGTCGTAGGCGACGCGCACATGCTGCAGGCCTTTGGTCTCGGAATCGAAAATCACAAAGCAGGCCTGCGGGTTGCGGTCGCGCGGCTGACCGACCGATCCGACATTGACGAGGTACTTCGAGCCCTCGTGGTACTGATAGTGCCCCGTGACTTCCTTGACCTTCTTGCCGGTGTACTCGTAGGCCGTAGTCAGGTGCGAGTGGCCGATGAAATTGTGGGTAAAAAAGCCCTCCTTCATCCGCGTGAGCGCCTCGGCCTCCTCGCCGCGCACGACGTAGAAGAACCCGGACGGCATGATCGGCGCCGCGTGGTAAAAGCCCACCTCCAGGTCGGGCCGTTGGTGCGTATAGGGCAGCGAGTACAGCCAGCGAAAGTTTTCGTCGCTCAGTTCTTGCCGCGACCAGTACAGCACGCGCCGCGCGGAATCGTAGTAGTAGTCCGCGTCCATGACGCCGACGGTCGCCGCGTCGTGGTTACCCATGAGCACCACGTTGCACCACTCGCGCAGCAGTTCGCAGCACTCGTTGGGGTTGCCGCCATAGCCGACCACGTCACCCAGGCAAATGACCTCGTCGACGTCTTCGCGGTCGCAGCGGTCGAGCACCTTGGTCAACGCCTGAATGTTGGCGTGGATGTCACTGATGATGGCGATGCGCATCGGGCCCTCCACTGGCAACCCTACGGCACAATCGGGGCTTGGGCAAGCGGGCTTGCGCAACCCGGCGACCTTGCCCATGCTTGCGCCGCGCACGCGCTCGACCGGCCGTTCTCCCAGGCGGCGGGTCCGTGCCACGCCCAGGAATGCAATGCCGACGCCGCAGAGCCCCAAGCTGACCCTAGGCCAATTGGCGCCCGACTTCACGCTGCCCGCCGACGACGGCACCAACGTGACGCTGAGCGCGCTGCGCGGCCGGCCGGTGGTGGTGTACTTCTATCCGCGTGACGACACGCCGGGCTGCACCGTCCAGGCCTGCGACTTTCGCGATCGCAACGAAGTCTTCACGCGCGACCTCGACGCGGTCGTGTTGGGCATCTCTGCCGACGGTGCTAGCGCTCACCAGCGATTTCGGAAGAAATACGAGCTTAACTTCACGCTGTTAACCGACGAATCCAAGGACGTCATGCGCGCCTATGGCGCGTTTGGCCGCAAAGTCCTGTACGGCAGGGAGTACGACGGCATTCTCCGTTCCACGTTCCTGGTCGATGCGCAAGGCGTCCTGGCGCGCGCATGGCCCAAGGTGTCTATCAAGGGCCACGCCGACGAGGTCATGGCCGCCGTGCGCCAACTGCCGCGTTGAGCGCGCCCCAAGGAACTGCATGTCCAACGAACCGCGCGACGATTCCACCCACAAGCAGGCGGCCCCGCAGCAGCCGGCTTGGGACGCCAATGAACCGGCACTGCGCGATCTGGCTGACGATCAACTGCTGGGCGCGCTGAGGCAGCTCGGCATCGACACCGATCGCCAACGCTTCACTGAGCTTGCCGCGGGCGCGAGCCTGCAGTCCGACCTCGAAGACCAGTGGATTGAGCAGTGCACCAGCACCGACGAAGGGCAGCGGGTATTGGCCTGGATGGCCGTGCGCGAGCTGTGGGAGCGCTGGCAGTTGCCCGGCTGGCCCAAGGACCGGCTGGCGCGGATGCTGCTATATCTCATCGACGCCGATTTTTCGGTGCAGTGGGCCGATGCACACCACGCGCCGACGATTGCCCAGGTGCTCGATGCGCTGCACGCGTACCTGGTCGCAGCAGCCGACCCGCGCGCAGCGATGGACGAACTGGCGGCGATGGGCGAAATCCCGGCCGCGGCATGGCCGCCAAAGGTCCTCGAAGCGATGGCCGAGTGGGCCGAAATCGGCAATGCCGCGATGGCGGCCCGCGGCGGCGCGCTGTTGGCGCAGGCCCTGGGTCATGGGCACGCACTGGCTTTTCTGGCCGCAGCACTGCTGTCCGCGCGCCTGCTCGACCGCGCGCAGGCGGCCGCCATGGAGGTGCCGATGGAGGCGCCTCTTGACGCCGGCTTTGCCGAGCTGTGCGCGTATCTGTGTCTTGCCGCAAACGACAACTTGCTGGCCGATCACTGGCTGCAGCGCCACGATAAGCTTGCCGCAGTGCGCAAGAGCGAGATGACCTTTGCCATTGAAGCCGTACGCGATCACCTTGCCGCGTGGCGGCAGGGTGGCAGCCAGCCGGGCGAAGCCGTGCCCGACAAAGTCCGCGGCGCCGCGCGCCAGGCGGCCAGCTGGACCACCTTTTACGTCATGATGGCCTTTGCCGGCACCGGTACACCGGGCGGCGTCGGCCCAGGCGGCGACGGCAAAAAAGGTCTCTCAGACTACTGATCGGCGACTTCGACGCTGTGGCCGCCACCCACTTCGGCCAGCGTTGGTGCCACCAGATCGCCCACGATCGCGCGCACCACTACGGCCGCCAGCGTCATGCCGAACACGCTGGTCACGAACACCGCGGATCCCTCGACCAGGTTGCGGTGCTCGCACTGGTGCACGTCCGCCTCGTTGGGCGGGCAGATGCACTGAAACCCATGCTCGGCGTCCCAAGCGGGCGGGATCGGCATGCGCCGCGACTCCAGCGAGTACACGACGGGCACGCCAGCCTCGCTCGGACTGCCTTTGGTGCCAGCCGCGGGCCAGCCGTAGTTGCGACGCAACGCCTTGCGGACCGCCCGCGCCAACGGGTCGGTGTGGGTCTGGTACAGATCGGCGACACGCACCTGAGTCGGGTCGAGCTTGCCGGCGGCGCCCATCGACGACACCACCGCAACCCCAAAGTTGCGACACCGGTCTAGCAGGTGCAGCTTGGCCGTGACGTTGTCGATCGCGTCGACCACGAAGTCCGGGGCCGGGTCGCGCGGCAGCAGCCGGTCGGCCGTCTCGGCGCTGTAGAAGGCATTTTCAACTTGCACGACGCACTGTGGGTTGATCGCGACCAGACGGTCGGCGAGCACCTGGGCCTTGGGCTTGCCGACGTTCCCCGCCAGAGCCTGAATCTGGCGGTTCAGGTTGGTGGCGCAAACCACGTCGTAGTCGACCAGCGTCAGCCGGCCCACACCCGACCGCGCCAGCCCTTCGGCCGCGTAGCCGCCTACGCCACCGACGCCGAATACCACCACGTGGGCGTCTTGCAGGCGCCGAAAACCGCGCACGCTGACCAGCCGGACCAAACGGTCGAAGCGGCGCTCTGCCGGCCGCGACTTGCCAAACTTGCGCGCCGGAGCGCTTGGTTGTTGGTGTTGCGTGGGTAGCTGCACGTGCATGTTCAAAATCCGAATAGGGCGGCGCAATTGGCGTTGCTGCGCGCGATGAGGGTGGCACTGGACTCGCCGCGCGCAATCGCGATGTCTGCCGCTAACGCTCTGACCGCGTCCAGGGCCGCAGGGTAGTCCAAATCCAGAAAAGGCCAGTCGCTCTCGACCATCAGTCGCTCGGGCGCGATCGCACGGGCGACGGCCGCCCGCCGTGACACGTCAAACCGCGGTTCGAGCGCCAACGAGAGGTGCAAGCCGAGCGCCTGGTAGTGCTCTGCGACTTGCGACGACCCGGAAAACCGGTGCACCACACCTCGGCAAGGGCGACCGTACTCTCGCAAGGCCTGCAGCGCGTGACCGTGCCAGCCAACGACGTGCAGCACCACCGCAAGACCGCGACGGCGCGCCAGTTCCAAGCCCTTGACCATCCAGCGCACTTGATCGCCTGCCGGCATTTGCGCCTTGCGGTTCTTGTCCACGCCGAGCTCGCCGATCGCCGCGATCGCATTGCCCGCAGTTTCCAGTTCCGCTTCCACTTGATGCCAGCCTGCGACACGTTCCGCTTCGCTGTGCGCGGCCAGCCACCAGGGATGCAGGCCCACCGCGCGCCGCACGGTCGGCAAGTTGGCGCACACCGCGCGACAAGCCGCGAACCGCTCTGGGCCATAGCCCGCCGAAAGCGAGCCGAGCCATCCCGGTGCACAGGCCAAGTCGGCGGCCAGGCGCGCGGGCGGCCAGTCGGGGTCGTCGAGGTGGGCGTGGCTGTCAAAAAGGGGCGTCAGTTGCACGCACAAATGGCCTTGTCTTTGCAGCAGTCGCCGATGTCTTCGCACAGCGTGTCGCACCAGCACAGGCCGGTGCCCTGACCGCCGCACTTGCCTTTGCACGATGTGGTGGCTACGGCGCCGCAGGTCTGTACGGGGCCGCAGCCGACGCTGTCGAAGTCGGCGCAGCAGTCGCCCAGGCTCTTGCACGCCGAGTCACAGTAGCAGCCGCCGGCGCTCTTGGTGCCGCAGTGCCCCATGCAAGTGCCTGTCGGCACGGCCTTGCAGCTTGCGGACGTGCCGTCGCTGGCTGCCACGCAGTTTTGGGTCGAGCTGCAGGTCTGCGTCGTGGTCCAGGCGCCCCACTTGATGTCGGCGGTCGCGGACGAGCACACGTTCTTGCCCGTGCACGTGGGGTTGCCGGTGCGCTTTTGCACTGCCTTGGCGCTGCACTGCCACGCCGTCTTGGCCGTGCCGCACACGGTGCCTTTGGCCTTGGGATACTTGGTGGCCACGTCGCAGCACTCGCCGGCGCTGCAGCCGCAAGTCGTCATGTAGTCTTTGCAGCAGTCACCCGCAGCGGTGCAGATCGCGTCACAGTAGCAGGCCCCGGTCGCGCTCTGCCCGCCGCACGAGTTCGCACAGGACCCGGCGGGTTGCGTCGTCTCGCAAGTGGGCTTCTGCCCGCTGCCGGCCGGCTTGCACGCCGTGTTGGCCGGGCAGGTCTGCACGTTCTGCCAGGGGCCGTACAGCAAAAAGGCTGCCTGCGTGGAGCATCCCGTCGCGCTCTTGCCGTCGCAGCCGGGTGAGATCTCGCGGGTCTGGATGGCCTGGCCGCTGCACTGGTACTCAATCGAGATCGCACCGCCGCCACACTCGGACTTGGCCGCCTTGACCGTGTTGGTGGCGGCGTCGCAGCAGGTTCCACTGTTGCAGCAGCCGGGCAGCGATTTGGGTAGGCACACTCCGAGTTGGGCGTCGCAGACGTTGGCAGCGCAAGGATCGCCGCTCGGCGCGCAGTCGGCGTCGCTCTGGCAGCATCCCTTCTTGGGCGTGCCGCTGCACGCGCCGCCCGCTTTGCAGGTGTCGTCATAGGTGCACGGGTTGCTGTCGTTGCAGCTACTACCGACCGCCGTTGTCCATGTGCTATTGGACTTGACCGAATTGCAGACGTGGCACGCATTGGCGGGGCTGGCCGTGCCTTCGGTGATGCAACTGCCGTCGACGAGGCACCAGCCGGCCTTGGTCGCTGGCTTGCACTGGCCCGTGGCAGGGTCACAGGTCGCGGCCTGGCACGGATTGGGGTCCACGCACGCGACGTTGGCGTAGGCGCACGCCCCGGTGGCGACGTCGCAGCTGTCTTGCGTGCACGCGTTGCCGTCGTTGCAGTCCAAGTCGGCAGTGCAGCAGCCGGCCTTTTTCTCAAAACCACACGTGTGGCTGGCCGGGTCGCAGACCGGCTTGTCGCAAACGCCGGCCACGGGGCACTCCGTGTCGTTGGCGCAGCAGTTCGGCGCGGTCGTCCAGCCGTCACTGGCCTGGGTCGGGTCGCACGACTTGCAGACGCTGGACAAGCTGGTCTGGCCAGCGGCCACGCAAGTGCCCGCAATCAGGCAGTAGCCGTCGGCTACCACGCTTACGCATTTGCCGTTGACCTTGTTGCAGCTGTCGGCGGTACAGTCTTTGCCGTCGTCGCAGTTCTTGGGCGTGCCGGCGCAGGCGCCAGTCTTGCACGCGTCCGTCAGCGTGCAGGCGTCGCCGTCGCTGCACGACTTGCCGTCGGCAACCGGCGCCACGATGCAGCAGCCGCCCTTGCACTGACCCGCCGCGCACGGCGTCAGTGGGCACTCGCTGTCTTCGGTGCAAAACTTATCCTTGGTGCACTTGGGCTGATTGGCCGCGTCCGGCGCGCCCACGGGTGTTGCCGCGTCCTGGCCGGTGTCGTCGCTGTGGCTCGTCGGCTCTAAATCATCACCGGCCTGAAAGTCGACCGTCGGCGCACTATCAGCGGTGCCCGTGTGCGGGTCCTGACTGCCATCTGCCTTAGAGCCGGTGTCTGCCTTGGCGTCCTTGTTTGCGCCACTGGCGCCGTCGACGCTGAATCGCGGCGTTGCCCCGCCATCCACGCTGGACACCGAAGGCGAAGCGGTCGATTCGCCGCTGCCGCCGCCCACGCACGCGCTGGTCAGCGCAGCCAGTGCGCAAGCCAATCCCAACGCAGACGCGCCGAACCGGAACGGCAATTCAATTTTCCCGTGTACATTCATGGCGTTTAGGCGCCTGCGCGTTCGGCCGCGGGCCAGTAGTGTAGCATTGCTGTACACCTTTGCTCCATGCGACGTCGCGGCTGGGGTCGCCGCGCCCCTTGACATCGCGTTGCGCCTTACCCATGCTCCGCGCCCCCGAGCGACACCCCCGGGGCCTCCAGCGAGACATGCACGACTTCACCTTTACCAGCGAATCCGTCACCGCTGGACACCCCGACAAGATCTGCGACCAGATTTCCGACGCAGTACTCGACGCCGTCCTGACCGCAGATCCCAGAGGGCGCGTCGCTTGCGAGACCCTGGCCACCACTGGACTAGTGGTCCTAGCCGGCGAGATCACCACTGACGCCCCGATCGACTATCGCAAGATCGCGCGCGAGACCATCAAGCGCATCGGCTACGACGATCCCAAGGACCGCTTTGAGGCGGAGTCGTGCGGCGTGATGGTGTCGCTCGGCCAGCAGTCGGCCGACATTTCGGTCGGCGTGACCGAGGGTCAGGGCTTGCACAAAGAGCAGGGCGCTGGCGATCAGGGCTTGATGTTCGGCTTTGCGTGCGACCAGACCGAAGAACTGATGCCGATGCCGATTACGCTGGCGCACAAGCTGACGCGGAGGCTCGAGTATCTGCTGCGCTCGGGCGAGGCCCGCTGGCTGCGCCCCGACGGCAAGTCGCAGGTGTCGGTGCGTTACGCGGGCGGTAAGCCTGTGGCCGTCGACGCCGTGGTGGTTAGCACCATGCACCGCGAAGACATCAGCCACGCCGATCTGGTCAGCGAAGTGCGGCGCATGGTCATCGAACCGGTGATCCCCGCGCACCTTCTGCACGAGGGCACCAAGTACCACATCAACCCGACCGGCGTGTTTGTCATCGGCGGACCCCACGGTGACTGCGGCTTGACTGGTCGCAAGATCATTG
>SXGT01613002.1_pt1 | contig 13381 bp, 15 predicted proteins | sample 3176221 | NCBI WGS metagenome assembly SXGT01 (sample SAMN11356862, study PRJNA531348) | freshwater metagenome | isolation source: freshwater sample F1-120 | place: China: Fuxian Lake, Yuxi | collected 2017-12-25
ACCGGCCGCAAGTGGTGGACCAGCGGCGCAGCGGACCCGCGCTGCGCGCTGCTGATCGTCATGGGCAAGACCGATCCGGACGCCGAGCGGCACCGCCAGCAGTCGATGATCCTGGTGCCGACGGACACCCCGGGCGTCACGATCGTCCGCGACGTCCCGGTGTTCGGCCGCCACGACCAGCACGGCCACTGCGAGATCAGGTACGACGACGTCCGGGTGCCGGCCGACCACCTGCTCGGCGGCGAGGGCGAGGGTTTCGCCCTGGCGCAGGCGCGCCTCGGGCCGGGGCGCATCCACCACTGCATGCGGGCGCTCGGGGCGGCGGAGCGCGCGCTCGGCCTGATGGTGACCCGCGCGGCCGACCGCGTCGCGTTCGGCCGACCGCTCGCCGACCAGGGTGTGATCCACGGGCAGGTCGCCGAGTCGCGCATCGCCATCGACCAGGCTCGGCTGCTGTGCCGTCATGCGGCCCGCACGATCGACCTGCACGGCAACAAGGCAGCGGCGGCGCTGGTGGCCGAGGCGAAGGTCGCGGTGCCGCGCGTCGCCCTGGAGGTCATCGACCGCGCCATCCAGGTGCACGGCGGCGCTGGGGTGAGCGACGACGTCCCCCTCGCGGCCATGTACGGCTGGCACCGCGCGATGCGGATCTTCGACGGACCCGACGAGGTGCACCGTCGAGCGATCGCTCGGACCGAGCTGAGGCTGGCGGCGCGGTGAGGTCGACGCAGGACTGGTTCCTGGAGGACTTCGAGGCGGGTCAGGTCTTCCTCAGCCAGGGACGCACCGTCACCGAGGCCGACCTCGTCACCTTCGCCGGCTGGAGCTGGGACACCAATCCGGTCCACACCGACGCCGTGGCCACGGCCGACGGCCGGTTCGGCGGTCCGATCGCCCACGGCGTGCTCGGGCTCAGCATCGCGATGGGCCTGGCTTCGCGGGTGGGCGTCTTCGAGACGTGCTCGATCGCCCTGCTCGGCATCGACGAGTGGCGCTTCGAGGCGCCGGTGCGTGTCGGTGACACGGTGCGGTGCCGCGTCACGATCCTCGACGTCCGGCGGACGTCGGCGGGTGACTCCGGCGTCCTTCGGCGACGTTTCGAGCTGCTGGACCCCGGCGATGCGGTCGTCCAGGGCGGCCGGATCGACCTGCTCGTCGCGGCGCGGCCTCAGGGCTCCTGAGGTCCCGCGGTTTACCACGGTCCCACGGCAAGCCTGTTCTTCCCGTGGCAGATCTGCCGTGGGAAGAACTACGTTCCCGTGGGACCGTGGTAAACCGCGGGGCGGCGGGTCAGGCGTCGGCGGCGTAGAGGACGTCGCGGGCGTGCTGCTCGAAGCCCAGGCGTCGGTAGACGGCGAGGGCGGGGGCGTTGTCGCCCTCGACGTAGAGGTCGACGGTGTCGATGCCCTGCGCCCACAGGTGGCGGACGCCGCGGGCCGTGAGGGCCGTGCCGAGGCCGCCGCCGTGGGCGTCGGGGTCGACGCCGACCACGTAGACCTCGCCGATGCCGTCCTCGATCTTGGTCCAGTGGAACCCGACGACCTCGCCCTCCCGGACGGCCACGAACAGCCCGGCGGGGTCGAACCACGCCTCGGCGCGGCGTCGGTCGAAGTCGGCGCGGTCCATGGCGCCCTGCTCGGGGTGGTCGGCGAAGGCGCGGGCGTTGACGGCGATGACCGCGTCGGCGTCGTCCTCCTCGAACGGCCGGAGAGTGGTGCCGGGGATCGACCGCTCGGGCTCGGGTGCGTCGTTCAGGCGTAGGCGCAGGACCAGCAGGGTGCGCACCGGGTGGACGCCGTTGGTCTCGGCGAACGCCTGCGCGGCGGGGAGGTCGCCGTGGGCCCAGGCGTGGGTCGCCTCGGCCGCGCGTGCCCGCTGCCAGAGCTCGGTGCCGTGACCGCGGCGTCGGTGGTCGGGGTGCACGACGAGCTCGACGGGCGCGTCGCCGAAGCGCAGGGCGGCGCCGACGAGTCGTCCCTCGTGCTCGCGGTTCTCTCGAAGGCCCGGTCGGTCGCCGGCGTTGAGGGCGATCTGTGTCGCCTCGTTGAACGGGTGGACACCGTCGACGGCGTGGGCGGCGGCTCCGAGGGCGAGCAGGTCATCCATGGCGCCCACTATGCCCCGCGGGGGCGAGCGGGCGTCGATCAGCGAGCGATGAGGTTCAGGCGTCGGCGAGGAGCCGGCGCAGCTGATGGCCGATCTCGGCGGCGACCGCGGTGGCGAGGTCGGCGGGGGTGTCGTCGTCGGGCTCGGCGATGAGGTGGTGCACGGTCCCGGCCTCGTGCAGGTCGATGGCCGAGACGCGCTGCTGGTCGGCCATCTGGGGGGCGTGGTCGACGTCGCCGTGGACGATGGCGCTGGCGCCCTCCGGGGGCAGGGGGGAGAGCCAGGCGTGCTCGGTGGCGATGACGACGTCGGCCGGGAGCAGGGCGAGGGCGCCGCCGCCGCAGCCCTGACCGAGGAGCACGGAGATCGACGGGACGCGCAGTGTCGACATTCCGGCGATGCACCGGGCGATCTCGCCGGCGACGGAACCCTCCTCGGCGGCCGGCGACAGCTCGGCGCCGGGGGTGTCGATGACCGAGACGAGCGGCAGGCCCAGCTCGGCTGCCAGGCGCATGCCGCGGCGCGCCTCGCGCAGGGCAGCGGGGCCCATGGGGTTGTCGGGGGTCTGCTTGGAGCGGTCCTGGCCGACGACGACGCACGGGACGCCGTCGATGCGGGCGAGGGCGACGATCATCGCGGTGTCGCGTTCGCCCTCGTCGGTGCCTTGGAGGCGGACGGTGGCGTCGCTGCCGTGGCGCAGGACGTCGCGGACCCCGGCCCGTCCGTCGGCGCGGGTGCGCTCGATGGCGGTCCAGGTGTCGACGCGGCGGCGGACGGGGTCGGTACGTCGGGTCCGGGTGGGCTCGGCGACGGGGTCGAGCAGGAGCCCGAGGGCGCGGTCGACGATCGTCGGCAGCTCCTCGTGCAGGACGACGGCGTCGATGATGCCGTGGTGCTCGAGGTTCTCGCTGGTCTGGACGCCGGCGGGGAAGGGTCGACCGTTGAGCAGCTCGTAGACCTTGGGGCCGAGGAAACCGACCAGGGCGCCGGGCTCGGCGACGGTGATGTGACCGAGCGAGCCCCACGAGGCGAACACGCCACCGGTGGTGGGGTGGCGCAGGTGCACGAGGTAGGGCAGGCCGGCCTCGCGGTGGTCCATGAGCGCACGGGAGATGTCGACCATGTGCACGAAGGCGGGGGTGCCCTCCTGCATGCGGGTCCCACCGGAGGCGGTGGAGGCGAGGATCGGCAGACGTTCGGCGGTGGCGCGCCGCACGGCCGCGACGATCCGTTGGGCGGCGGCAGCACCGATGGAGCCCGCGAGGAACCCGAACTCCCCGAGCACGAACGCCACGGGCCGGCCCTTGACGGTGCCGCGGCCGGTGATGACGGACTCGTCGGTGCCGGCGCGTTCGGCGGCCTTGCGCAGCGACGCCTGGTACTCGGGGGTGTGGCCGGCGATGTCGATCGGCTCGTCCCAGGACGCGTAGGAGTCGTCGTCGAGGACGAGGTCGATGAGCGCGTGGGCGGTCAGCCGGTCGGTCACGGTGCTCCTGCGGGGTCGGGGGCGGCCGCGGGCGGCGCAGTGCTCAGGCGCGGGCGCCGGGCCCGGGCACGACCTCGGCGGGTGCGGCGTCGATGTCGGTGTCGTCGGCGTGCTCGGGCTCGTCCTTGACGGCGACGAAGCGGTAGCCGACGTTGCGGACGGTGCCGATGAGAGTCTCGTGGTCGCTGCCGAGCTTGGCCCGCAGCCGCCGGACGTGGACGTCGACGGTGCGCGTGCCGCCGAAGTAGTCGTAGCCCCACACCTCCTGCAGCAGCTGCTGGCGGGTGAAGACGCGGCCGGGGTGCTGGGCGAGGAACTTGACCAGCTCGAACTCCTTGAAGGTGAGGTCGAGGGTGCGGTCCTCCAGCCGGGCGGTGTAGGTGGCCTCGTCGATGACGAGTCCGCTGGAGGCGATGACCTGGGTGTCGTCGGTGCCGGCGGCGCCGGCGGCGAGACGACCGGCCGTGAGCCGGAGCCGGGCCTCGAGCTCGGCGGGTCCGGCGGTGGTGAGGATGACGTCGTCCATGCCCCAGTCGGAGGCGGCGACGGCGAGCCCGCCCTCGGTGAGCACGAGGATGAGCGGACAGTCGATGCCGGTGGTCCGCACGACGCGGGTCAGGCTGCGGACCTGGGCGAGGTCGTGACGCCCGTCGACGAGCACGGCGTCGGCCTGAGGCGCGTCGATGAGGGCACTGGCCTCAGCGGGCAGGATCTTGACCGTGTGGGGCAGCAGGGCGAGGGCGGGCAGCACCTCGACCGAGGACTGGTTGCTCTTGCTGAGCAGCAACAGGTGGGACACAGGTTCCTCCAGGTCCTACAGAAAGAGGCCAGGTGAGTCTCACCGTGGCCTCGTTGCGCATGAGACAGAATACGCCATGTGGCGTCCAACCAGGCAGATGGTGTCCAGAAGGCGAACCGCGTGACGGTCCGGTACTGGGCTGCGGCGCGTGCTGCGGCGGGTGTCGAGACCGACGAGGTGGACGTCCCCGAGGGCGGCTCGCGCACGTTGGCCGACGTGCTCGCGGAGGTCGAGCGGCGTCGTCCGGGCGACCGTCGCTTCGCCGACGTGGTGGACATCTGCTCGGTGCTGGTGGGGGAGGTGCCGGTGGGGGCGCGGCCCCACGACGAGGTGGTGCTGGGCGGCGGCGACGTCGTGGAGCTGCTGCCGCCGTTCGCCGGCGGATGAGCGGGCGGCGCCGCACGCCTGTCATGCTTCGACTCATGTCCCGCGGCACGGCGTCGGTCTTCTCGGTAGCGCTCCTGGCGCTGCTGGTGCTGACGGCGCTCACCGGGCAGGCGATGGTCGTGGCCCTGGCGGTGCTGGTCGTGCAGGGGATGATCGCCGCCGCCCCGAGCCCTCCGGACGCGCGCGGACGTGCCCATGGTGGGCCGCGTTTCGTGCCGGCGTTGCTGGCGGGCGTCGTGGCGACGCTGCTGGCGACGTTCCCGGCGTTGCTCGTGGGGCCGGAGGGGATGCGGGCCGGTCGCGAGGGCATCGTCAGCAACGGGGTGATCGCAGGCCTGGTCCCGGCGGTGGCCGTGGCGGTGATCGCCGCGCTCGTCGCGCAGATGCTGCGCCGCGACGGGCGCCCGAAGCTCGTCTCCTCGACGGGTCATGCCGTCACGCTGGGCGTGTTCGCTGCACTCGCCGCGTCGTGGGTGGCGGCGTCGCGGGCGGTGGCCGGGGCGGACGTCGTCATCATCGGTGCGGCCGGTGTGGGTGCGGCGCTCGTCGTCTGGGGTCTCCCGGTGAGTCGCACGGTGGCGTCGGTGGGTGCGCTGGTCTCGGCGTCGGGCGCGGCGGGACTGGCGGCGTTGCTGCTGGGTGGTTCGGCGACGCCGGTGTTCGGTCTGCTGCTCGGTGCCGCGGTGTCGATCTTCGCCGTCCTGGGCCAGGTGCTGGGCCGGGCGTGGTCAGCCGGACGGATCCACTCCTCGCAGGGGTGGGGGTTCCCGGGGGCGCTGGCCGTCGCCCTGCCTGCCCCGGTGGTGCACGTCTTCGGCCAGCTGCTCGGCCTACCGGGGCTGTGACGCCGGCCGCACGCCCGGCCGTGCTGGCGTGACGGTCGTATCGTTGGGCGCGTGACCGGTCCGATCGTGCTTCTCGTCGCCGTCCTCGCGACGGTGCTCCTCGGCGTGCTCTACAGCCGCTGGAACGGCCGGTTCCGCGCTCAGCCGCCGGCCGCGTCCACCGCCGAGGAGTCCGCTCCGGCCGACGACCGCGACGTCCTGCAGCCGGGCGACATCGGCGCCGACCTGGGCGAGCGCCTCACCCTCGTGCAGTTCTCCAGCGCCTTCTGCAGCCCCTGCCGGGCCACCCGCACCCTCCTGGCCGACGTCACCTCCGACCGCCCCGACGTCGCCCACGTCGAGGTGGACGCCGAGTCGAACCTCGACCTCGTGCGACGCCTCGACATCCGCCGCACCCCCACCGTCGTGGTCCTCGACGCCACCGGTGCGGTCGTCGGTCGGGCATCGGGACTGCCGCGACGCGAGCAGGTCGAGGCCGTCGTCGCTGCGGGATGACCCATCTCGCTGGATGGGACGGTTGTCCAGGGAGTGAGACTCACTCCGACCTCCGGCCCGCGCCGAACTACGGTGGGGACGTGCTCATGACGACGCATCTGACTCGACGCCGCGCGGTGGACCACTGCCGCACGCGCTCGTCGCTGTGTCCGGCTCCCTGAGCCGACCGTCCGCGCCTGCCCGGCGCCATCCCCAGGAGCCCTTCCGCATGTCCCAGCCCGACCGTGTCGACCCGCGCGCCCTGCGCTTCAACGCCGCCCTGACGTCCCTCGTGCTCGCCGCCGCTCTGCTGGCGCCCGAGCCCGTCGCCGTCACGCTGCTCACGGCCCAGGCCGCCGTCTTCGCGCTGTCGGCGTTCGTCGACCTGCGCCTGTCGCCGTACTCGCTGCTGTTCCGTGCCGTCGTGGCCCCACGCCTCGACGCGCCCGGCGAGCTCGAGGACTCCCGTCCACCGCGGTTCGCGCAGGTGGTCGGTCTCGTCTTCGCCCTCGTCGGCCTGGTCGGACTGCTCGCCGGGGCGACCGCCCTGTTCTACGCGGCGACGGCGTTCGCGCTCGTCGCCGCCCTGCTCAACGCGACCGTCGGCCTGTGCCTCGGTTGCGAGATGTACCTGCTCGCCCGGCGCATCCAGCCGGCGCGCAGCTGAACCATCCACCCACCCACCGCCCCGTTCGGGGCTGATCACGGAGGTCACCCATGAGCCGCGAATCCGCGCTCGTCACCGCAGACTGGGTCGAGGAGCACCTCGACGACCCGTCGGTCGTCCTCATCGAGGTCGACGAGGACACCGAGGCCTACGACCGGGGCCACATCCCCGGCGCCATCAAGCTGGACTGGAAGAAGGACCTCCAGGACGGTGTCCGTCACGACTTCGTGACCAAGGAGCAGCTCGAGAAGCTCCTGGGCGAGAAGGGCATCGGCAACGACGACACCCTCGTCTTCTACGGCGGCAACAACAACTGGTTCGCCGCCTACGCCTACTGGTACCTCAAGTACTACGGACACCAGAACCTGCGCCTGCTCGACGGCGGGCGCAAGAAGTGGGAGCTCGACGCCCGCGAGCTGACCCCCGAGGTCCCCACGCGCGAGGCGACCACCTACACCGCGTCGGAGCCGAACGACTCCATCCGCGCGTTCCGCGACGAGGTCGTCGAGGCCATCGGCGTCAAGAACCTCATCGACGTGCGCAGCCCCGACGAGTACGCCGGCCGCCTGCTCGCCCCGGCGCACCTGCCGCAGGAGGCCGCGCAGATCGCCGGTCACATCCCCACCGCCGGCAACGTGCCGTGGAGCAAGGCCGCCAACGACGACGGCACCTTCCGCTCCGACGACGAGCTCAAGGAGCTGTACGCCGAGGTCGGCTACGACGAGGGCAAGGACTCCATCGCCTACTGCCGCATCGGTGAGCGCAGCTCGCACACCTGGTTCGTGCTGCACGAGATCCTCGGCCACCAGAACGTCAAGAACTACGACGGCTCGTGGAGCGAGTACGGGTCGCTGCGCGGCGTCCCGGTCGCCCTGGGCGACGAGCGCGGGGAGGCCTGACATGTGCGGAGCCATCAAGGGAGGCCCGAGCCTCGAGGGCGTCGACGTCGCCAACCAGGCCGTCATCCAGGGCGTCGTCGTCCGCGGTGACGACCCCGTGCCCAACGCCTACGTGCGCCTGCTGGACCGCTCCGGCGAGTTCACCGCCGAGGTCCCGACGTCGGCCACGGGCCAGTTCCGGTTCTTCGCCGGAGCGGGGGAGTGGACGCTGCGCACCCTCGCGCCGCGCTCGGAGGCCGTCGACACCACCGTGACGGCAGCCGTCGGCGTCGTCGCCGAGGCCGTCGTCGACCTGCAGAAGGTCTCCGTCCACGCCTGATCACCGATCGACAGCTGGGGCCCGCCGGAACGTCGGCGGGCCCCTTGCTGTGTCCGCTCGACGGCCCGAGGACCGCGACCGCTGCAGATTCCTCGTCGCTGACCCATGACCTTTGCCGCTGCCGCCCGTTGGAAGGGATGACACGGGTGGTCCGCGGGCTGCCGGGTCGACAGCAGTGCGGACGTGGTCCGCATCCAGGATCAGGAGCTCGGACATGAAGAAGTACGCCCTCGGGGTCGTCTCCGCCCTCGTCTCCGCCCTCGTCGTGCTCATGCCGGGGCAATCCGCGCACGCCGCCGACGATCCGTACCAGGACGCCATCTGCTCCGTCACCCTCAGCGCCTCGCGTGTCGTGAGCGGCGAGAGCTTCACCGTCACCGTCACCGCCGACCGCCCGGCCGACCTGAGCGTTACCTTCGAGGGCGAGACCCAGAGCCGCGCGAACGCCCAGGAGCTCGTCGCGACGTTCCGCGCCCCCACGGTCGACCGTCCGCGGACGCTCCAGGTGAGCGCCTCGTGCGACGGCAACGTCCGCAGTGCCGGCGTCGAGATCCTGCCGATCGGGCTCGCCGGCAGCGGTGACGGTCCGGGCCAGGGTGATTCCGCACTCGGCGGCCTCCTCCCCAACACCGGTGGCGCCTCCCTGTGGTTGCTGCTGCTCGGCCTCGTGCTCGCCGTCGTCGGCGGTGCCGTCGCCGTGCGTCGCCGCCGGGCCTGACCCACCCAGCGTGGAGCCGGCCCGGCCTCGTCGTACGGTCGTCGCGGAGGTGGTCCGGTGAGGTCGTGGCTGACCGGTGTCGAACGACGGTGGGTGGCTCTGGTCGCCGGCACCGTCGTGGCGCTGATGCTCGTCCTGTTCACGTGGCAGCTCGGCCGGGCCGTCATCACCCTCGACCGCGCGGGTTCCGCCGCTCCGCTGCTCGCCCAGCAGCTCGCCGCCGGTGACGTCGAGTCCGCCGAGGTCACCCAGGCGCAGCTGAGCGAGGACGCTCGCACCGCACGTCGGATGACCGACGGCCCCGGCTGGGCCGTCGCGAGCGTCATCCCCGTCGTCGGCGACGACCTCGGCGCGCTGCGCGTCATGGCCCGTTCCCTGGACCGGCTCGGCGCCCAGGTCCTGCCCGACGTCCTCGACGTCGCAGAGGACCTCCAGCTGCGCACCTTCTCCCCCCAGGACGGCGAGATCGACCTCGCCGCCGTCGAGCGCACCGCGCCGGTGGTCGCCACCTCGCGGGTCGTCGTCGACGAGGTCGCCGCCGACCTCCGCACCATCGACACCGGCTCCCTGTTCGGGCGCCTCCGCGTCCCGGTCCGGGCCCTGCAGCAGACCATCGCCGCGACGCAGACCGTCGCCTCCGCCGCCGACGCCGCCGGCGACCTCCTGCCGACCATGCTGGGCGGCGAGGGCACCCGTCGCTACCTGCTGCTCATCCAGAACAACGCCGAGGCCCGTTCGCTCGGCGGCATCCCAGGGTCGTTCGCCATCATCACCGCGCGTGACGGCGAGATCACGATGGGCCGCCAGGGATCGGCCGTCGACATCCGCCAACGGTCCGAACCGATCGTCGAGCTGACCGCCGGCGAGCGCGCGGTCTTCCCGGACACGCTCGCGCGGGACATCCGCAACGTGACCTTCAGCCCCGACTTCACCCGAGCCGCGCCGATCGCCGCCGCACTCGCCGAGGAGGCCCTCGACGTCGAGATCGACGGCGTCGTCTCCGTCGATCCCGTGGCGCTGTCCTCGCTGCTGACCGGGCTCGGTCCGGTCGAGCTCGACGACGGCGTGCAGCTCACGGCCGAGACGGCCGTGGCCGAGCTGCTCAACGGCACCTACCGTCGCTACCCGGTCGACGTCGTCGCCCAGGACGAGGTCTTCACCGACGCGGCCCGCCGCATCTTCGACCGGTTCGTCTCCGGCGTCGGCAACGTCCAGGCGGTCCTGGAGTCGCTGGTCGGCTCGAGCAGGGAGAACCGGATCCTGGTCTGGTCGGCCGACGCCGCCGAGCAGGAGCGCATCGAGGCGACCGGTGTGGCGGGCCTGCCGCCCGGCGGAGCGTCGGCGCCGAACGTCGGCGTCTACCTCAACGACGCCACCGGCGCCAAGATGCAGTTCTACCTCCAGAGCGGCAGCGTCCTCACCGCACGCGAGTGCGTCGACGACCGACAGACGATGGACGTCATCACCACGTTGCGTTCCACCGCGCCGGAGTCGGGCCTGTCACCGTCCGTCACGGGCCTGAACCCGGCCGTCGAGCCGGGCGACCAGCAGCTCAACGTCCGCATCGTGTCCCCGGACGGCGGGTCGGTCACCGCGCTCGAGGTCGACGGGGAACGTCGCGACCTCGTCGGCGGCGACCTCGACGGACGCGACGTCGCGATCGTCCCCGTGCTCCTCGAGCCGGGCGGCTCCGTCGTCGTGCGCAGCACCGTCGTCTCTGCGCCGGGCCAGGACGGACGTCCGGTGCTGACGACCACCCCCGGGATCGCCTCGGCCGTCAACGACGTCCGATCGCCCAGCGCCTGCGGCTGAGACGGGGGAGGGTCAGTCGACCTCGTCCTCCGCGGCCAAGGTGTCCTCGGGGTACCGCTCGACGTAGTCGCTCACCCGATCGCGTGAGACCGCCTCGAACAGCTCCGCCGAGCGTGCCTCGTCCAGTCGGACCACGTTGCCCAGGCCCGCGACGTCCTCCGTGGCCGCGACGGGCGCCGTGAGGAAGGAGACGTCGTCGGCCTGCGTGCCCCGCAGTGCGAGCGCGAGGGCTCGCATGTCGGCCGGGCTCCAGTCCTGGTCGACGGTGAGGTTGCGTGTGACGGCGCCGAGCGTGCGGGTGAGGCGCACCGGGTTGCTCGTCGTGCCACTGGCGAGCATCTCGTTCATCAAGGAGCGCATGAAGTTCTGCTGTCGGGCGATGCGGTCGATGTCCCCCCTCAGGAGGCCGTACCGGGTGCGGACGTACGCCAGCGCCTCCTCGCCCTCGAGGGTCTGCTCGCCGGCCTCCCAGCTGATGCCCTGCTGCGGGTCCCGGAAGGACTCGGGGATCGTGACCGGAACGCCGCCGACGGCCGACGACAGGTCCTTGAACCCGTCCCAGTCGATGATCGCCAGGTGGGCCATCTGCAGGCCGGTGAGCTCCTCGACGGTGGCGATCGCCCCGTTGGGTCCGTACTCGGAGAAGGCGGCGTTGACCTTCTGCTCGGACGTCGGCTCGCCGTTCTCGTCGTAGATCATCGTGAGCGTGTCGCGCGGGATCGACACGATCTGCACGCTGCGGCGGTCGGCGGCGACGTGCACGACCATGATGGTGTCGCTGCGGTACTTGCCGCTCGGCCACTCCGCGGCCGTGGTGTCCTCGGCGATGCTGGTGCCGCGCTGGTCCTGCGACTGGGGTTCGCCGGCGTCCGAGCCCAGCAGCAGGATGTTGATGGCCTCGCCGGCGTCGGGGTCGGGGCGGTCGAGGAGCGAGCCGGTGTCGATCCGGTCGACGTCACCGAGCTGGGAGTTGAGCCAGTAGGCGTAGCCGGTCACCACCGCGAGGAGCAGCGCGAGCGTCGTCCCGATCGCGACGATGGCCCGACGGTGGCGACGGTGGAACGGCGGGCCGCCCGCCCGGCGCTTGCCGGCGACCTGCCGCCGAGCGCGTGACGATCGCGCCATGGAACTCCCGATCTTGAAGGGCGTCTCCGCCGTAACCCGCCCATCGTAGAGCGGGAACCTGAGCGCTTTTCTCAGGTCTCGACGATCAGTGTGACGGGCCCGTCGTTCACCAGGTGCACGGCCATGTCGGCACCGAAGACCCCCTCGGCGACCTCGGCGCCGAGCCCGCGCAGCGCGTCGCAGAAGGCGTCGTAGAGCGGCTCGGCGACCGGGCCGGGTGCCGCGGCGCCCCAGGACGGCCGACGACCCTTGCGTGCGTCGCCGTAGAGCGTGAACTGGCTGACGGCGAGGACCTGCGCGTCGGTCGTCGCGACCGACGCCTCGTCGCGCAGGATCCGCAGCCCGTGGATCTTCGCGGCGAGGGCCCGCGCCCGCTCCTTGGTGTCGTCGTGGGTGACGCCCACCAGGACGACGAGCCCGACGCCGATCGACCCGACCACCCGCTGTTCCACCTCGACGCGGGCGCTGCTGACTCTCTGGACCACGGCACGCACCGCCGCAGCCTACTGGTCGGCACCGCTTCGGCCGGTGGATACGATCGAGCCCATGGCCTTCGCGATCCCCGACGACCTCCACCCGGACGCTCGTCCGCTGGCGTGGCTGCTCGGCACCTGGCACGGCAGCGGCCGAGGGGAGTACCCCACGATCGAGGCCTTCGCCTACGAGCAGGACATCGCGATCGCCCACGACGGACGTCCGTTCCTGCACTACTTCAGCCAGACGTGGATCACCGGCGACGACGGCGAGCGACTGCGTCCCGGTGCTCTCGAGACCGGGTTCCTGCGACCGGCCGGCGACCCGCCCGAGGGGGAGGGGACGGCCGTCGAGCTCGTCCTCGCCCACGCCACCGGCTACGCCGAGGTCTGGTACGGCGTCGTCGACGGCCCCCGCCTCACGCTCGCCACCGACATCATCGCCCGCACCGAGACGGCCAAGGAGTACACCGCCGGTCAGCGCATGTACGGACTCGTGGAGGGTGACCTCATGTACGCCTACGACATGGCGGCCGAGGGGCAGCCCATGCAGTCGCACCTGTGGGGCAGGCTCGCCCGTGCCTGACACCGAGCCTGATCCCCAGCCCGGCACCCAGTCCGAGGACGGGGCAGCCTGGCGCAGCCCCCTGCTCGATCTCGACGACGCCGTCGAGGCCGACGCACCCGACGCCGGGGTCGCCGCGCACTACGGCGGCATCGCCCGTGAGCAGCGTCGCCTCGAGGCGGGCGAGGGATTCGTCGACCTCTCCCACCGCGACGTCGTCACCGTCCGCGGTCCGGACCGCCTCACCTGGCTGCACTCCCTGACCACGCAGCACCTGGCCGACCTCGCGCCGGGCGTCCCCACCGAGGTCCTCCTGCTGAGCCCGCAGGGACGCATCGAGCACGGGTTCGCGGGCATCGACGACGGCGAGACCTTCCGCGCGCACACCGAGCCGGGCGCCGGCCCCGCCCTCGTCGCCTTCCTGGACCGGATGCGGTTCATGATGCGCGTCGAGGTCGCCCTCGACCCCACGTCCGCCGTCATCGGCCTGCCCGGCCTGCAGTGGCGCTTCGTCGAGCGCGACGCCCTCGGTGGCCTCGTCGACGAGCTGGGCGTCCCGGCCGGCACGTGGGCCTGGGAGGCGCTGCGCATCGCCGACGGCCAGGTGCGGATCGGCCTCGACACCGACGAGCGCACCATCCCGAACGAGGCCGGTCTCCTCGAGCGCGCGGTGCACCTCGACAAGGGGTGCTACCGCGGTCAGGAG
>SXGT01595529.1_pt1 | contig 13378 bp, 12 predicted proteins | sample 3176221 | NCBI WGS metagenome assembly SXGT01 (sample SAMN11356862, study PRJNA531348) | freshwater metagenome | isolation source: freshwater sample F1-120 | place: China: Fuxian Lake, Yuxi | collected 2017-12-25
CCAGGGAAGAGCTTGGTGCGAAAATCAGTGAGAATTCCAAAGGCATAAACTTCGATTCCAAGGCCATCAGCGATTCTGGCTAACTGCTCAACTTGCTCTGGGGCGTAAAACTGGGCCTCATCGCAGATTACATAATCAATTCGTTTCCCCGTTGAGAGTTGGTCAACTACAAACTTATGAAGGTCCATCTCAAGTGATACTTCTAAAGCCTCTGAAGTCAACCCGAGACGAGATGAAATCTTTCCGCTTCCTGCTCGGTCACGATTGGTAAAGAGCAAACCAGCCCTTCCTCGGCTTTGATGATTGTGAGCGGTTTGAAGAGCTAACGTTGATTTGCCGCTATCCATGGTTCCGCAGTAATAAATCAGCTCTGCCATTTAATCGTCCCCAATACCTATGCCTTTAGAAGCGAGATGATTCCAACCTCGCTATGAGTTTTGCTAATCAATTTTCGTCCTTGCAGGAATTCAATCTCAAGCATAAATAAATGTGCAATTACTTTCGCTCCAGTTATCTCAACGAGGTCATGGCAGGCAAGAGCTGTTCCGCCGGTTGCTAGGACATCATCAACGATTATCACATTATCTGATTTATCAAGTAGATCTTTATGAAGCTCTAGCGCATCAAAGCCATATTCTAGGGCATAATCTTTTCGATAAACATCTCTGGGTAACTTGCCCGGTTTTCTTACTGTTACAAAACCGATCTCTAAAGCTTTAGCAATTGCCCCGCCCAAAATGAATCCACGGCTCTCAATTCCGACTATCGCATCAACTTTTTTGTTAAGAGAGCGTATTGATCTGGCAAATTCATCAATAACTACTCCAAAGCCAACACCATCGGCAAGCAAAGGGGTGATGTCTTTGAATAAGATTCCCGGCTTTGGATAATCAGGGACATCGGCGATCAGAGATAGCGCCCGATCTAGCGGAGTCTGATTGCTTTGAGCCACGGCGGGAGCGTATCTATAAAACGTGTCCGAGAGGGGACTTGAACCCCTAATCCCTTGCGGGAACTAACACCTCAAGCTAGCGCGTCTGCCAATTCCGCCACCCGGACAATGCGGGCATACTTTAGCCCATGAAACTAACTGATGCCCAGCGCATAGAACTAGAAGAAGATGTAGTCAAGCTCTGCCAGGAATTGATTCAGATTCCAAGCGTTAATTTTGGCGAGGGCAAAGGTGACGAGGAAACGGCAGCCAAGTATGTGGTTGCCAAGATGAGAGAAGTTGGAATAGAGAGCAAGATTTATGAGAGCGCTCCTAAGAGGTGCTCAGTAGTTGCAAGGATTGAAGGAAGAGATAAATCAAGACCTGGTCTTGTCGTAAATGGTCATCTTGATGTGGTCCCAGCAAATGCAGCTGATTGGTCGGTAGATCCCTTCTCTGGAGCAATCAAAGATGGATGCATCTGGGGACGCGGCGCAGTTGATATGAAAAATATGGACGCAATGATTCTTGCAGTTATAAGACTCTGGGCTAGACATAACTATCAGCCGGAGCGAACCATCGTGATTGTTTTCTTTGGAGACGAAGAAGCTGGTGGCATATATGGATCAAGGTGGATGGCTGAGAAACATCCAGAGGTATTTGCAGGATGCAGCGAAACAATTTCTGAAGTTGGCGGTTTCTCCCTAACTCTGCTTTCGGGTAAGCGTGTTTATGCAATCGAAGCTTCTCAAAAGGGAATCGAGTGGATGAAGATTACGGCAGAGGGAGTTGCAGGTCATGGCTCGATGGTCAATGACGCAAATGCTGTAACTCGCCTGACAGAGGCGATAGCAAAGATTGGGAACCATACCTGGCCGCAGAGAATTACCAAAACCAGTGATCTCTTCTTTCAGAAGATCTCGGAGCTTTCTGGAAAACCATATGATAAAAATAATCTGCAACCGCTGATTGATGAAGTTGGCCCGATGGGCAAGATGATTGGCGCAACGCTTTGTAACACCACAAATCCCACGATGCTTGAGGCTGGATACAAAGCCAATGTGATTCCGCAGAGTGCAAGCGCAGTTGTTGATGGCAGGACGTTGCCAGGCTATGAAAAAGAGCTTCTCGACACTGTTAAATCTTTAGTTGGCGAGCATGTCAAGGTTGAAAGCCTGGTCTCTGATATCCCGCTAGAGGTTGAATTTGGCGGACCACTTGTTGATGCCATGATTGCAGCGATCAAGTCAGAGGATCCAGATGGAATTCCAATTCCATATCTTCTAAGTGGTGGCACTGATAACAAAGCTCTAGCAAAACTTGGAATTGTCGGTTATGGCTTTAGTCCGCTTAAGCTGCCACCAGATCTTGATTTCACTGGTTTATTTCATGGAATTGATGAGAGGGTGCCAATAGATTCATTGCAGTTTGGCGCAAGAACTCTCTTTCACTTCCTTGTTAATGCCTAGATAACACTTATCTCATCAAGTGCTTCGCGAACTGGAACCGGCAGAGTTACTGACTCAGCGCTTAGGGCTCCGCGCAGCTGCGCTCCGGTCCTAGCTCCAATAATTGCCGATGTAACTCCAGGACAATCTCTTACCCAGGCAAGTGAAACCTCAAGTGGCGATAGTCCAAGGCCATCGGATGCAACCATTACCGCTTCAACTATCTTTCGTGAGCGCTCATCTAAATACGGCTCAATAAATGATGAGAAGTGTGGAGATGCTCCCCTTGAATCAGAGGGAAGCCCCGATCGATATTTACCAGTTAGTACTCCGCGGCCCAAGGGAGACCAGGCAAGTACTCCAACTTCTAACTGCCTAGATGCTGGCAAAATCTCTCTTTCAATTCGTCTATTGAGCAATGAGTATTCATTCTGAGTGCTGATAATCGGAGCTTTACCAAAGATTGGATTCTGCAGGGTCACAGCCCTTGCTAATTGCCAGCCGGCAAAATTTGAGATTCCAACATGCCTAGCCCTTCCAGTACTCACCGCGTAATCAAGAGCGCTTAATACTTCCTCTAATGGCGTCTTTTCGTCCCAGGTGTGAATCTGCCAGAGATCAACATAATCTGTCCTTAAGTGCGATAGCGATCGATCAAGATCTGCAATGAGTGAAGTTCGAGAGTTATCTACAACTCTCTCTCCGCTTTTAAAAGAAATTCCAGCCTTTGTTGCGATGACGATCTCATCCCTTGGGACCATAACCCCGAGAAATCCGCCTAGAACTCGTTCAGCATCGCCGTTGCCATAAACAGCTGCGGTGTCTACGAAATTTCCGCCGGCATCTAGATAAAAGCGGAGTTGCTCTGCTGCTTCATGCTCATCGGTATCCCGACCCCAGGTCATTGTGCCCAGGGCAAGACGGGAGACTCTAACCCCACTACGACCTAACTGGCGCAACTCCATGTGTTGACCCTAGCAAAGATACTTCGAAAAGAAGTAGAAGCCTGAAAGAGATAATCTTATGACTATGACAACTTTCCTACTTCTTCGTCATGCCCATTCAACAGCAAACAATGAAGGAGTACTTGCAGGGCAGTTAGAGGGAATCGGACTTTCTAAAGATGGGCTTGCCCAGGTAAGAAAACTTACTTACTCTTTTGAGAATCTCAAGATTAATCGAATTATTTCAAGCCCAATGCAGCGATGCCTTGAGACCGTGGAAGGGCTAGCCAGATTACAAAAGAAGCGGGTACTAATCGATGAGCGCTTAATCGAAATGAATTACGGCTTATGGAGTGGAGAGAAACTCAAGAAATTGAGCAAATTGAGGGAATGGAAGGTTATCCAGGCAAAACCATCCACATTTAGATTCCCGCAAGGGGAGAGCTTTAAGGAACTTGAAAAAAGGATTGAGTCACTGCTTATAGATTTGTCCAGAAAATATCCTAAAGAAACAATCCTTCTCATCACCCACGGAGATGTAATAAAGATCGCCGCAAGCCTGACGGTTGGCTCAGGTCTTGATAATTTTCAAAAGTTTGCCGTTGACCCATGCTCTCTAACAACGCTTTCGTGGGGCTCTAAGAGTCGCATCTTGCTTACCTTCAACCAGAAGATTGTCGATATCAAATCAAACAAAAAGAAGCGAAGAAGAGCAGGCAGTACTTTGGGTGGTTCAACAGATGTCGCATAGACGAATCTATAACCTAGATGAGGTTGATCGATTCATTTTAGGCACTGTTGGTCAACCAGGAGAGCGTGAGTTCTACATTCAAGTAAAGAAGGCTGGGCAGGTTTTCTCATTTGCCCTTGAAAAAGCGCAGGCTCAAGCACTTACTGATCGCTTTAAAGAGATGCTTCGAGAGGTGAAAAGCAGCGAGGGGGCAGCTCCCAGAGATAACGAAGCACTTGATATGCCAATTGAATCTGAATTCACTCTTGGGGTTATGGCTCTGACCTGGCAGACAGATTCTCAAATGATTAGATTCGAAGGTCAAGCTATTACCGGCGATCAAAGTGAAGAAGTTATCTTTGAGGAGCTAGTAAGTGATGAAACAGAGGGAGCCCCTGCCATCCTTCGAATTCGGATTACGCCATCGCAAGCCCGTAGCTTCATAGACCGAGCCTCAAGTGTGATTAAAGCCGGACGACCTCCTTGCATGTTCTGTGGCGCTCCAATAAATCCAGATGGCCATATCTGCCCCAGAATGAATTAAATGCTGAGCAAAGAAGATCTAATTTCAGGTGAATTGCTAGTTGAAGGCCGTTTGGTTGATGCATCAAATGCAACTCTCTTCGGAAGAGTTCTAACAAGTGATAAATCTAGTTTCGCCGTTGTCTATAAACCAATCGCCGGGGAGAGAGCGCTATGGGATTTTGCAGATGGAAATCTTGCTTCAAGAGAAGTGGCCTCATATCTAATTAGCGAGATAGGACAATTCAATTGTGTCCCATTGACGGTGATGAGAGATGGCCCTTTTGGCATGGGCGCGGTGCAGCAGTGGATTGATTTAAGTCAAGATCTTGATTTGATTGCTATTGGTCAGCAGTCCATTCCAGCAATAAGAAACATTGCGCTATTTGATGTCGTGATTAACAATACAGATAGAAAATTTGGGCACATTCTTCCAATTTCAGACTCAGAGATTCTCGGCTGTGATCATGGTTTAACCTTTCATGAAGAATTTAAATTGAGAACTGTGCTCTGGCAATACGCCGGCCAGCAGCTAGTTGAAGATGAAATCAAAAAGCTTGCGGCGCTAAAGGTTCGCATTGGGGGCGACTCTCTGGCTGCTTTTGAAGAATTAATCACTAAAGATGAAATTGATTCTCTTCTAGAGCGGATCGATATGCTGATTTCAGAGGGATTTCCTTATCCATCGGAGCAATGGCCCGCAGTGCCTTGGCCTCCAGTATGAGCGTGGATAAAAGCTTTCAAGGATTTGTAGGCTAGGGCCGTGCTTTCTTGGCCAGATGTTTATATGCCTCCTGCTTTGGCAGGTATCTCGCATCCAACTCTTACACTCTTTGACTCCTACAAAGGTAAAAAAGTTGAACTCAGAGACGAGCAAGTCTCAATCTACGTTTGCGGAATTACACCCTATGACGCAACGCATATGGGCCATGCAGCTACTTATCTAGCCTTCGATCTCGTAAATCGTTATCTGAGAGCAAGCGGCAAGAAAGTTTCATTTGTTGAAAATATTACCGATATCGATGATCCGCTTCTAGAGCGAGCTTTGCGGGATAGCCAAGATTGGAATGAGCTCGCAACCTCTCAGATTGAACTATTTCGAGAGGATATGACCGCACTTGGTGTGCTACCACCGGATGCATATCGCGGTGTTATCGAATCGATGGATGAAATAATTACATTGATTGAGCAGATGATTGCTACTGGCAAGAGCTATGAACTCGAGGGCGATATTTATCTAGATCTAGACCAAGTTGAAGGTGCGATGAAGAATCTGCCACTTCCTCTCGAGCAAGCGCTAGTAATCTTCAAGGAGCGAGGGGGCGACCCGGAGAGAGTCGGTAAGCGCCATCCTCTAGATCCCCTTTTATGGAAAGCCCGAAGGGGAAATGATCCTTTCTGGGCGGCTTCATTTGGAGAAGGTAGGCCTGGCTGGCATATTGAATGCACAGCCATTGCGCTAAGGAATCTTCCAAAAACAAATAGCACTTCAATAACTCTGCAAGCTGGAGGTTCAGATCTGATTTTCCCTCATCATTACATGACAGCTCTTCAAGCAAAAGCTCTTACTGGAGTTGAGTTTGCGAGCTGCTATAGCCACGCAGGAATGATTGGCCTAGATGGCGAGAAGATGAGTAAGAGCAAAGGTAATTTGGTATTCGTATCAAAGCTTCGCAGGGCTGGTGTTTCACCAGCTTTAATTCGTCTTGCATTGTTCGAGGGGAAATACGCAAGTGATCGGATGTGGAACATTGAGCTCCTAGAGCGAGCAGGCGAGCTTCTAGAGAGATTGCTTAGCGCTTTATCAAGACAAGAGGTTGCCCCAACTTTTGAGGTGGTTCAAGAAATCGTGGACGCACTATCTAATGATCTTGATACGCCGAGGGTGTTTGCGGCTCTTAAGAAATGGTGTGCAGAAACTGAAGGAGGCCAAGTGGGAGGAAGTCCTGGCGAGATATCAAGGGCCCTTGATACATACCTTGGAATTGCGCTTTAGATCCCTGGATTTCGTCGTAAGAATCGTTCAACTTCTCTAGCGATACTCTCACCAGAAATTTCAGGTAGCTCTGCAGAATCTTTTGAACTTTCAAGTTGTCTCACATAATCGCCAACCTCAGAATCATCTGCTGCCATCTGATCGACTTGAGCTTCCCAAAGCTTGGCCCGCTCTGGCAAATCACCTTGCGAGAGTGAAACTTCCAAAAAGTCTTCCATTGCATTTATAAGCGCAAGTGCCGCCTTAGGACAAGGGGGAGTGGCAACGTAATGAGGAACTGCTGCCCATAGAGATATCGCATCAATCCCTCTCTTATGTGACCCATCTTGAAGAACACCGATAATTCCAGTTGGACCTTCATACTTGGAAATCTCAAGACCGAACCGCTTTGAAATTTCAGGGTGAGCGCCGCTAACTGCCACATTAAACGGCCTGGAATGCGGAGTATCTGCAAGGAGAGCGCCGATGGAGATGATCATGGAAACTTCGTAATCATCTGCAAGATCTAAAAGATCTGAAACAAAGCTCTTCCAGCGCATTGAAGGTTCAACGCCTTTAACGATTATAAAGTCATTAGCAAGACTTGGGGCACTGACTGCGTAGACAAGAGTTCCAGGCCAGATAATCTCTCTGATATTGCTCTCATCGATTTTTATATGTGGCCTATTGACCTGAAAATCGTAGTATTCCTCGCTATCGACAACAGCGATTTGTTGATGTGACCAAATGGTCAAAAGATGGGTTATTGCAGATGTTGCAGACTCAGCAGCATCATTCCAGCCTTCAAAGGCAGCGATAAGAATGGGGCTTCTTAGGTTAAAGGAGCTCTCACTGAGATACATATGCAGAGCCTACGATAAACTCACTTCAGTGAGCGCATCCAAAATAAAAGAGGCTGGTTCGCTCCGCCTTGCCCTTGCGCAACGGGTAGTAGTTGCAGATGGCGCTATGGGCACGATGATCCAGAGCGCTAACCCCTCACTCGATGATTTTCAAGGATTAGAGGGCTGTAACGAGGTTTTAAACATTACCCGTCCCGAGCTAATCGCTGACATTCATAGACAATATTTCAGTGCCGGAGTAGATGCAGTTGAGACCAACACCTTTGGAGCCAATCTGGCTAACTTAGGTGAATATGACATTCCAGAGAGAATCTATGAGTTGGCAGAAGCTGGAGCTCGCATAGCAAGAGGCGTGGCCGATGAATTTACTATCGCAGATGGCAAGTCTAAGTGGGTTCTAGGTTCACTTGGTCCTGGAACAAAACTTCCAACTCTTGGCCACACCACATATGAAGAGCTCCGCGCTGCTTATCAAGAAGCTTCGCGTGGTTTAATCGATGGCGGATCAGATGCGCTTCTGATTGAAACCACCCAAGATCTTCTCCAAGCAAAAGCTGCCGTAAATGGCGCTAGAGCAGCAGTTGATAACTGCGATAGAGATATTTTAATTATTGCCCAAGTTACTGTTGAAACAACTGGAACGATGCTCCTTGGATCTGAGATATCTGCAGCGCTATCTTCATTGCAATCTCTCGGTGTGGATCTAATTGGAATGAACTGTGCTACCGGCCCTGCTGAGATGAGCGAGCACTTAAGAACGCTAAGTAAGAGTAGCCCGGTTGGCATTTCTGTTATGCCTAATGCAGGACTTCCTATCTTGAAAGATGGTGGCGCCTATTACCCTCTTGGCCCAGATGAATTAGCCATCTCACTAGATCAATTTGTTAAAGATTACTCCGTTGGCCTTATCGGAGGTTGCTGCGGTACTACCCCAGAGCATCTTGCTGCGGTAGTAAGAAAAGTTCATGGAACTACCTTGAAAGAGAGAGCTTTTACCGACGAAGCTGGCGCATCATCTCTTTACCAATTTGTTCCATTTCGACAACAGAACACATACCTAGCAATTAGCGAGCGAACAAATGCCAATGGCTCAAGAGCATTTAGAGATGCTCTTCTTGCTGAAGATTGGCAGAAATGTGTTGATATCGCCAAAGATCAAGTTAGAGAGGGTGCTCATATGCTCGATCTCTCGGTCGATTATGTCGGCAGAGATGGCGTGAAAGATATGCGCACGCTTGCCTCTAGATTTGCAACAGCAACGACGCTTCCAATCGTTCTCGATTCAACGGAGCCAGCAGTAATAAAGGCAGGCCTAGAATCACTTGGCGGCCGGTGTGTAATCAACTCGGTGAACTATGAGGATGGAGACGGCCCTGACTCTAGATTTGCTCGAATCATGCCAATTGCAAAAGAACATGGCGCAGCTCTTATCGCTTTAACAATTGATGAGGAAGGTCAAGCACGCACTGCAGAATGGAAATTGCGAGTTGCTCGTCGTTTGATAAAAGATCTCAATGAAAAATGGGGGATTAAAACCTCCGATATCATCATCGACTGTTTAACTTTTCCAATTGCAACAGGACAAGAAGAGACCCGTAAAGATGGTCTTGAAACTATTAATGCTATTACTCAACTTAAGAAAGAGTTCCCGCAAGTTCAGACCACACTTGGAATCAGTAATGTTTCATTTGGTCTAAATCCTGCCGCTCGCATCGTTTTAAACTCAGTATTTCTAGCCGAAGCTGTTAAGGCAGGTCTTGATAGCGCAATTGTGCACCCATCAAAGATTTCTCCAATCGCAAGAATTCCTGAGGAACAGAGAGAAGTGGCGCTTGATCTAATCTATGACCGGCGAAAATTTGAAGGTGATGACTGTGTCTATGACCCACTATCCAAGCTCCTTGAACTCTTTGCTGGTGTTGAAGTCACCTCAACTCGTCAATCAAGAGCGGCCGAACTGGCAGCCCTTCCGATAGAAAAACGTTTAGTTAGAAGAATCATTGATGGTGAGAAGGCTGGACTTGAAGCCGATCTTGATCAAGCGCGCCTGGGCGGCATTGCCCCACTTGCCATTATTAATGATTATCTTCTTGACGGGATGAAAGAAGTGGGAGAGCTCTTTGGAAGAGGCGAGATGCAGCTTCCCTTTGTCCTTCAATCTGCTGAAGTGATGAAGAGCGCAGTTGCCTTGCTCGAGCCTCACATGGAAAAGAGCGATGCAAGTGATCGCGGTTCGATCCTTCTAGCAACAGTAAAAGGCGATGTGCATGACATTGGAAAAAATCTTGTAGATATCATCTTGACCAATAACGGTTATCGCGTGGTAAATATTGGAATCAAGCAGACGATCAATCAGATAATTGATTCTGCTCAGGAATCTTCAGTTGATGTTATTGGCATGAGCGGCCTTTTAGTTAAATCAACGGTGATTATGAAGGAGAATCTAGAAGAGCTTGATAAGCGAGGTTTGGCTGAGAAGTGGCCAGTAATTCTTGGTGGAGCTGCTCTTACGAGAACCTTTGTTGAAAAGGATTTAGCAGAGGCATTCCCAGGAACAGTTCGATATGCCAGAGATGCCTTTGAGGGTCTCTCATTAATGGACACCATGATGGGGGTTAAAAAAGGTGTTGAAGGAGTTTCACTCCCCGCCCTCAAGGAGCGACGTACTAGAGTCACATCAATTGATGCGCCGCTTACAACTGATACGACCAGAAGTGATGTCGCATCTGATAACCAAGTACCGAAGGTGCCCTTCTTTGGATCTCGGGTAGTTAAAGGAATCGCCCTTGCTGATTACAGTTCAATGCTTGATGAACGCGCACTATATGTCGGACAGTGGGGTCTCAAATCAGAGCGAGGGAAATATGAGGAGATGGTTGAAAATCAGGGAAGGCCAAGACTTCGCTCTCTACTAAATGAAGCAGTATCTCGAGGCTGGATAAATGCAGCCGTTGTATATGGATATTTTCCTTGCTACAGCGAAGGTAATGATTTAGTTATCTTGCATCATGAAGGAGAGAAGAAAGATAGCGAAAGACTTCGCTTTACTTTCCCACGTCAAAGGCGCGATAGAAGGCTCTGTTTAAGCGATTTTTTCAAGAGTAAAGAGTCAGGGCAGATTGATGTTGTTGCTTTCCATGTGGTCACGATGGGGCAATCTGTTAGCCAAGCAACTGCAAAACTCTTTGCGGCCAATGAATATCGAGAATATTTAGAACTCCATGGGCTAAGTGTTCAGCTGACAGAAGCGCTTGCTGAACACTGGCATGCTCGTATTAGATCTGAACTTGGTTTTGCCAGCGATGACAGTAATGAACTTTCAGAGATTCTGGATCAAGGCTATCGCGGCTCTAGATATAGTTTTGGTTATCCGGCATGTCCTGATCTTGGTGCTCAGGTTGAACTCTGTGAACTATTGGAGCCCGAGCGAATCGGTGTCGAGCTATCCGAGGAGTTCCAGTTACATCCTGAGCAGAGCACTTCGGCGATCATCGTTCATCATCCTGAGGCAAAGTATTTCAATGCCAACTAACGTTTTTCCTTTCAAAGCGGTGTTGTGGGACATGGATGGCACCCTTATCGATAGTGAACCAATTTGGATTGGAGAAGAGCGGAAAATCATGGAATCCCTCGGTGCAACATGGAGCCAGGAAGATGCCCTCTATTGCATAGGCGGACCAATGGAGCGCGTAGATGCCTATATGCGCTCAAAGCTGCCAGAAGATAAGCAAGGGGAGATCGAAGAGTACGAAATCACGGCAATTCTTCATGATTCAATGGTGGAGCGATTCAGAAAAGAAGTTCCTTTTGCACCAGGTGCTAGTCAATTGATTTCAGAAATGCATAAAGAAGCCATCCCAATGGCTCTCGTTACCGCCTCAACAAGAGCAATCATGGATGGCGCTCTAACAAGTATTGGTAAACATTTCTTTAAAACTACTATCTCTGATAACGATGTTGAAAGATCTAAACCTGATCCCCAGGGATACCAGTTAGCAGCGTCAAGAGTCGGGGTCCCTATCGAAGATTGCTTGATAATCGAGGATTCAATAACTGGAGCGATGGCAGCAATTGCATCGGGAGCTTATTTTTTAGGCGTCACTCACTCAGGGCCGCTTCCAATGGGTCAGAAGGTCTGTCATGTTGAGAATTTGATTGATTTAGAGCTATCAGGGATAGTTGAACTCTTTCAACCACTCCTAGTTAAGAATTGACGATGAAATGCAAGTTATAGGCTCAGGGTTCTTTAAAGAGGGCGACCGCGTCCAATTAACCGATAGCAAAGGAAAGATGTATTCCTTCTATCTCTCGAGGGGCGGTCAATGGCACTCTCATAAAGGTTGGATAAACCATGACTCAATAATTGGAGTAAGTGAAGGAACAACACTACTTAGCAGTAGTGGTACTCAATATCAGGCTATGCGTCCGCTCCTTAATGACTATCTGCTCTCGATGCCTAGAGGGGCAACAATTATCTATCCAAAAGATTCAGCGGTAATTGTTGGCTATGCTGATATTTTTCCAGGAGCGAAGGTCTTGGAAGCTGGCGCAGGAAGTGGCGCCCTATCGATCTCGCTGCTAAGGGCTATCGGCCAGAGTGGCCAGCTAACCTCCTTCGAAGCACGCGATGAGTTTCTAGAGAATGCAAAAGGCAACGTTAAGAATTACTTTGGAGAGTTACCTAAGACTTGGAAATTGATCCATGGCAGGGTTGAAGATGCGCAATTCTCAGGGCAATTCGATCGAGTCATCTTTGACATGCTTGCGCCTTGGGATTGTTTAGAAAGCGCTTTTCAAGCTTTAATACCAGGGGGAGTGCTCTGTTGCTATGTGGCGACAACAACCCAACTTTCTAAGACAGCAGAAGCGATAAAAAACCGTGGCGATTTCTCAGAACCAGAAAGTTTTGAAACTCTTCTCAGATCTTGGCATCATGAAGGCCTAGCCGTGAGACCTATGCACTCAATGAATGCCCATACAGGCTTCTTGCTCTTTACTAGAAAATTGGCAGAGGGAAATGCGCCAATCAGAAGAAAACGCAGGCCTAGTAAGTCAGCTAACGAATTAGTTGATGAGGCCTAAGCAACATCAATTAAGTCAACAACAAAAATCAATGTTTCATTGGGGGCAATTGGTCCGCCGCCAGCTGCTCCATAACCAAGATCTGGCGGGATAACTAGAAGGCGTCTTCCACCAACTGCCATTCCAGGAATTCCTTGCTGCCAACCAAGAATTACTCCACTTAAAGGAAACTGCGCCGGCTCACCGCTCCAGGAGGACTCAACGATCTCACCTGTTGACCAAGCCATGAGGGTGTAATGAACTGTCAGAGTTGAATCTGCACCAGCAACTTTTCCTGAGCCGACAATTACATCTTCTGTAACGAGAGTTGTTGGAGGAGTTCCACTGGGTGAGGAGATTGTGGGAGCCACTCCAGCTTCAGCACTTACCTCTACATATTGATTAGACAAGTTTCCTCCTGTTGATTGATTGCCTTGACCCTTAGGTCCATCTGATGGAGCCCCGCCATCTGTGGTGCAGGCAGAGAGAGAAACAAGAAGGGCAAGACTTGAGAGAATGATGATTATTCGGCTTGGTTTCATGGCCCAAGCCTACCAATTAGCGCCGAGCGCGCTAATCTCATCTCCATGTCGAGTGCTAAAACCGAGCGTTTAGTCAATCTTACGATGGCCTTGCTCGCTACCTCGCGCTATATGCAAAAGAGTGAAGTCTTTAGAAAAGTTGCTGGTTATAGCGGAACTCAAGAGACTAAAGAACGAATGTTTGAACGCGACAAGGATGATCTAAGAGCTCTTGGAATTGAGATTGAAGTTGCCTCTGCAGATCCGCTCTTTGAAGATGAACCAGGTTATCGAATAAAACCTGAAACGTATCAAATGCCTATCAAATCATTTACTCCAACAGAGATAGGCATCCTCTCAACTGCACTTGGGCTTTGGCTAGA
>SXGT01587022.1_pt1 | contig 13377 bp, 9 predicted proteins | sample 3176221 | NCBI WGS metagenome assembly SXGT01 (sample SAMN11356862, study PRJNA531348) | freshwater metagenome | isolation source: freshwater sample F1-120 | place: China: Fuxian Lake, Yuxi | collected 2017-12-25
CGATGTCCGGAGGTGCCGAACGCTACGCGCTGGCTGCGCACGAAGGCGTCTGGCCGACCGGTGTAATAGGCTGATACCAACCGGGGTACGTTGGCCGGAATCTCATCTTCGGCGGCAAGACCCGCCTTTGGGCTAACGCTCATGCGACCCTCCTGTCCTCCAAAGATAGACGTTCATCCCAGGTTCCACAGCACCGCCTCCATCCACACCGAATGAAGGAAAGGCCGGCCATCTTTCCTGCCAATCACCACTACCCGGCAAGGAGCGCAGAACGGGGTTCCGCACTGTCAACTCTCTCTGTAGATCTGACGGAATTCGGCGACTTCCGTGCGGCTGCCGACGATAAGGGGTATGCGCTCATGAATAGTCTGAGGTTCGATATCCAAAATCCTGGTATCGCCGGCGACAGCCTGCCCTCCCGCCTGCTCGGCGATGAACGCAAGTGGATTCGCCTCGTAAAGGAGCCGCAGTTTGCCATTGGGATTCTTCTTCGTCGGCGGATAGAGGAAGACGCCACCCTTAAGGAGCGTGCGGTGGAAGTCAGCAACCAACGAGCCAATGTAGCGGGAGCCGTAGCCCCTGGAACGAAGGCGGGTCAGGTAGGTTCGATAGGCTTCAGGAAAGCCATCGGCATTGGCTTCGTTCACAGAGTACGTGTTGCCCCGATCCGGCATTTTCATGTTGGGGAAGGTAAGCATGAAGGCGCCGATTTCGGGGTCCAGGGTGAATCCGAAGACGCCGTGTCCGGCCGTGTAGACGAAGATCGTGGAAGAACCATAAACAACGTAGCCGGCGGCCAACTGTTTCCAGCCGGATTGAAGAGCGGAGGCTATCCCGTGCGCTCCATCGGGCCGGCGCAGAATGGAGAAGATGGTGCCGACACTGACGTTGACATCAATGTTAGACGAGCCGTCGAGCGGGTCAAAGACAACAATGTACTTGCCGTTTTCGGAGTGGTCGATGGTGACTGGTTGTTCGTTTTCCTCCGAGACCAGGCACGCGACGCTTTCGCGCGCTCCCAAGCAATGGAGGACGGCACTGTTGGCGTAGACATCGAGCTTCTGTTGAGTTTCGCCCTGGACGTTGGTGGCTTCGGCCGAACCGAGAATGTCCACCAGTCCCGCTCGCCGGATCTTGGCCTGGATCATCTTTGTCGCCAGCGTTATGCCGGAAAGCAGCGAGGAAAAGCTTCCGCGGGCTGCGGGAAACTGATCTTCCTGCTGTTGCAGAATGTGCTGTTGGACGGTGACGAGCATGCGTAAGGAATGATACCAAAGGGAGCCGCAGCGCCACCGGGAAGGGGGCCTCCCCCTCTGTTCCGGTGCGCATTGTATGCGGAGGTTGCGAGCCGCCGCCGATGACCCTTGAACTGGAATAGAATACTTCTCAAGCCCCATGATGAGACGCCGCGATTTCCTAATGACCGCTCTGGCCGCCGGCACGCGGCCTAACGTCCTGCTGATCAATACGGATGATCAGCGCTTCGACACCATCCGGGCGCTCGGCAATCCCGAGATCCAGACGCCCGCGCTCGATAGCCTGGTCCGCCGCGGATTCGTCTTCTCGAATCTCTACTCGCAGGGCGGCATGGTCGGCGCCATGTGCCTGCCCAGCCGGACCATGCTCATGACGGGGCGCACCGTGTTTCACATTCCGGAGCGCAACGACCCCATGCCGGCCGGGGTCACGGTGCTGGCGAAGGCTTTTGAGGGCGCCGGATACCGTACCTTCCACTACGGAAAGCGGGGTAATACGTACATCCCCGCCAGCGAGGCGTTTCAAACCACGATCTATTCGAAAGAAGGCTTCGAGGTACGCGCGGAACAGCCCGAGCGCCATGCCGACCAGGTGATCGAATGGTCGCGGGCTGGCGGCAACGGTCCTTTTCTAATCTACATGGCACCGCCGGTTCCGCATGACCCGCGCAGTGCCCCTAAGCGCTTCGCCGACCTGTACGATCCGGCCAAGCTCACGTTGCCCAAGAACTATCTGCCGGAGCACCCCTTTGACAACGGCGACCTGAGGATCCGCGACGAGATGCTGGCGGCGTTCCCGCGGACGAAGGAAGAGATGCGCCGGCACCTGGCGGATTACTACGCATGCATCACGTGCCTCGACTTCCACGTTGGCCGCATTTTGGCCGCGTTGCCGGCGAACACGATCGTCCTCTTCACCAGCGATCAAGGTTTGGCCGTCGGCGGCCGGCATGGCTTGATGGGCAAGCAGAACCTCTATGAGGAGTTCAAGTCGCCCTGTCTCGTCGCCGGGCCGGGCGTGCGGCATGGGCGATCCGATGCCCTCGTCCACATGCACGACCTTTTCCCCACGTTGTGCGACCTGGCCGGCGTGCCGGTACCGTCCAGCGTGGAGGGCCTAAGCCTGGCCCCCATTATCCGCGGCCGGCAGCGGCGCGTGCGCGATGACGCTTTCGCCGTATACAAGGACGTCCAGCGCATGGTTCGCCACGATCGTTGGAAGCTGATCTGGTATCCCAAAGTGGGGCGGTTCCAGCTCTTCGACGTGGCCGGCGATCCGTGGGAGTTGCACGACCACTCCGGCGAGCCGGCCCACGCCGCGAAGCTCGCCGAAATGAAGCGCCGGCTGACGGAACAACAAAACAAGCACGACGACAAGTTCGCACCCCGTCCAGTCTAAGGAGGCCGCTCGAATGATTCGCATTACTGTGTTCCTGCTCTCGACGGCGCTGGTGGCCTATGGACAGCTATCCAGCGCGAGCGTCAATGGCACCGCAAGCGACTCGGTTGGCGCTGTCGCGCCCGGCGTCGACATCCGGCTGCGTAATCTGCAAACCGGCGTTGAACGTACGTCGGCCTCCAACGAGACGGGTACCTATGTCTTCCTCAGCGTCCCGCCCGGCGAGTACGTCATTGAGGCTAATAAGGCGGGTTTCCGTCAGATCCGGACCGCGAAATTCGTGCTCGAAGTGAATCGCACCGCTACCTTTGATTTGACCCTTGAAGTCGGCCAGATCGAGCAAACGGTCAACGTCGCGGCGAGCGCCGTGGAACTTCAGGCGTCGACGGCCGAACTCGGAACTGTTGTTGAATCCAGGCAAGTTCTCGATCTGCCTCTGAATGGCCGTAACTTCACGCAGTTGCTGGCGCTATCGCCAGGTGCGTCGCCCATCTCGGTGGGCCAGAACGCGGGCGGCGGGCAGGCCGTAGCGGTCGGACAAGTCACCTATCCGTCGATCAACGGCCAGAGCAACCGCTCGAATCTCTTTTTCATGGACGGGCTTTCCAACATCGGCGTGTTTATGTCCACGTATGCCGTACCGCCGATCGTAGACGCCGTGCAAGAGTTCAAGGTCCAATCACACAACGATCAGGCGGAGTTCGGCATGTCCACGGGCGGCACGATCAACGTGGTGACCAAGTCCGGCACGAACAAGTTTCACTTCGCAGCCTGGGAGTTTCTACGCAATAACGCGTTCGACGCGCGCAATCCGTTTCGCCTCGTGAAAACGCCGCTGCGGCAGAACATGTTCGGGACAACGATCGGGGGGCCCGTGGTGTTGCCCGGCTATCGCGGCCAGAACAAGACCTTCTTTTTTCTCAGCTACCAGGGCTTCCGCAATCGCACGCCGGCTAACTCTCTGTATCGCGTACCCACCGAAGCCAATCTGCGCGGCGACCTCAGCGATTGGCCGCGCCAGATCTTCGATCCATTTTCCACGCGCGCCAACGCCGACCGGCCCGGCACCTTTCTGCGGACGCCTTTCACCGGCAACCTGATTCCCGCCGCCAGGCTGGATGCCGGATGGCTGGCCTATCTTAAGGCTACTGTACCCGCACCCGTCGCGACCGGTGTGGCCGATCGCAATCAGTTGGACTTCACTCCCAGCGTCATCAACCAGGAAGAATACTCAGGCCGCTTCGACCACACGTTCTCCGCGAAGGACTTCGCGTGGTTTCGCTGGTCCGGCCAATTCTACGATCGAACCGGCTCGGGCGGACGCCAGACGTTGACGAGCTTCGAGGAGTTTTTCACCGTAAACGCGGGAGGAAGCTGGGTTCACACCTTTTCGCCGTCGAGCGTGCTCCAGACGCAGATCGGTTACACCGTGATCCAGAGGCCGAGCGGTTCGCGATTCGTGCAGGGCATCGATGCGGCCGGCGCTTCGGGCATTAACCGGGAGTTCTGCTGTGCATTTCGCTCCGGCGCAGTCATCATGCCCAACATTAATGTAAGCCAATTCTTCTCCGGCGGTGAGGTAGCGGGATACGGACATCCCACTGAGGTCACTCAGTACAAGTCCAACTTCACACACATTCGCGGCCGTCACGAATGGAAGCTCGGCGGTGAGTTCAGCTACAACAAGTTCCTGACGCTGCTTTCGGATCACGGTATCAATTTTGATTCGCCGAACACGGCCGATCCGAACAACCAGGCCCTCACCGGCAGTCCATTGGCTTCGTTTCTGTTGAACGTGCCGTTTGGCGCCGACCGCCGCGACTTCTCCAAGTACACGCGCTTCGGAGGCATATTTGGTTTCTACGCACAGGATGCCTGGAAAGTGAGTTCAAAGCTCACCCTCAATTTGGGCCTCCGATACGACTATACGGTGGTTCCTCCCGTCGGCCGGGCGAGCGACGGCACCATCGCCATGGGTAACATGGACCTGATTATTGGACGCTATCTGCTGCAGGCCGTTCCAAAGACCTGCGCGGAGGCAGGGAAAGCGCCCTGCCTGCCATCGGCGACGCTGCCTGCCAACGTCGAGTTGGACCCGCGCGGACGCTTGGTTTCGAACTTCGGTGACAATTGGCAGCCGCGCATTGGCCTCGCCTACAAGCTCAGCCAGAACACGGTGATGCGCGGTTCCTTTGGCCTATTCTTCGATAGCTGGGCCGGCATCACCCAGCTATCCCAGAATCTCGGCCATACCTGGCCCGACGTCGGCCGCCGCCTGTCGACCAACTTCAATCTTCCGACCGCCGCGCAGCCTACGCCGAGCCTCTCTGGAAAGAATCCGTTTCCGTCAGCCACGACGCCCGCCACTACGCCCTTCAACGATGGCGCATTCTTCATCGATCCGTTCTTCAAGAACAGCAAGTCGGCCCAGTGGAATCTTGGGGTGCAACGGCAGATCGCGGCTAACGAATTGATCTCGGTGAACTATGTCGGATCGGGAAACACCCGCTTGCCGATAGGCGGTTTCTACAACGTGGCCGTCGGCGCGGCGGCTGGTAATTCCGCCGCGCGGCGGCCGTTTCCAAACATCGCACCCACGAATTTCGACCGAAGTTGGGGACGCAGCAAATATCACTCCCTGCAGGCCCAGTGGCGTCGCCGATTCTCGGGGGGACTCTCCTACCTCTTAAACTACACCTGGTCTAAGTCCATCTCCGTGGGTTGTGACGGGTTCTTCGGGGTGGAGGGTTGCTCCGTGCAAGATCCTTACAACTTCAACAACGAGCGGAGCGTGTCCGCTACCGATCTCCCCCATATCCTGAACGCGAGCGTAACGTACGATCTTCCTTTCGGCAAGGCAGGGGAGCCTGCCCTTCGCGCCATCGTCAGTGGATGGCAGATCAACACGATCGCAACATTTCACTCCGGCCAACCCTTCACCGTGACAGTCGCCGGCGACATCGCCAACACGGGCAATCAGAGTGGTTATATGCGGCCCAACATTGCGGGCACCGCCAAACTCGAGAACCCTACGCCCGCACGCTGGTTCAACACATCCGCCTTCGCGGCACCTGCCGCTTTGACGTTCGGCAACTCGGGCCGCAACATCCTGCGCGGCGATGGCGCCGTGAACTTCGACGTTTCGCTGTTCCGATCCTTCCGGGTACCCCTGCGGGAGTCGGCACGTCTGCAGATTCGCGTCGAGGCGTTCAACGCCTTCAACCACGTCCGCTACGCCAATCCAGTGGCGAATCTCTCCGCGGCCAATTTCGGTCAGGTGCTCGGAACCGCGTCGCGGGAGCGACAGATCCAGCTTGGTGCGAAGTTGGAATTTTGAGCGTGGCGAGCGAGCAGAGAATCAGTTCCGTCATGCGCACACAGGACCCGTGCCTGTGTGAATAGCCGCTCTCACTCCATCGGCCCGCGAACTGCTTAAACGTAAAATCTCGCCCGGCCGGAAGGGCGGCCATAGTAACCAATTCCGGAAAATGGAATTCAGATGTTGAGATCGGGATTAAGAAACGTTCATTCGAATACCGTGCGGGGGGAGCACTGTGTATTCGATCGTCACACGCTTGTGGCGGAACGGAGCATGAAACTTACCTTCCGAAGCGCGGCGGCGACGAAAGAACCGACAAAAACAAGCAGAATATCACCATGCCTCCGAGTATACCGGCGACTATCATACCGACCCCCACCTCGGCACTAGCAATTTGAGTGCCGCGAGCTTCTGTTTGTGGTACGTTGCTCTCTATGCGTCTAGATTTTGCATTTGGAAAAACAGGTCTGCACCTGGAATTGCCCGAGGGGTTCGAATACCGCGTCCTCGAAGCGAGGTCGGCGCTGCCGCTTGCGGATCAGGCCGGGGCCGTCGAAGAGGCGCTAGACGCGCCCATTGGCTGCGCTCCGCTTCGAGATCTCGCAAGAGGGAAGCGAACCGCGGCGATTTCGGTATGCGATATCACGCGCCCCGCTCCCAACCGTCTTGTCTTGCCGCCGCTGCTTGCGCGACTTGCCCTCGCAGGGATTCCTCGCGAGGGAATTACAATTCTCATCGCAACGGGCTTGCACCGGCCCGCAACGGGCGCGGAGATCCGCGAAATCTTGGGAGAGGAAATCGCGTCGGGATACCGAGTGGTGAATCACGACGCGCGCTCGCTTTCCGAACACAGACATCTGGGTACAACCGCGGCCGGAACCCCGGTTTACGTGGATGAGAGGTTCGTCGCGGCGGATCTCCACATCACACTGGGCTTCATCGAACCGCATCTGATGCTGGGCTTCTCTGGCGGGCGCAAACTGATCGCGCCGGGCCTCGCCGCGCAGGAGACCATTAAAGTACTGCACAGTCCGAAGTTCATGCGTGACCCGAGAGCCGTCGAGGGATCGATCGAGCACAATCCGCTGCACAAGGAACTTCTTGAGATATCGGAAATGGCCGGGCACGATTTCCTGGTGGACGCAGCGCTTGCGGCGGGACCTCCGGGACAGCGTCCGGTCGCGGGCGTGTTTGCGGGAAAGCCCAGGCTTGCGCATGCGCGCGGCGTGGAATTTGTGTCGCGGGTTATGCTGGAAACGCTCGACCGGCCTGTCGACGCCGTCATCACCACATCCGCCGGCTATCCCCTCGACCTCACTTTCTATCAGGCCATCAAGGGCATTACGGCGGCAAGGCATATCGTGAAACCCGGCGGCAAGATCCTGCTGCTTGCGGAATGCTCGGAAGGCGCGGGAGCGCCCGAGTTTCGCAATATGCTCGCGGCGAACCCCGATGGGGCGAAGTTCATGGATCGCATCGCGGCGGCGCCAGTGGTGGTGGACCAGTGGCAGTTGGAGAAACTCGCGCTCGTGACCGGGAACTGCGACGTTTTATATTACGTTCCGGGTCTGCCGGCCGAGTATCATTCGTCATTGTGGGGCACTTCCCACGGGACAGCCGCGGACGCCGTAGCAGTGCTGGCCGCAGGTTTGAAACCGGGCGCGACGATTGCCGTAATCCCGGAAGGTCCGTATGTACTGGCGCGCGCGGAATCCCGCGTCAGGGAGGAAGCATTCGCATGATGAAGACGCCGTTATTGCTGGTGGCTGTTCTGTTTGCGGCATTCGGCGCCGACCACGCGGAAGACGGGTTCACGCCGATGTTCAACGGCAAGGATCTTTCCGGATGGATCGTGGACACGCCCGGCCTATGGCAGTTCAAGGACGGCGTGATCGGCGCCAAATCGCCAGGGCTGAAGTACAACGATTTTCTGCGCACGGAAAAGCATTATGGCGATTTCGTTCTGAAGGCGTCTTTCAGGCTGGTGCGCGGCTACGGGAATTCGGGCATTCAGTTCCGTAGTAAGCCCGTGCCCGATTCGCACGAGGTTTCGGGTTACCAGGCTGATATAGGCCAGCAGTATTGGGGTTGCCTTTATGACGAGTCAAGGCGCAAGAAAGTTCTGGTGCAAGCCGCGCCGGAGAATCTCAAGACGATCAACAAGGACGGCTGGAACGATTACACAGTTACCGCCAAGGGCAACCGCATCACACTTGAGTTGAACGGTGTGAAGACCGTCGACTACACCGAGACAGAACCCGGCATCGAGACAACGGGCTTCGTTGCGCTTCAGATACACAGCTCGCCTGAACCGTCGGAGGTGCAGTTCAGGAACGTGCGGATCAAGGAACTGCGATAGCGTCAATGAGCCACCGCGTCCCACTCCCGGGATCTCTTCCTTTTTTGATTGCGATCTTGTGCACGCCACTCGGTTCGCAGCAAATTGGGCTCCCGGAAAGTCCGGCGCTGGTTCCACCACCGGGCGAAAGGCTGCACTACGCCGTGGAGTGGAAGCTCATAACCGCGGGCCGCGCGACGCTCGGTTGGAGCGGGGAGGCTTCGAACGGATGGCAAACCACGCTCCACATCGAATCCACGGGCCTCGTCTCCAAGTTGTTCAAGGTACAGGACGACTACAAATCCACGCTCGCGGCGAATCTATGCGCAACCGGGTCGCAGATGATTGCGAGCGAAGGCACGCGCCGCCGCGATACGCGCATCGTGTACGACCGCGACACGCGCAAGGCGCACTACCTGGAACGCGACCTGGTGAAGAACGCCGTCGCGCTCGAGAAGGAAATCGACATTCCAGCGTGCGTATATGACATCATCGGGGCGCTCTACCACCTTCGTACGCTCAGTCTCGAGCCCGGACAGTCGGTTCAACTTCCCCTCAGCGACGGAAAGAAGAGCGTGAACGCGCGCATCGAGGCGCAGACCCGGGAGGAAATCAAGACGCCTGCCGGAGCCAGGAAAACGATTCGGTATGAAGCGTTCGTGTTCAGCAACGTCCTTTACCAAAGGCCGGGACGCGTGCTTATCTGGCTCACTGACGACCGGAAGCGGGTTCCGGTTCAGATCCGCGTCCGCCTTCAATTTCACATCGGCACCATCACACTGCTCCTTGAAAAGGAAGAACACTCATGAACCTCTCAGCACCCGGCTACAGATGTTCGCGCCTGGGGCTCTGTGGGGCGCTCCATGCGATTGCGCTCCTGCACGCGCAGCCCGCGCCAAGTCCGGTTCTGAATGCACGGGACTCCATGGCTCTGTTCCAGCGCGTGGTGACATTGATGGAATCGACCACGGTCGCCGTGCCGGAGCTTGTGCGCGCGGGCGCACCCGTGCTCGAGAATACGCGCCAGTCTTTGATCACCCTCGAGGCGGCCTCCACACAGCAGCACGCGGGTTTAACGCACACTTTCCTGAAGAATGCGCGCGCTTATCTGGCACTCGCCGATTCGGTCGCGAAGCCTTTCCCGTTCCCGCAGGAGGCGAGCAGGCAGTTCGCGGAATTGCGCGACTCGGTCGACCGCGTGGAATCGCACTTCCATGGATTGCTCGACCGAAAGGAATCGCAGCTGCGAAGTTCCGACCGCGACAATCTGCGCCGCTACGCCGAAGCGAACGAACGGCTCACACCGCAGCCGCCTGGCACGAACAGGGTCGTTTTTTACGGCGACTCCATCACGGACGGCTGGCGGCTCAACGAGTATTTCGCCGGCCGTGATTTCGTCAACCGCGGCATCGGCGGGCAAATTACGGGCGAAATGCTCGGGCGCATGAAAGCGGACGTGATTGACCTGAAACCGAAGGCGATGCTGGTGCTCGCGGGAACAAACGACATCGCGCGCGGCGTGCCGTCGAAGGCCATTGCGAACAATCTCACGATGATCGCGGATCTGGCCGAATTTCATCGCATCAAGCCCATTTTCGCCTCGCTTCTTCCGGTCAGCGATTACCACAAGGGCGTGAACCGGCAGAACGAGCGAAGCATTCAGCGGCCGCCGGCGACGATCCTCGAGATGAACCGCTGGCTGCAAGCCTTCTGTAACGAGCGAGGTTTCGTCTACGTGGATTACTTCAGCGCCGTGGTGGACAAGCAGGGCTTTATCCGTGCGGACCTCGCCGACGACGGACTACATCCGAACGCGGCTGGTTATCGCCTAATGGCTCCCGTGGCGCTCGCCGCAATAGACAAGTTGTTTCCACCTGCTGCCGCGCCCGCCGCGCCTCCGTCCAAGCGGCGGCGATAGATGAACTGCGGTCTGCTTTAGTGACTGACCGCGCCGGCTTCCCTTCTGATAGGGATTGCGGCGGCTCCGGAACAGGTGTCCTTTCCATCCGAAGACGGAGGGCTGGTCCATGCCGACGTGTAAGGCAGCGGTGACCGCAGCGTTGTAGTCGCTAATGGAGCGCACTTCAACAAGGAGACTTGGCGTGCGCCGGCTCTCGCGCTGACGGACGCCGGGTATCGACCTTTGGCGATCGACTTCCGCGGCTACGGCGAGTCCCGCGGCGCGGGCCAAACCGGCATCTATACCGCTCCACTGCACCTTGATGTGCTCGCCGCCATCCGGTATCTGCGAAAGCGGGCGCGCGGAGCGTCTCGGTAGTAGGGGCAAGTCCGGGAGGCGAAGCGGCGGCGGGCGCGTCGATCCGATCGGCGTCAGGCGAGATCGACCGTCTGGTGCTGCCGGCGGCCGTGTTCGACGATCCGCTGGAGAAACTGAAGGGCCGCACTCTATTCATCGTCGCGCGCGACGACGCGGACAGCGATGGGCCAAGGCTTCCGGGAATTCGCGCGCAATACGAAAAAGCCCCTGAACCGAAAAATTGACCGTGCTCGATGGGTCCGCCCACGCACAGTTCCTTTTTCGGACGGGGCAGGCAGGGCGCTTGATGCGCGAGATCCTGAGTTTCCTCTCAGAACCTTAGAGCTGTTTCTTCCGCAGCACGTCCGAAGGCTTCCGGTCCGCGCTCACCGCGAGATCGAACCAGCCGATCATCATCTCTTCCCAGCTCTGGTCGCCCCACTTCACTTCCTTTCCCGCATCGGGGTTGGCCGGATTGTTCGATGAATTGTCGAAGTGCGCGGTGCACTCGATACGCGTGCCTTTCGGCAGGGTCTTCGGCGCGTCGAGATAGTAGACCACTTGCCAGTTGAAATCCCACTTCGGAACGCGCAGCAAGGTCTCGGTCTCGCCCGTGGGATAGACGGCGCGATATTCGAAGTCCTTCCCGCGCAGATGCATGTGCGGCATCAGGGTCACGAGTTGCGCGTCCTCTTGCAGCGTCATCTGCGCATCCACGCGGTGCGCCGCCGCCCCAGCGGGAATCGAGAACTTCGTGTTCAACGCGTTTGCCGTGAACACCCGCTCCTTTGGAGGCTCCGCTGCGAATACGAGTCCTACGGAACTGCGGTCGGTTGCCGCCTTGCCGTTGGATGTGTAGTGCATCTGAAACACCAGGTCCGATCCTGCTTTCAGCAGTTTCGCCTGCCCCGGTTTCAGCGTAAGCGGCTGATGTCCCGGCGCGTACCCCGCGATCAGTTCGCCCAGCGTGCCGCCGCCCTCGGATTGCTTCCGGGATTTTGGAACGAACGGTACGCCTGGCGTCTGGTCGCGATGCCAGTTCGACGACGGGTCGCGCACGAATGCGATGATGTGATGCGTCACGGCGCGATTTCCCGGCCGGGCCTCCGCCAGCCGCACCCACTTGTCTTCGGTGAGGCCAGTCGGGAGAATCACATACTGATACTCGATCGTGCCCGCCGCCGGGACTGCGTAGTCGTCCGGCATCGAGATCACCAGATCCGGCTTGCCGATGGCCCATCCTTCGACAAACTCGACCGGCGGGGGAGCGGATTGGGAATCCCCTTCGACGGCTCCACCCTCGGCCCACGCCGCGAGCGTCTGAATCTCCCGCGCGCTAAGCGAACGGTCATTCGCGAACTTCCCTGCATGGGGATCGGCGAACCAAGGCGGCATCTTCTTCGCAAGCACGGCCGCGCGGATGGCCTTCGCCCAAGGACGCGTCTCTCCATAGGAGAGAAAGGACATCGGCGCGGCTTCACCCGGACGATGGCAGGTCTGACAGCGCTTTTGTAAAACCGGAAGCACGTCCTTATGGAACGTTACTCTTGCAAGGGCCGATGCTGCCAGTCCGGAAGCTGCGAGGGCGGAAGCCGCCGCGAAGCCGTACGCGAGCGTCATTCGAAGCATCACGGCACGTTCTCCAATCCTTCGTTCATTAGAGCTCTCGCGCGAGCCAGCGGTCACGCCAAGGCCAGGTTCAAATTCTCAATCGCCTCGTCGATCTCCGCCGTGTTCTTGTAGCCAACCGTCACGGAATCGACGCCTGCATTTCTGAACGCATGCCTCATTGCGGCCTGCCGGTCCTCGCGGGACGTAAAGGCGCCCTCTCCCACCAGCTTCATGCTAATTACGCCCATGCCTTCCGAGCGGACCTGCTTCGTGTGCGTGACCACCTCGCCCACGTTTCCCGCGCTGCTTGTGTTGTATGCCTCGGCGTCCATCTTCGTGCCGTTGTGGTTCATCCGGATCATGGCGATTTCGAGCCACTTGTTTCCCGGGAACTTGCGTAATGCCGGCAGACCGTGCACCGACGCGCCGTGCCCCACCACCGCTTTCTTCGACTTCGCTTCGAGTATCCCGTCCTGCCACCGCACGGTATCCGCCGGCCACGACGCCACGTGCTGGTAGTGCATCAGCAGAACGTCGAAGTAGTCCGTGTTCGCAAGTTTGCGCAGTTCGTCGATCTTCGCTTGCGGATTCACGCCCTCGCGCGTCGTCACCTTCGACATCAACCGGTACGTATCGCGCGGAATGCCTTTCAGTGCGACGCCCAGCATCTTGTGCATCTCGCCGTAACTCTCGGCGGTTTCGAAGAAGCGAATTCCCCGGTCGTAGGCATAACGCACCAACCTCGTGAACTGGTCCTGCCCCAGTTCGCGCTGGGTTCGCCCGCTGAAGGTCCCTGTACCGAACGCAAGCCGGGTCACCTTGACGCCGGACTTCCCAAGCGTGACCCAATCGGTAGCCGTCCCGCGCGCCGCCCGCAGAGGTAGACTTCCGGTCCCCGCGAGCGCTGCTCCGGCGAGTCCGGTCTTCAAAAAATTGCGTCTGGAACACTGTGGCATCTGTTGCTCTCCAATCGGCAATATCGTATCACGGATTGGTCCGGCGAAGCGGAGCGGGAGAAGCCGCGGCAGAAACTGCGATTTGACCAACTTCGCGCAGGCCGAATGCCCTGGCGGCCGGATTCAACAGGTCGGGCGACTTTACGTCGTCGGACGGAGGCTTGACTCCGGCTTTCCCGTTCCGCGACGGACTCCCCGCCATCACCCGCGCTGAGCTGGGGCCCGGCTTCGGTGCGGTCGC
>SXGT01589214.1_pt1 | contig 13376 bp, 12 predicted proteins | sample 3176221 | NCBI WGS metagenome assembly SXGT01 (sample SAMN11356862, study PRJNA531348) | freshwater metagenome | isolation source: freshwater sample F1-120 | place: China: Fuxian Lake, Yuxi | collected 2017-12-25
GATCAATGCCATAGTCGATATTCCGCGTATTTCCGTAATACCTTCAGATGCCGATTTAAGCCTGATTGCTGCCGGTATCGCAGAAAATCGCCACATCAGCGATCATTTGACGCGCCTGAAAAAACTGCCGAAAACCCTCAACTGGCGCATCGAAGGCCCGTTCGATAGCAGCTATAGTCTGGCCTTGCTTAATCGCGAAACTGCTCTGGCCTTGGACGCTATCGGACACCGGGTACAATTGCATGCCACCGAAGGACCAGGCGACTATAGCCCCAATCCTGACTTTTTACGGGCACATCCGACACTGGCCAAACTGCATCAACGCGCGCAAACGAAAACCATGCCAGATGCCGACATCACCAGCCGCAATCTCTATCCGCCGCGCGTGTCCGACATGAATTGCCGTTTTAACTTCTTGCATCACTATGCCTGGGAAGAATCGGGTTTTCCATCTGCCTGGGTCAACGATTTCAATGGGCATTTACAAGGTTTAACCTGTCTTTCGCAACATGTCGCCAAAATTATGCTGGATCATGGCGTAACAGTCCCTTTAAGCGTATCGGGATGCGGTGTCGATCACTGGGAACGCCTCACGCCGGATGTGGATTACATCCTCGACGCGCGTACTTTTCGTTTTCTGCATGTGTCATCGTGCTTTCCACGTAAAGGCGCAGATGTTCTACTCAAAGCCTATGGCAAAGCATTCAGCGCTCAGGATGACGTCAGCCTGATTATCAAAACCTTTCCCAACCCGCACAATGACATTCACCGTTGGTTAGCAGAAGCGCAAGCACAACAAGACGATTTTCCGCAGGTGATTATTATCGAGGACGATTTAAGCGACAGTACCTTAAAAGCACTGTATCAGCAATGCCAGGTGCTGGTTGCGCCCAGTCGCGCCGAAGGTTTTGGCTTGCCATTGGCAGAAGCGATGCTCAGCGATCTGGCTGTTATCACCACCGCCTGGGGCGGACAACTGGATTTCTGCTCTGCACAAACTGCTTGGCTGATCGATTACCAATTTGTACCCGCCGAAAGTCACTTTGAATTATTTGATTCCGTATGGGCCGAACCCAATAGCGAACAATTGACACAAATCTTGCGCGAAGTCTATGCCTTACCGGAAGCGCTGAGAAAGCAACGTTCCGAACAGGGCCGCGCCTTGCTGTTGGCACACCATACCTGGCAGGCCGTAGCCAAGCGTTTAATACACGCAGCGCGCAATTTTGCGACTCAAGCGTTAGCGCACATACCCCGTATCGGCTGGATCAGCACCTGGAATACCCGCTGCGGTATTGCCGCCTATTCAGCGCATTTGATTCATGCCATGCCTATGCCAGTAACCCTTTTGGCAGCGCAAACCACCACGCCTGAACAAGTGGATGGCGATAATGTGCATCGTTGTTGGCAGGCAGGCGTGCATTATCCGCTCGATGCATTGGCACAACAGATAGATAGCTGTCAACTGGACACACTGGTCATACAATTTAACTACAGCCTGTTCAATCTGGATACGTTGGGTGTATTTCTGACAAAACAACTGGATGCCGGACGTAAAGTCATCATGATGTTGCACTCCACGCTGGATCCTGTTCAGGTGATGCCACAGCAGCGCTTGGAAAAAATACGTCAGCCCCTGGCCCGTTGTCAGCGCATTCTGGTACATACGCCCAATGACTTGAACCGTTTAAAAAATCTGAATCTCATCGATAACGTTACGCTGTTCCCACACGGCATTCCCGATTACACGCCCAAGCCACAGGATAACACCCGTAAAACGACAGTTACTTTGGCTTCTTACGGTTTTTTCCTGCCGCACAAAGGACTGTTGGAACTGATACAAGCCGTCGCGTTGCTGCATCAACAAGGTTTGAAAGTTAAGCTCAATATGTTCAACGCGGAATATCCGGTACCTGACTCGGCAGAGCTTATCCAACAAGCGAAAGCCGACATAAGTCGCCTGCAACTGGAATCCTACATCACCTTGGAAACGGCTTATCTCAGCGATGCCGAAAGTATCCAGCGACTGGAATCTGCCGACCTGATTGTTTTTCCTTACCAGGACACCGGCGAATCTTCCAGTGCCGCAGCCCACTACGGTTTGGTTACCGGACGCCCGGTCGCCGTGTCGCCGTTACGCATTTTTGATGATATTGCGCCGGCAGTACATTATTTGCCGGGTAATACCCCGGAACAAATCGCCGCCGGCGTGAAACAGATCCTCAAGCAGGACAATACCCGCATTCAACAAACGGCGACACGCTGGCGTGAAGCGCATCGCTATTCTGCTTTAGGTTTGCGTTTATATAATATGCTGCTAGCTATTCAACAAATATAGCAGCTATAAAAATATCAGCTATATTTATAATAGCTATAATATTAGCTGCTATATAACTATAAGCTATATTAATAGCTGCTATAATGCTGTTTAATGAATGCCAAACGGCATTTGTTCCATGCTGGGAACCTGTACTAGAGCTTCCTTCAAAGCATTGGCGTATGCTATACGCGCAGTTTTCAGCACAGCTATTTGTGCATCCAGGCGTTGCAATTCCGCATCGACAAATCGAAGACTTGCCAATTGCGCTTTGGCGTGATCGGACAACAATTCTAACTCGTAGGTTTGATTGTCAATTTTAACAAGGGTCATAAACTCGTATCTTACTGGACATCATTTTCATCAATTACAATTTTGTTATACAGTGCTCTCAATATTTGTTCAAAGTTTCTACAAAAGCCAGTAACATCCATTAAAGTTGAAGCTTGCATTCGTGTACGCAGACTGTTTCTTAACATGACAAGCCGTTCTCGATCTGCAGCTAACTGCACAGCAATCGCGACATAATTCTCAGCATTTTGAGCGGCTAACTCTACCAAGCCAATAGCCCCAAGCAACGCATAAGTCTGACGGCTGACTACTCTCGACTGCGGCCAGGTAACAACCGGAACACCCATCCACAAAGCTTCGCAACTGGTTAGGCCACCGGTGAAAGGGAAAGGATCCAAAGCAATATCAATGTCAGCATATTCTTTCAGGACATCGGCATGAAACGAAGCACCGCGACATTCAATGCGTTCTGCAGCAATGCCTTGTTGCACAAAACTCGCGACTATCGATTGACATAAATCAGCATCAACCAAAGTCCGCCACTTTAAACATAAACGCGAACCAGACACAGCTATTAGAATGCGCGTCCATAACCAAAATACCTCGGGATTATACTTGGCCGTGTTATTGAAACTGCCAAAGGTAATATAGCCATTCTGTATCGCTGGCAATGGCGCGATTTCGGCAGGCGCCCAGGGTACTGGTTGATAGCAAAAGCGTCCACTGGATAGGCGTACAATAGGCTCAACAAACTGACATTCCATGCCGTCTGGAGCATGCCACTCATCCAACAGTACGGCATCCAGATAAGCTAATCCGGTAGTCGCAAAATAACCTAACCATGAAACCATAAGCGGCGCTGGACGATGCGCAAATACCGTAAGCCGTGAACCAGCCGTATGACCGGAGAGATCGATTAACACATCAATATTGTCTTGACGAATCAACGCGGCTAAATGTTCATCATCCAGTGTAACGACATTTCTAAACTGAGAATACTGGCGAATCTCATCCGTGACCCAATCATTAAGCTGACCGGCACTATAAGCAAATGCGACAACCTTGGCTATATCATGAGCCTTAATGACATGTTTAACAAACAAACCGACCGTATGCTGGCATAAATCCGCTGAAACATAAGCGACACGTAACGGCCTATCCCGCAACGGCAATCCTGAAGGCCTGGGACGCCATCCGCCTGCTTGAGCGATTGCCCATTCTCCCCAGTTTTTTGCTTCAAGCAAGCGTTCTGCGTTAGGAACTTTAGGGTCATATTCAAGACTCACCAAGGCATTTCGTCTAACAACCGGATGCTGTGGTAATTTTTTCAGCAGTAAGGCATACAAGCGCCGAGATTTATCGTGAATACCCGATTCTCTGGCTACATTTGCCAAATTGGCAAGCAATCTCAAATCACTTGGATCAAGTGCATAAGCTCGATCAAAACATTGTCTGGCATGACTTAAAAAACCATAACTGAAAAGTAGAGTGCCGACATCCAGCAAAATATTCATGTCATGATCATGTTCTGTAATGAGCGATTGGCAAATTGCCAGCATTTCTTGAAAGCGACCAGACTGGGCATGAGTTGTCGCGATTTGTAATCGGTAAGCCGTTTCTGGCAATCTATTTTCTGCAGTCATTGGTTTCAATCCACATAGTGCTTACATTGCTGGTCATCGAAAGCCAAGAGGCTATCAAAGTGTAGAAAGCAAACTCATTTTTTAATCTAACAAACAGAGTTGGATTGTATAACCCCATTTGAGGCGGCAGGTTCTGCCATGACTGTAAAGCGTTCCCCAGTCTCTAAACGGGTCAAAGCCATTGATACTGCGAGAGATTAGGGACTAAAAATTTCAGAAAGAATATGTTTTTTAGCTTCAGACAAACTACTGCCTTTCTGCATCGCCAACACCACTTTTGCCATACGTTTATCGGAATCCAGAATATGAAATGCTAACCAGTTTATTAGGAAAGAAACAATTTTCTGCATTTCCTCTTCCTGACTGAAAGTATGATCTGTGGATTTCATCATAATGACATCATTAATAAAACCGGCATGTGAATATTGATGCGCTTTGTTCCAGTCATCATCCTCGAAGTATTGCTGCCAGATAGCTTCCTCGGCACTGAAGTGAAAATCTGCATATTGCGCTAATTCAAAAAAAACATCTTCTGTGACGCTTGTTCTTGGGTCCTGGATATGGCTGGCAAGTTTATTCAATAATTCCACCAATACCTGATGCTGAACGTCAATTTCGATCAGACCCGTTTCAAATTTGCTATTCCAAGGAAAAACATCTATAGGCTTATTCATCATATTTCTTTATATTTCTTTGTTGGTTTGAAACCTCCCCCTTTAGGGGGATTTGTTTAAACTTGACAATGCTACGCCAGTAGCGTTATCTTTCCAGTTAACCTCTGTCTTTAGGCAAGGGAAAAAGCCACCCAATCTCATCTGTTGGATGGCTCAGTCATCCAACAAATGAGGTTGGATGTGGATTGAAACAAAGTAGTGGAACTTAAGCAGGTCGATCAGCAACGAGTTTATACAAGGTTGGCCTGCTGATTCCAAATTCCCGTGCTAATTGACTTTTATCTTCTCCGGCAATTACTCTGGCTTTTAATGTCAAAACTTGCTCTGTGTTCAATTTAGGCTTGGCACCGAATTTAACCCCTTTGCTAAGCGCCGCTTTAATGCCTTCCCTTTGTCTTTCCTTGATCAAGGCACGTTCAAATTGCGCAAAGGAACCTAACAGTTGCAACATTAATTCCTGCATCGGATTGGCTTCATTTGAAAAACGCATATTTTCTTTGTAAAAATGCAAGCATACCCCTTTCGCGACCAATTGACGAACAATCTGTTGTAGATCCAGTAAATTTCTGGCTAAGCGGTCGATACTATGCACATGCAAGGTATCACCTTCCCTCAGATAATTTAAACAGGCCTGTAGTTGCAATCTATCGCTACTTTTAGCGGAGAGTTTTTCTTCAAAAATTCTGTCCAGTTCAATGTTGGCTAATTGCCGATCGGTGTTTTGCTGGGCGGAGGAAACACGGATGTAACCGACTTGTTGACCTTTCATTCTATTGCCTTGCTGGATGTCGATTGAAACATGATAACGCCTAAGTGTTAATTATATTCTAAGTGTTAGATTAACTCATGTAAAATAAATGGTAAATCAACTTTGCTTTACATAAAGGAATTCAGAATTACAGGGAAGCTTAGCTGTGTCAATTAATCTATACAATCATAGACATAATGTTTTATGCAGATAATTAATATATATGCTATAAATATAGCTGCAATTTTTATATAAATCTAGCTGCTATCATGACAACTCGCATCAGTTTCATTTCACAAAAAGGTGGAGTCGGCAAATCTACGCTGGCCAGGGCCTTGGCTCGGGAAGCCCATGCGCAGCAACTATCGGTTAAGGTCGCCGATCTGGATACGCAACAGGGTACTATTGTCAATTGGCACCGGCGACGTTTGGATTTAAACCATCATCCCATCGGTTCGGTCGAGTCTTTTAAAACGGCTGAGCACGCTTTGGGTAATATGGCCGGTTATGATTTGTTAATTATTGACGGGCCGGCCAGAGCCAGTAAAGCCACGCTGGTTATTGCCAGACAATCCGATGCAGTGATTCAGCCGACCGGTGCCAGCATGGATGATTTGGAGCCGGCTATTTTGTTATTTCATGAACTCTTTAAGGCCGGAATTCCCAAAGCAAGGCTGAGTTTTGCATTGTGCCGGATAGGCACAGAATCTGAACTGGATGCCTGTAAGGATTATCTCGTGCAAACCGGTTATAACGTTCTGGCAGGCTGCTTGTTTGAAAAACCGGCTTACCGGCAAACGCAAAATCAAGGCCTGGCTGTTACTGAAACGGCTTATAAATCATTAAATAAAAAAGCTGATGAATTAATTCAAGCAATTGTGGATGCAATCAAATAATGGCTAATTTATCCAAATTCAAGAAAAAAAACTTAGGCGTTCCACCGACCTTGAATGAGGCTGGCGATAATTTAAATGCACCTGAAATCATGCCGACAACCGTGTCTGTTGATGGTAGAAGCACACGCAAAACCGGGCGAACGGAGCAGTTTGCCACGCGGGTGACTCCGGAGTTTCAGAAGAAAGTCAAAATGCTAGCCGCCCGAGATGGCTTAAAAATTGTTGAGTTGCTTGAAGTTGCGCTGGGTTATTACGAAGATAGCAAAGGTAAACTTTAGTGATTTATCTATAGCTGCTAGTTTTATATATGACGCTGAAAGCAGTGTAATGTCTGCTCGGCGCAGGCATCCCAGGTAAAACGCGCGGACCGTTGCAGACCCTGTTGTACACACTGTTGACAACGCTTAGGATCCTCCAGGAGCGATAGCATGGCATCACGCCAAGCTAAGGCATCATCTGCTGGCAACAAAATGCCAGCGTCGCCAATCACTTCCGGCAGCGAGGCGCGATCAGAGGCGATCACCGGTACTTGGCACGCCATGGCTTCCAATGGCGGCATCCCAAAGCCTTCATAAAGCGATGGATAAACAAAAACCAAAGACCCCGTTAGCAGATGTTGCAATTGCTGTTCAGACAAGTAGCCCGGCATGCGTAACTGGCCGTTGTTCAGCAGAACCTTGGCTTTTTGCATGAAAGACTCGAATTTCCATCCCAGCGCGCCAATCATCACCAGTGGGTAATGTCGTTTTATCTGTTCGGGTAATGCCTGATAGGCTTCTACAAGCAGGTCTAAATTTTTTCGGGGTTCGAGGGTGCCTACATAGAGAAAATAACGCTTATAGGCCAAACCATGCTGTTTCAGTGTTGCAGTAATGGCAGCTTCCGGTAAGGTCTGAAATTGTGAGGATAAACCACAGTAGGTCACGGTGATTTTGTTCGGGTCAAGTCCGAAGTAGTTCACCAATTCCTGTTTGGAAAATTCGGAAATGGTCAGGATGTGCCGCGCTTGTTCCAGTGATCGGGGCAGCAAGCGATTAAACAATTTAACACGCGCTGCTGGGTGGGTTTCGGGATGTCTAAAGCAGGAAATATCATAAACAGTGATGAATTCCGGTATGGCATAGGGATTTTGCAGACAGAAAAAGTCCGTACAATGAATGGCATCGGCTTTCAGCGTTTTAAGCTGATGATTAAAGCGTGCCGTATAAAATTTCGTGTACAGTATTTTTTTGGCGTAGGCCAGATGCTTGTCCAGGCCATTCAACAGTTTACTGATATTGGCTTGCAGTGTTTGATTTCTGTTGGTTTGATGCTGTTCTGCCACCTCGGGCAAAGTCGGAATAAAGCGGTTTTTGACGAAATAGTGCAGTAGCGGTTTGTTGTGCTTTTTTTCTATCGCGCCATACAAGCCGGCCACATATTGGCCGATACCGGTGCGCAGTGTTGCCAATGCTTTGGCTTCAACGGCTAATGTTAAATTTTCAAGTGCTTTCATAACGATGCAAATATGGATTCCAGCGATTAAAACCGGCAGCGGTTCCGATGTATATGTCGAGCGTTTGGCAGAAAGTTTAAGCCGACTGGGCGTAACGGTGCAAATACAGTGGTTTGCACATTATTTTGAGTTATGTCCCTGGCTGTTGCGCGTAGTAAAGCCGCCACCGCACACCGATATTATTTTTGCGAATTCCTGGAGCGCGATAGGTTTTAGTCATCCGCCCATACCTTTGGTGACCTGCATTCATCATTGCGTGCACGATCCTAACTATCGCCCCTTTAAATCCTGGTTGCAGGCGGTGTACCATCGCTGGCTTATTTTGCCTTTTGAGCAAGCCGGCCTAGCCTGTTCGTCCGCGCTCGTCACCGGTAGTCGTTTCACGCAGCAAACGGTCAGTCGCCTCTTTCAATGTCCACCACCCCAGTTAATAGGCTACGCGATTGATACCGCACACTTTAAGCCTGCGCCTATTAAAAACGCCACGACACCCTATAAACTGCTGTTTATTGGCAATCCATCTAAACGCAAAGGCTTTGATTTATTACCGCGCATTATGCAGCAATTGGGTAGCGACTTCAGGCTTTACTTTACCAGCGGTCTGAGACAGGACGATTTAGCCAGCCACATTCCTTATGCTGAGTGCGTCGGCGCATTATCGACGGAACAGCTCATTAAGATCTATCAAGATTGTGATGCACTGCTGTTTCCAACGCGCTACGAAGGATTTGGTTACGTAGTTGCCGAAGCCATGGCCTGCGGTTTGCCGGTCGTATCGAGCGCGTGTGCATCGATCCCGGAATTGTTGGATGACGAACAAGTCGGATTTTTATGCCCGGTGGATGCGGTTGATGCCTTTGTTGAAAAAATTCGCCTGCTTCAGGCCAATCCTGAACGCGCAAGCGCAATGGGCCACTATAATCGACAACAGGCGCTGGAAAAGTTCAGTTTTGAACGTATGGCGCAGGCGTATAAAAATTTATTTGAACAGATTCTGGACAGTCACTCAGACAAAATCCGCTAAGGCCTGCATGATGATGTCACAGGGACTCCTATCCGGTAGCTGCGTTTTGACGCGGTAACGGTTCACATTGTTCAGAAAATCGTTAATCAGCTTTTCCGAGAAATCGCTAATGACGGTATTACTACCTAAGCCCTCTTGCCGTTCGGTGGTCTTGCGCATCAATAAGGTCGGTATGCCAAGATAAGCCAGTTCCTCTTGATTGCTGCCACCATCGGTAATCACAAAATGACTGTGACGGATTAAATGCACAAAATCGGCATAGTGCATGCGCTCAGTTAAGCTTATGTTTGGAATGGCTTGTAACCTTGTCATTAAACCGGTTTTAAGCAAACGTTTCTGCGTGGTCGGATGCAGCACGAAAACCAGTGGATAACGGGTACTGATGCCGCGTAATAAATCAATGATGCGCGTAAACTGCGCGCTATAAAAAATATTCTCAAAACGATGAATGGAGCATACGCCATACGGGCCATCAGGTACGGGTTTTGCTGATAATGGATTAATCTGTTGCGCAAGCTGTAAGGTATCAACCAAGGTATTGCAGCCGGTATCGATTTTAATGATTTTGGGATAGGCCTGTAAATTTTGACAAGCCCAATTGCCGGGACAAAAAGCCAAGTCGATCAGTCTGAAGGTAGCTAAGCGGGTAAGCTCTTCGGGAAAGGGGTGCCAGAGATTAAAAGACCGGAGACCGGATTCAATATGCGCGACGCGCATACCGGCACGTTTGCCAAGTAAAGCGCCTAATAAGGTGGAAAAAGTATCGCCGTGCACCAACACCACATCAAGATTCTTTGCCGAATGCGGTAAATGCCGTCCCGGCTTGAACAAGGCCTGTAATAACAGACGCATGAACCAGGGTATTGCCTTTGCAATCGTGTTGATTTCTTGGCCGTCGCCTGATTCCTGCAATGCCGTCCATTCGCTTTGCACCCCGAATTCTTCACAGGTTTCACGAATATTCTGAATATGTTGTCCGGTATGAATTAAACGGATAACCCAACCTTGCGCCTCCATTTTTTTAATGAGCGGCACCATCTTGATTAACTGAGCGCGAGTTCCCAGGATGCAGTAAATCATGGCGTTAGCATCCAACGTAAAGTATCCACTAACGCCGGCATTTCAATTTTGCCTATCGTATCCAGTAATTTTCCGGGATCGCCGCACAGTCGATAAATTTCATTGCTGCGCACGAAGGCCGGATTGACATGAATGGCTAGGGTATGGCCGGATAGCTCGCCAAGTAGCTGGATAACGGTCTTGAGCGTAACAGGTTGATTGCTGCAAACATTGTAGACTTCCCCCGTTTGCGCCGTTTCCAGCAGACGTAAATACGCAGCGCAGACAAAACGCACATCGTTAAATTCACGTTCAACCTCGATATTGCCGAGTTCAACCGATGTAGCGCGGTGCGCAAAATGCGCAACCAGTTTGGGAATCACAAAGACTTCCGACTGCCCAGGGCCGGTATAATTGAATGGACGTACCCAAAACAACGGCAATCGGTCCAGATAGGTTCTAGCCAGATATTCCATGGCCAGTTTGCTTATGGCGTAGTGATTAATCGGCGCAGGCGCTTGCGTTTCGTTAATCGGCGACTGCGCGCAATTGCCATATACATTGGCGCTACTGGCCAACAAAACCCGTTGCGGTGCTTGATCGAGTTCGACTAAAGCGTCTAAGAGATTTTGCGTACCGAGTACATTCACCGCATAAAACGCACTGGAGTCCTTATGTCCGACAAAACTGATTGCCGCCAGATGCACCACCGCTTCAGGCGCAATTTCTCTGACCTGCATTTTGACCGCTTGCGCGTCGGTTAAATCTTCATGCAGGCATACGACTGTATGACCCTGCCGTTGCGCAGCCTGTACAAAATGCTGTCCAGTAAAGCCGCGCGCGCCTGTAACCAATAATTTCAAAATGAAAAACCTGTGCGGTTACGTTGCAAGTCCGCTTCCACCATCATCAGGCACAATTGCTCCAAAGTTGTTTGCGGTTCCCAACCCAGCTTTTCTTTCGCTTTGGCTGGATTACCAATCAGCAATTCCACTTCGGCGGGGCGATAAAATTTCGGGTTAACGCGCAACACCGTTTGTCCGACGCTGAGGTGATCCGATGCGTCGGCTAGCGCGGCAATTACCGCAAATTCGCTATCGCCACGGCCTTTAAACGCTAATTCCACGCCAATGGCCTTAAATGCCATTTGCACGAAATCACGTACCGTTTCAGTGCGATTGGTCGCCAAGACAAAGGTGTCGGCTTCATCTGCCTGCAAAATACGCCACATGCCTTCCACGTACTCTTTCGCAAAACCCCAATCGCGTTTTGCATCCAGATTGCCCAATTCGACTGCGTCCAGTTTGCCCAGTTTTATTTTGGCGACGGCATCGGTAATTTTGCGCGTAACAAATTCACGGCCACGTAACGGACTCTCATGATTAAACAAAATGCCACTCGCGCCGAAAATACCGTAACTTTCACGATAATTGACCGTCATCCAGTGCGCGTACAGCTTGGCAACGCCGTAAGGACTACGCGGATAAAAGGGCGTAGTTTCAGTTTGCGGTATTGCCTGCACCTTGCCAAACATTTCGGAGGTTGATGCCTGATAAAACTTGATCGCTGGATTGACCAGACGAATCGCTTCCAGCAAGTTCAAAGCACCGATACCGGTAATTTGAGCCGTCGTGGTGGGCTGCTCGAAACTGACGCCAACGAAACTTTGCGCGGCAAGGTTATAAATTTCCTGGGGTTGTATTTTCTGTAGCAGTGAAATGCTCGCACCTAAATCGGTTAAGTCATACTCAACCAAATGTAAATGTGGATGCGCCTGTACGCCTAATTCCTCGATACGCCAAAAATTGACCGAACTGGTGCGACGAAATGTACCGTAAACCGTATAGCCTTTATCCAGTAATAATTGCGCCAAATAAGCGCCATCTTGCCCGGTAATGCCGGTAATAATTGCCGTTTTAGTCATGCATTCACATCCATTATTTTTAAAAAAGAGGGTAATTATAGAGGGTATTCATCATATTTCCTTGCGGGCCCGAAATGTAATTGACCCAAACTGACGGGTAAATAAATCACACGTTTAACGTGAATTACGCACCGAGAATTCAACAACGATTGCCTACACTAATACTCGGTTTCGCCATTACGTTAAATTTATTAATAGGATCACTACTTATGAAAACTTTTTCCCACTATGCACGTTTTATATTAGCTGCCACCGCTTTAACCGTTTCATCTGCCTATGCCGATCCTGCGCATGTGACCTGGGCGGAAAACCTGGTTGATCATATTACACCCGATAAAAATGAATACGCTAGCAATCCCAGTTACGTTAAATGGGCAGGCGTTAACGGCGCGACGACTTATGAAAACCGCACGCAATGCAGTTCGTTTTTAACACAATTGCTCAAGCAAACCTATCAATGGAACAATACCCAATTCAGTCAATGGTTTGGATCAAGCAGCCCATCCGCTGCGCTGTATCATGATGAAATTGCCGCGCAACAAGACTTTGCCTTGGTGACACAAGCGCAACAGATTCAAAAAGGCGACATTTTAGCGATCAAATATTTTGAAGAAGACGCAGAAGTCACAGGCCATGTCATGCTGGCCGATGACATTGCCAGAGCCGTTGCACCCGGCGAACCTGTGATTGACGGTACCACACAATATGAACTGAAAGTCATCGATTCATCCAAATCCGGCCACGGCAACGACGATACGCGCCTGTTGGATGACAAAAGCTGGGATTCCGGCGTAGGTAAAGGCACATTGCGCTTGTATGTTGACGGCGGCGGCGCTGTAGTCGGTTATTCCTGGAGTTTCAGTAAAAACTCGGTTTACTATGGCCCACAATCGCCACGGCATTTGGTGATTGGCAGACTGGTTTTTTAGATAAATCAATGTAGTGTAGGTACATGCTGTTCGTACCCACGCAGAATTTGCAGTAGATGGCGGGCAGCTTAGCATTGCCCTCCTACTTTATCCGCGCTTTTGTCTTCTTGCCGAAAACAAATATAACTTTTCATCGTCAAAAGTTTTTTAAAAAACTTTTAAAAAACAAACGACTAACCAACTTATCCACAGAAAAGTGAATTTTAAGTGTGTTGTTGTAGTTGTTTTTAATGTTTTTAGTTGTTTTATATGTTTTCGGGTCGATTTTCTTATTTTAAATCATAGTGTTATAGCTCTAAATGTGCGAAAAACAGTGTGAAATGTGCGAAAAACAGTGTGAAATGTGCGAAAAACAGTGTGAAATGTGCGAAAAACA
>SXGT01689395.1_pt1 | contig 13374 bp, 10 predicted proteins | sample 3176221 | NCBI WGS metagenome assembly SXGT01 (sample SAMN11356862, study PRJNA531348) | freshwater metagenome | isolation source: freshwater sample F1-120 | place: China: Fuxian Lake, Yuxi | collected 2017-12-25
AGCCGCCCTCCTTCTCCGTCATGAACTGCGCGCCCTGCCAATGCTGTGCCATGTCCTGGGTGAGCATGCGCGGCAGGAAGCGCGCGCGAATCGCTTCCGTGCCGAACTGCGCAATCAGGTGCGCGGCCGAGTCCGTGACGTTGATCGGTCAGCCAAGCCCGAACTCCGCCTCGTTGAACAGCAACGTGAATGCATGCTTGGCCACGGTGGGGAAGCGCTGCGGCCAGCCAAGCACGCCTTCGCGATGGCTCATTGCATGCAGCCCGTAGCGGCCGAACGCGGCCTCCTCCAGCTGCCGATAGGCCGCGTGGTACTCGATCCACTGCAGGTCACGGCCGAAGCGGTCGCGATGATGCAGCTGTGGCGGGTGCCGATCCGCGAGCCGCGATGCCTCGTCCAGTTCCGCCGCCGCCGCCCTGCCGAGTTCGTCGAGGTGCGGCCGCAGATGCCCATGCAGTGCCGCCGGCAGGTACAGGCTCAGCAGGTCGTCCACGGCGTGGTCGTCGCGGTAGAAGTTCATGCCTGAGGTATCCGGTGCGATTGCGGAGGCGTGCAGGTCTGGCGTCATGGGCAGGGTTCCCCTTCGAATCGGATCTGTCAGGCAGGCAGCGTGCCCCATGGGCTCCGGCACAGGCGAGAATGCCACCTCACGCCAGCCGGAGCCGCACGACCATGTCACTCCCACGCCGCACCTTCGTACGCGCCGCCCTGCTGGGTGCCGGCAGCGTCGCGCTCGGCCGCGGGGTGCTCGCAGCCTCCACCGCGCGGGCTACTGCGCATGCCGCGATCTCCACACGCTTCGGGCCGCTCGGCCCACCTGACGCCGAAGGTCTGCGCCTGCCGCCAGGTTTCCGCGGCCGCCCTGTCGCCCGTACGGGCGCTTCGCCGGCACCGGGAAGCATCGCCTGGCACGCCGCACCCGATGGCGCGATCTGCGTGCCGCGCGCAGGCGGCGGCTGGAGCTATGTGAGCAACTGCGAACTCGAGGCGCCAGACGGCGGCGTGTCCGCACTCGACTTCGATGCCGCAGGCCAACCCGTCGGCGTGCGCACGCTGCTCGGCGGTGCCGAGCGGCCCTGCGCGGGCGGCCTCAGCGGCGACGGGCACTGGCTCGCGTGCGAGGAGGTGCCGACCGGGATCGTGTGGGAGGTTGACGTCACCGGCGCGCTTCCGCCCGTCCGCCGTCCCGCGCTTGGCGTGTTCAACCACGAAGCCGCCACCCGTGACCCGCAGACGGGTTTCATCTACCTCACCGAGGATGATCGCGCAGGCGGCCTCTACCGCTTCACGCCCAGCCATGGAAACGCCCTCGATGCCGGGCAGCTCGACGTGCTGTGCAGCCGCGACGACACCCTGCTGTGGCTGGCAGTGCCGGACCCGCTCGCCCGGCGCGAACCCACGCGCGAGCAGGTGCCGGAAATGGTGCGCTTCCGCGGTGGCGAGGGCGCGTGGTTCGCGAATGGCGAGCTGAGCTTCACCACCAAGGGTGACCACCGGCTCTGGCTCTACGTGCCTGCGCGCAATGCGTTGTCGGTGCTCTACGACGGCCGCTCGAGCGATGCGGCACCGCTCACGGGCGTGGACAACCTGATCCAGGACAGCGCGGGCCTGCGCTATGTCGCCGAAGATGGCGGCGACATGCAGATCTGCATCGTCGATGCGCACGGCCACGCCAGCGTGCTTGCGCAGCTCACCGGAGTGCGTGGCAGCGAGATCACCGGCCTGGCGTTCTCGCCTGCAGGCAATCGGCTGTATTTCAGCTCCCAGCGCAACCCGGGCGCCACCTACGAGATCGTGGGTCCCTTGCACTCGCCGCCTGCCGTGAGCTGAGCACCCACATGCCAGCGGCCGAGCGTGCTCACGCCCCTTCGCATCCGCGTTGGCACACTACAGCCATCGCACTGCTGGCAGTCGGCGTGTTCTTGCTTGCCGTGGCCGCGTGGTGGCGGGCGGCACAGGAACAAGCACCCCCTGCCGAATCAGCCGACGGCAACACGAGCACAGCAGGGGCCGTGCCGGCCAGCGCACGGCCAATGGATCAGCCACATGCCGGATCGGCAGCCTGCGCCGGCTGCCATCGCGAGATCCACGATGCCTGGCGTGCATCGCATCACGCCCGCGCCGAGCGCGCGCTCGACCCCGAGGGCGAGGATGCCGCCGCACTCGGCGCAATCACAGCTGCAGGCGCTGTCGCCATCGCGGGCCTGCCACCACGGGGGACGACCATCGCCCGCGTGCTCGGCGAGGCACCGCTGCGGCAACTGCTCGTGCCCACCACCGGCGGCCGCGTGCAGGTGACCTCGGCGGCCTGGGACCCCGCCCGCGGAGAGTGGTTCGACGTATTCGCGGACGGTCGAAGGCCCGACGAGTGGGGCCACTGGCGTGGCCGTGGCATGAACTGGAACAGCATGTGCGCGAACTGCCACAACACCGGCGTCGACAAGGCGTACGACGCCAGGACGGACAGCTACGGCACGCGCGTGACGGAGCACGGCGTGGGCTGCGAGGCCTGCCACGGTGCCCTTGCTGACCATGCCCAACAGGCGCGCACGGCCGCGCCGGCAACGATGACCGCAGCCGCTCGCCCATCCGCAGCCGGCGCGCTCGCTGCAGCGAAGACGATGTCGACCTGTGGTGCCTGCCACGCTCGCCGAGCCGAGCTGACCGGCCGACATCGCCCGGGAGAGGCCTTCGACGATCACTTCCTGCTGACCTTCGTGGGCGACAGCGAGGCATTTCACCCCGATGGCCAGGTACGCGAGGAGAACTTCGAGTACGCCGCATTCCTCGGCAGCCGCATGCACGCTGCCGGTGTTGGCTGCGGCGACTGCCACGATCCGCACAGCGGCCGGTTGAGGATGGAAGGCGACGCACTCTGCCTGCGCTGCCATGCGCCGGACGCGCGCCCCGATGCTCCGGACATCGATGTCGCCACGCACTCGCACCATCGTGCCGGCAGCGCCGGGCAGGCCTGCGTCGGCTGCCACATGCCGCTCACCACCTACATGCAGCGCGACCCGCGGCGCGACCATGGGTTCACGTCGCCAGATCCGCTGCTGACGACCTCGCTCGGCATCCCGAACGCGTGCAACCGCTGCCATGAGGGGAAATCTGCGCAGTGGGCGCTCGCCCACGCAACTGCATGGTACGGCGAGCGCCTTGCCCGCCCCGCCCGCGCACGCGCGCAGAGCTTCGCCGCGGCGCGGGACGGCAGTATCGATCCGGATCTGCCGCTGGCACTTGCCTCGCTCGCACGTCCGGGCGATGCCCCGGTGTGGCGCGCCAGCGCGATCCTGTTGGCCGCACCCTGGCTGGACGCGCCAGGCCCGCATGCGCCCGCCTTGCAGACGCTGCTGGCGGATGCGCTGGCAGACCCGGAACCCGGTGTGCGCGAGGCGGCAACACGTGCGCTCGGCGAGCGCGCCACCGTTAACGCGGACGTTGCCACGATGCTGCGGCCGCGGCTGGCGGATGCATCGCGTGCCGTCCGCATCAGCGCTGCCTGGGCGCTGCGCGCGGAGCTCGATCCCGCATCCCGCGCAGGCCAGGACCTGCAGCGAATGCTCGCGCTGAACGCGGATCAGCCCGCCGGGCAATTGCGGCTCGGGCAGTTCCATGCCGCGCGTGGTGATGCCGACCGTGCGCTGGGGCACATGCGCACCGCCATTGCGTGGGACCGGCATTCGGCGCCGCCGCACCGCGACCTCGCGCTGTTGCTGGCACAGGGCGGCGACCTGCGCGGGGCGGTCGCCAGCCTGAGCGAAGCCGTGCGCATCGCGCCGGGCGTCGGCAGCTTTCGCTACGAACTCGGGCTGCTGCACGCCGAGACGGGCGATGTCGCGGCCGCGCGGTCCGCGTTCGAACGCACGGTCGCGCTCGAACCGGCCTTCGCCCGTGCCTGGTACAACCTCGGGCTCGCCCGCGCCGGCCAACAGCAGACCGAGGGGGCGCTTGCCGCACTCGCCCGCGCCGAGGCCCTTGCGCCGGCACCCGGGACCCCGGGTGCCGGCGATGCAGCCTTCGCGGCAGCGACGCTGCACCTGCGCAAGGGAGACGCCACGGCCGCGCGGTCGGCGCTCGAGCGCGCGCTCGCGCGCGAGCCCGGCCACGCCCAGGCATGGGCAGTGCTGGCCGGCATGCAGCAAGGGGACCTTCGATAGCAGGATTGCCCGCTCGCAGGAACCCTGGTCGCCGCACTGAGTCGCCGCACATCGGCCCGTCCGATCCCTGCACAATGCAGCCCTCACATCGACGACGGAGCGGACACCATGCGGATCATCGAAGCGAAGGGCACACCGAACGGGCGGCGCGTGCGCGTCTTCCTTGCCGAGAAGGGCATCGAGGTCGAGGCGGTGAACATCGACCTGCGCGCGGGCGACAACCTCGCGCCCGAGCACCGCGCACGCAATCCCTTCGGGCGCATCCCGGTGCTCGAACTCGACGATGGCACCTTCATCGCCGAGAGCGTGGCCATCTGCCGCTACTTCGACGAACTGCATCCCGTGCCAGCGCTGTTCGGCACCGACGCGAAGTCGCGCGCCATCATCGAGATGTGGAACCGGCGCGCGGAACTGAGCTTCATGATGCCGGTGGCCCAGGGCTTCCGGAACATCAGCGGCTTCTTCAAGGATCGCGAGCCGATTTCCGCCGAATGGGGCCAGATCAGCCAGACGGCTGCAGCCGAGGCACTGGCGCTGTTCGATGGCGCGCTCGCGAGCAGCCGCTTCCTCGCCGGCGAGACCTTCAGCATCGCGGACATCACCTTCGGCTGCGCACTCGACTTCGGCCAGGCCGTGAAACTGCAACTGCCGTTCGAGCTGCCGAACATCACGCGCTATCGCGCGGAACTCGCTGCACGACCGAGCTGGGGCGCACGCTGAGGCTCCGCTACCCGCGCCACCGCGTCGATCTGCGCACTCGAAACCAGCAGGTCGGGCGGTGAACGTGCTGTTCGTGCACGGCATGGGGCGCAGCCCCATGTCAGGCATCCTGCTTGCGCGGCGGCTGCACCGGGTCGGCCACCGGATGCATGGCGTCGGCTACGCCGTGACCTTCGAGGATGTCGCCGCCGTTCGCGACCGCATCGTGGACAGGATCACCCGCCTCGCCGCCGCGGGCCCCTACGCGCTGATCGGGCACTCGCTCGGCGGCGTGCTGCTGCGCGCCGCGCTCGCTCGGCTTCCGGCCGAATTGCCGCTCCCGCACGTGCTGTTCCTGCTCGGGTCGCCAGTCCAGGCAGTGCGCCCCGCGATGCGCCTGGCGCACCTGCGCTGGTATCGCTTGCTGACCCGCGAGAGCGGACAGCTGCTCGCCTCCCCCGCCGCCATGGCAAGCCTTGGCACGCCTCCCGTACGCACCATCGCAATCGCCGGTGCCGGAGGCTGGTGGCCGACGGCCGCGCGCGTGCAGCGCGTGCGTCACGACGGTGTTGTCACCCTCGATGAGATTGGCAGCCATTGGCTGGACGAACTGCACGTGGTGCCGGTGCCGCACTCATTCCTGCCGATGAGCCGCCACGCGAGCGACCTGGTACTGGCGCGGCTGGCAGAGCTCGCGCATGCGCCGGCGCTGCCGGACTGACGGAATCCCGTCGGCCAGGGCGCAGATTCCAGCCTGGATTCCGCCGCAGGTCTTCCACGAGCGTGACGCAAGTCTCGTTCCACGACCTTGACAATGCGGGATGCGGAGCCCAAAGCTCGGCCCAGATGGCCCTGCGCGACACCGCGCCTTACATGGCATCTCCTGCCACAGTCATAGTCATAGGGACACCGGGCGCTGCATCTGGCGCCGATCAGCCGAACAACACGAACACCGAGAGGGAATTCTCCATGATCCGATCCGCACTCTGCACGGCGGCGGTACTTGCGACCGCGCAGTTCAGCCTCGCTGCTCCCATCGTCTTCTCCGGCGTCACGACCGCAGGCGCTGCCGACGTTCCGTTCAACAACACCATCAACGCATTCCGAACCACCCTTGGCGCGCTGAATCTTCCCGGTGCCTGCTCACCAGGGCCATGCACCACCGGCCGCCGCGAGATCAACTGGGATGCCGTGCCTTCGACTGCGGGTTCGCCCAACGCCTTCCCCGGCGACTTCTTCAACGGCACGGCTGGCGTGCAACCCAACGGGCGGGTGCGCGGCGCGAGCTTCACCACACCGGGTACGGGCTTCCGGGTGAGTGCGACCGAGTTCTCTGGCGAAACCGCCTTCGGCCCCGCCGAGTTCGATGCCTTCAGCCCGGCCCAGCTGTTCGCAAGTCTCGGCAGCAACATCACCGACGTGACCTTCGCCGTGCCCGGCACGCCCAGTGAGGTCGCCGGCACACGCGGCTTCGGGGTCGTGTTCTCCGATGTCGACTACACCGGATCGGCGTCGCTCGAGTTCTTCGATTTCGCCGGGCTTTCCCTCGGCAGCTACGACGTGCCCGGCGTGTTCCCCACGCCGGACGGCCGCGAAAGCCGGGGCGCGTTCTCATTCCTCGGCGTGGTCTTCGACGATCCGAACGTTGCACGCGTTCGCATCATTGCGGGCTCGCACGGCCTCGACGGCACCTTCACTGGCAACGATGACGCCGTGGTCATGGACGACTTCCTCTACGGCGAGCCGATCGCGCGCCAGGTGCCGGCGCCTTCGATCGGTGCATTGCTCGCACTGGGTCTCGGCGGCCTTGCGCTGGTTCGACGCAACGCGGGCAGGCGCATTTCCTGACCCGCGGGCTCTGCCTGCCTGCGCGAGATGCACGAAACAAGCTTCGCGCGCGGCAGGCAGCACTCACTTCCGCCTCACCGCTGATGCACGAGCGGCAACCCGGGAATGGGGCTGCGAACGTGTACCACGTAGTCGCTGGCGATGCTGCCGATGTACAGGTCGCGCATGTCCGCGCCGCCCCAGCTGACGTTCGTCGGGCTGCGCATGATCGTGCCGCCCGGGTCGGACAGCACGGTCACCATCTCGCCCGCAGGGGTGATCGCGACGATCCGGTTCGCCATCACAAGCGTCACCCAGAGGTTGCCCTCGACATCGAAGCCGCAGCCATCGGTCGCGCCCAGCTGCGACCGCACCTCCGCGCTCAGGGGGCGCAGGTGCTGCACCTCGGGAATCGTGCGCCCCAGTTGCGGGCCATGGCGAGAAGGCGCACCAAGACTGTCGTCCGCGAGGATGGGGTAGCGGAGCACGTCGCAGCCGGTGGTCTGGCACACGAACAGGTTGCGCTCCTCCGCATCGAGGGCGATGCCGTTGGCGAAGCGGATGCCCTCTGCAAGCACGTTGACGCGGCCATCGGTCTCGATGCGGAACACGATGCCGTCGTTGCGGCCGGCGAACGCCGCGTCCACCGGACCCCAGGTGGAGTGCGAGCACCAGATGCGACCCTGGCTGTCGCATAGCGGATAGTTCGCGCCATACAGCTTGCGGCCGCCGATCTCGGCTACCAGCGTCACCACCTTGCCCGTGCGCGGGTCGAGGCGCTGCAATGGCCCATAGCCATCTTCCGGACCGCCGAAGTTGGCGATGAGGATGCGGCCCTCGCGATCCATGTTGATGCCGTTCGGCGCGCCGCCGGCCTGGCCGACGCGCTCGATGCCGCCATCCGCCAACACCTTCACGCAGGCGCTGCGCTGGTCCGACAGCCACAGGGTGCCGTCACGCGCGACGACGACATCCTCGGGACGCTTCACACCGAGCCCGACCTTGCGGGCCGTGGCGAGATCGATCGACGCGGGCGCGGTCATGCAGCGGTCTCCTTCATGAAGCGCAGCAGCATGCGATGGCTCGCCACGAGTCGGCCGCGCTCGTCGTGCGCGGTTGAATCGAACCAGAAGCCCTCCGTCTTCGGGCTGTCGGTGAGCGCGACCACGCGCGCTTCCACGGCGTACTCGCGATCGAGCAGCAGCGGACCATCGTGCAGGGCCACCTCGGCCGCGCCGAACAGGCCCACGGCCTTGCCGACGAGCGGCCGCCAGATGCGCGTGGGCACGCCCCACAACAGGTCCACCGCCGACGATGGCGTCGCGATGATGCCGCCCCAGCGATTGCCTGCACTGGCATGCTCGGGAATTGGCAGGCTGATCCATTCTCGCGCGATGCGCGCGAGCTGCTGCTCGCTCGACAGGAAGTGCGTCGCACGCACGGTTTCGCCGAGTGGCAGTCCGCGCAGGATGTTCGTCGACGACGGCGCTGCCGGGCGCAGGTCTCGATTGCGCAGTTCGCTCGCCGAATGGTCGCCCAGCGACGCCGTGCCGGACATCACCTCCATGCCGTCCTCGCGATACATCGCGCAGCGCACCTGCGTGCGGCCGTTGGGCGGCTCGGCGCAGGCGCGCACGGCCTCGCCATCCACCGTGGCGTTGCGGAAGTACATCGACAGCGCACCGCGTTCGAGCCACGCGTCGCCGAAGATGCCGCGCAGCACGGGCACGAACTGGTCCATGTGGATGTTGCCTGCGACCGTGCCGCCGCGGAATCCGAGCTTCGTCGCCGTGGCGTCGTCGTGGATGCCGCCGCTCTCGTCCGCGCTCCAGTTGCGGCCGCGCCAGTAGCGGCTGTCGATCATCTGCAGGTCGCCCATGGCTCTCTCCTCACGAACAGGTTCGCCGGCAGGTTCGCCGGCGGGTTCGCCGGCAGGTTCGCCGGCAGGTTCGCCGGCAGGTTCGCCTTTAGCGAACTATCGCCCGCGTGAACGGACAAGCGCCAGCGCCTGCACCGAGCACACCCGGCCCCGCCCTGCACTCGCCCTGCTGCGACGCACGCTGGTTGACCTCCGCCGGTTGCGCTTGCGACACGCCGGCCGCAGGCTCGTAGGCAGCACGAGCCCGCTCCGCGTCCGGCATGGATCCTTCGGCTCCACCTCGCTTCTCGAACCCGCCCTTCCACTTCGTCTTCGAACACTGCCATCTGCACGGAAGAGACCCATGAGCAATCACCCACCGATCGACCCCCGCGACGAGCGCATGCATCCCGTCGGCACCGCCGGGGCCTGGAGCGAGAGCTACTACTTCAACTTCGTGGATCCGGACACGGGGCTGGGGATGTTCACGCGCATGGGCTTCCGCCCCGGCGATCGCTGGGCCGATGGCCTGCACGCGGTGTACCTCGGCGGCGACCGCGTGGCCTTCACCTACGGCCGGCGCGAGATCGGCACCGACCTTTCCGAGTACAACGGTGCACTGGCCGTGGGTGGGCTGGCGCTGGACTGCGTGGCCCCGTTCGAACACTGGCGGGTGCGCTACGACGGTCCGGCGCAGGACATCGGCGACGCAGCGATCCTGCTCGAGCGCAGCAAGCTGCGCCCCGAGGGCTGGTTCAAGCCCGAGACGCTGGCGATGAGTGTCGACTTCAAGGCGCTCTCGGCACCGCACTACACGCCGCACCCCCCGGGCGCACCGACGGATCGCGGGCACTTCGAGCAGACGGGGCGCGTGACCGGCGATATCACGATCGGTGGCGTCACGCGCCAGGTCGCAGGTTACGGCGTGCGAGACAAGTCCTGGGGTCCGAGGGACTGGGGCGCAGGTGCGGCGCGCAACGACGGCGGCGGCGCGACGATGCAGCCAAGGTCGGGGCCGGCACCCTTCGTGAACTGGTTCTCCATGAACTTCGGGCCGGATCTTGCGCTCGGCGGTGCCGCGGGTCGGCATGCGGACGGCGAGATTCGCGGCGCCGGCTGGATCCATCGCGATGGCCTCACGGAAGACCTGCTCGATGTGCACATCACCAGCAGGTACAAGCCGGGCACGATCCTGCACACGGACGTGCGGCTGACGGCGCGCAGTGCGAGCGGGCGGCCGATCACGGTCGAGGGCAAGGTGCTCACCGTCTGCCCGACCAAGATCCCGATGCCGGGTGGCGCGACCTTCGTGAACGAGGGTCTGGCGCGGTTCGAGGCGGAGGGACGCACCGGATTCGGTATTGCGGAGCACTGGCACATGGTGAAGGGGGCGTAGGGCGCGGGCCCGCGCGCGGGTCCCGGGAAGGCGTGGGCCGCTGCGGAGGCTGCTGGAGGAATGGCGGTTGCCGGGGGAGAGGCCGCGAACTCGCCCGCGCTGCGTGCCGAGCCCGATGCCCGGCGGGCAGGCGGTGCTGGCGACCGCCGCGCTGCGCGCGCACATCCCTGTGTTCGCTGTCCGTGACGACATCCTGTCGTCACAGGTCGCCCTCACCGCCTGCCCACCGGGCGGCACGGCACGCAGCGCTGGCGGTTCGTGTACGGGACGGCCGTATTGGCGGCGTGGGCGTAGAAGCCTGAGTGGGCGTCGACCTGGTGGTCGGTGCAATCGTCGCTGCAGGAGGTGTTGCGGAGGGTTCGCGCCAGCGCCGAGGGACGTGGCGGATCGCGGGTAACCGGGCCGCGCGCTTGGCATACTCGCCAACCCGGAACCCTCGGTCGCACCCATGGCCTACGAATATCGCTCCGGCAGCCAGTCCTTCGAACTGCCCAATCCCTATGCGGTCGAGAACCGGCTGCGGTTCGCGCTCGGCGGCGTGCTCATGCTCGTGGCCATCGGCCTGCTGTTCGTCGCCCGCGAACAGCTGGCGGGCGCGCTGAGCCTGGACAGCCTCGCCTCGCTGATCCCCATCATCGGTGCCATCGGCCTGCTCGCCTACGCGGTGCGCACCATCGCGGTCGGCATGTCGCAGCTGCGGTTCTTCTTCGGCCGCGAACGGCCGCGCAGCCTCGCCACCGAACTGCCGCCGGATGGCCTCGGCAGTGCGAAGGACAGCCTCGACCTGCAGGAGACGGTGCGCCGCGGCGCCTTGCAGTTCGCCGAGCCGAAGGGCGCGATCAACGGCGTGCTCTACAACCTGCAGAAGGACCTCATCTACGCGCCGGAACCACTGCAGGAGCTGGCGCAGATGCAGTTCCGCATTGCGATGGTCGTGGCGGGCGTGTTCGCCGCCTTCTGCGTGAGCATGCTGCTGCTGGGGAAGAACGACTATGCACCCTGGATCGGGCTCGTGTATTTCGGACTCAGCACCTTTGTCGCGCTGCGGCCGATGCGCGGCAAGGGCGACCACATGGTGGTGAGCGACCGGCTGCCGATCCTGCTCGTGCTGCTGGCCGTGCTGGGACCAATCGCCATCACGCTGGTGGGTTCGATCCTGCCCGACATCGGCAGTGCGCGGTTCGTCAGCGCGACCTTCGCGATGCTCGTGTGCACCGGCATCGGCACCGTGCTGTTCTTCCTCGCACTGCGCGCGCAGTTGCGCGAGCCACCGCCCGCCAGCACTTCGGCTCACCAGATGGCCGTGTCGATGAACTGCCAGCCCGCCCAGGTGGCGGATGAACTCGCGCGCGTGATGCAACAGAACTGGCGCGAGCAGATTCCGAACCGGCGCTACATCGCGCTCCGGCCGGAGATCAACCTCACGGGCGAGGCCTCGGGCTCGTTCATCTGCGACCAGCTCGAGGAAACCCAGCCTTTTCCCGCGCAGAACGCCACGCCGCTCACCTTCGGCGATTGCCTCGCGAGCCATGAGAAGAAGTACATCCTGTTCCTGCAGCTGTTCGGTGTGGCGCTGGTGCTGCTTTCCGCCGGGCTCATCGCCTGGGGCGCGGCACACACCAGCGTGCAGTCGCTGCAGGACAACCCGGCCGGTGCATTCAATACGCTGCTGTTCGCGGGCGCACTGCTCATCGTCGGCGACTACTGCATCCGCGGCGGCCACGTGCTGTTCGGCCGCTTCGACTTCGAGTCGGTGCTCTACTGGTTCGAGCTTCGTGGCAACTACCAGATCGCCTCGCTCGACTACGGCAACGTCATCCAGGACCGCATCAAGACGCGCAAGAACCTCATCAACATCGACACCGCCACGCTGCGCATGTGGGTGGTGGAAGTCAGCAGCGTCGCCTTCGGCAAGGATGGCGCACGCATCATCCGCGCCATGACCGGCCGCAAGGAAGAGGCACGGAACGTCGCCGAGACCCTCGCACGGTTCGCCGCGGATCAGAGCGTCATCATCGCGCCCACCACAGCGCAGGACGCGGCGAAGATGCAGGCGATGGCGAGCCTCGGCACGAACATGCCGGTGGATGCGCGCGCCATCGGTGCGATCGGCCTCGACACGCCGCCCGAACCCACGGGCTGACAGCGCCCGCAGCTCATGTACTTCAAGCTGTCACTTCACTTCCGGCAGACCATTCACTTCCAGCAGTCCATTCACTTCCAGACAGCGAGACCAGTGGAGAAACCATGACTCAACTTCGTCGTGTCGCCATCGTCAAACCCCTGCGCACACCCGTGGCGCGCTTCCAGGGTGCCCTGCAGTCCATGTCGGCCGAGGAGATCGGTGCGCACATCATCAAGGCGGTGGTGGAGCGCTCAGGCGTGGATCCCGAGCGCATCGATGACGTGGTGTTCTCCCAGGGCTACCCGAACGGCGAGGCACCGGCCATCGGCCGCTGGGCTGCACTCGCCGCCGGCCTGCCATTGCACGTGCCGGGCATGCATCTCGACCGCCGCTGCGGCAGCGGTGTTCAGGCCGTGGCAACGGCGGCGATGAGGGTGCAGACCGGCGCCGCCGACTGCGTGATTGCAGGTGGCTGCGAGAGCATGTCCAACGTCGAGTACTACAGCCTCGACATGCGCAACGGCGCGCGCTCGGGCTCGGTGACGATGCACGACCGCCTCGCCCGTGGCCGTGAGCGATCGCAGCCCGAGTCCCGCTTCGGCAAGATCTCCGGGATGATCGAGACCGCCGAGAACCTCGCGCGCGAGTTCCAGATCACCCGCGAGGAGACCGACGCCTACGCGGCCCGCTCCCAGCAGCGCGCTGCAGCCGCCTGGGCCGAGGGCAAGTTCGACGCGGAGCTGGTGAAGATACCGGTGAAGCAGAAGAAGGGCGACGCCCTCCTGTTCGACCGCGACGAAGGCGTACGCGGCGACACCACGGTGGAAAGCCTCTCCAAGCTGAAACCGCTGATGGATGGCGGCGTGACCACCGCCGGCAACGCGAGCCAGCAGAACGATGCAGGCGCAGCCTGCCTCATCGTGGCCGAGGACAAGCTGCACGAGCTGAACCTCACGCCCGATGGCTGGTTCATTGCCTGGGCGGCCGCAGGCTGCCACCCCGCCACCATGGGCTTCGGCCCGGTGCCGGCGGTGAAGAAGCTGTTCGAACGCACCGGCTTCGACTGGGACAAGTTCGACCTCGTGGAACTGAACGAGGCCTTCTCATGCCAGGTGCTCGCAGTGCTGAAGGGCTGGGGCTGGAACGATGACTCGCGCCTCAACGTGAACGGCTCGGGCATCTCGCTCGGTCACCCCATCGGCGCCACCGGCGGCCGCATCATGGCCACGATGCTGAGCGAACTGAAGCGCCGCAAGGGCCGCTACGGCCTCGAGACGATGTGCATCGGCGGTGGCCAGGGCATCGCCGC
>SXGT01940136.1_pt1 | contig 13372 bp, 15 predicted proteins | sample 3176221 | NCBI WGS metagenome assembly SXGT01 (sample SAMN11356862, study PRJNA531348) | freshwater metagenome | isolation source: freshwater sample F1-120 | place: China: Fuxian Lake, Yuxi | collected 2017-12-25
GGCGAGGAACAGCGTCGCGAGTTGCGCGGCGTTCTCTTCCAGGCTGCGCGCGGCGTGGGGCTTGGGCTCCAGGTTGAGCTCGCGCAGTCGCGTCTGCTGGACCGAGCGGGACGCTGGATCGATCGCCAGCAGAGTGGCAGGCGGCACGCGTTGCACGGATTGCAGCCAGGTGCGGCTGCCGAGCTGATACCCGCACAACAGCGTGTTGGCGATCGCCACCCGATCGAACTCCACACGCTCCATCAGGCGGGCGACGAGTCGCAGCTCCCGAGACACGATCACACCGCTGCCAGTCTGGTGAAGGTACAGCGGTAAGCGGCCGAGGCTGTCATTGACGATGCGGACCGCGCCGCTCGGCTGGTGCACGAGCACGACCAAGTAGTCGCCATCGGATGCGCGCAGCCACTCCCGCAGGCGGTCATCGCGCTCAGGGTGCTGGCCGAACGCCAAATCCGCCAGTTGGCGCAGGCGTGACGCCAGCGTCTGGGAGGCCACGCCGTACAGGCGGCCTTCCAAGTAGGCGCTGACCTCGCCGAGCTGATACGCCTGCACGGGGTAGGCTGGGTAGCCGGTGTGCGCCAGATACGAGGTGGGATCGTCGACGAGCGTGGTGGCACGGTAGCGCTCGTCATGCAGCAGCGACCCCAGCGCGAGGTCGATGGAGGCGCGCCGGCCGCGCGCGTTGCCACTCCAGTCGCAGATCAGGTGCAGGCCGGGCATGCGCGCCACTGACTCCGGGATCGGAATGGAACACCGCCCCTCGGAGCGCAGCCGCCGCGGGACGCGAAGGCGGGCGCCGAACGGTGTCGCCCGCACTGTAGCCGGGCGCGGACGAGGTTTGACGCCAGCTGGCGATGACGGGCACTCTTGTCTGGCGGCACTCTGGCACGGCTCTTCTAAGGTGCCATGCGCCCGACCATCACACCCGATCCTGCCGCCCGCGGGCGCACGGCAGTGCGCCTCTACGATAGACAACGCCCACTGGAGGGACGATGCACACGGCGAAGTTCGACCGATCCAAAGCGCGGCCCACCCCCACCCCGCAGTTTTTCGAGGGCTCGGTGAGCATGCAGGAGCTGGTGCCGGCCAGCGTGAGCGATGAGGTGACGGTCACCGCGGTGTTCTTCGAGGATGGGGCCAGAACCCGACCCCACGTCCACGATAGCGACCAGGTGCTGGCGGTGGTGGAGGGCACCTGCGTGGTGGCGGATGAGACGCAGCGTCGCGAACTGCACAGCGGCGAATACGCGCACGTCAGCGCCGGCCAATGGCACTGGCACGGCGCGGCGCCGGGCAACTCGGCATGCCATCTCTCCATCCGCAAACTGGGCGCCACCGATTGGACCGTCCCGACCCGCGATTGGTAGGACCGCCTACGGGACGGTCAGCACCCCGGCGTTGTCGTTCCAGGCGTACAGGGTGGTCCAATCGGTGGAGAAGACACCGACTTTAAAGGTGTAGTCGCCGGCGGCCAGGTCGTTGGGAACTCGGAAGCTGGCGGAGGAGGTGGCGGTCTCGGCGGCGAACACCTCGTAGCTGGCGTGCCAGGCTTGCCACACCTGGGTGCCCTGCGCGTCGTACAGCTCGAAATCCACCAGCACCACCGCGTCGCGCGAGGCGGTGAAGCTCTGTAGGACGTACACGTCCTGGCCCGGCGGCGCGAACGTTGGGTCGCAGGCCGAGGCGCCCAGCGCGATGCTGAGCGATTCGACCGGGGTCACGTCGCCGCCCGGAATGGACGAGGGGGTGGGCGCTGGCGGCAGCGCGACGCCCCCTTCCAGCAGCAGCGGACCGGCCAGATAGTACTGCCGCGCGGTGAGACGCAGGTAGCCGCCGTCGTCGTCCGGGTGGTCGCTGATCGTTTCGTTACACATCTGCCCGCTGGAGACGCCATCGGTGGTGCAGAACGCGGGCGGGTTGGTGACGCCGTCCAGGCGATCGTCGTACAGGGTGGTGCTGCCGGCGTTGCCCCGACCGAACAGCAGCCCGATGACGCCCGACGCGGCCAGCTCGTCCACGTGCTCCAGGAAGTATTCGGCGCGGTTGTCCTGGTAGTGGCCGTCCGAATTGTTCATGCTGGCGTAGCGCTGATTGCCCAGCGGGATCTGCCACACCAGCGCCGGGCGGCCTGCCACGCGCACCGCGGCGCCCAGATATTGCTCCCAGCGCTGGAAGTTGGGGTAGGTCACGTTCAAACGATCCCACCAGCGGGAGGGATCGCCGCGGACGTACTGGTAATAGCCGGCATCGCGGTCCGCCACGTCGTTGAACAGCAGGTCGTAGGTGGATGTGCCTTGCGGCGCGGTTGACACCCCGCTGAGGGCGGCGAAGGCGCCGGCCGCTTCGCCCAGCGCGTTCGCGTCGAGCGTCGGATCGGTGGAGGTGCCCACGTCATACACCGGCGCCCAGGTGCTGACGTGGAAGGCGAGCAGCACGTTGGGGGCGTACAGGTCGCGCAGGTGCAGCAGCGCCCAGTTGAACCCCTGGTAGGTGTCCGCATAGCCGGCCACGTCGGCAACCCCGCTACTGGAGACCGCCGCGCCCAGCAGCGCCGGGTCGTTGCCCTGGCCGCCGCAATGGCCGTAACAGTGGGAATTGTCGAGCACCGCGTGCATGGCGTAGCCGGAGAGGTCCGGCTCCACGTGGACGATGGCAACATCGCCGTAGCCGGCGATGCCGTCGTGCAGGCCGGGGCCGAGCCGCTTCATCAGCAGCGCGAAGTCCTCGTAGTAGGCCGCCATGGTCTGAGGGTCGTTCAGCAAGGCCAGGTCGTGTTCCGCTTCTCCGCAGCCGAGGCAGGGGCCGTTGCTCTGATACAGCATGTAATAGGGGAACACCGGGATCGCGTCCTGTTCCGCGGCGCCGCGCGCATACAACAGCGGGAACTGGGCATCGGTGTTCCAGGTACGCCAGCCGTTGCCGGTGTTGACCCCGCCGGCCAGATACTGGTAGGCGTAGTCCCAGGGGATCTCGGAATCCGGCATCCAGCCGTACAGGCCGCTGTCGTTCGGATGCGCCGACAGTCCGAGTGCGAAGTGCTGGGGCAGCGCCGCCGGAATGGGCAGCAGCGGATCGGTTTGCGCGCGGGTCACCGGGGCGATGGCGAGCACGAGCAGCACCAGCAGCAGGGCGACCTGGACGAACGAGCGGGAATGAGCCTTCACGCGTGACCGCCTCGAGCGAAATCCAGAGCGGACCCTGCCCGGATTCTACGAAAGCGCGAGGCGTGCGGCCCACGTATTCCGCTGGCCTACACCGAGGCTGGAGGTTCGTTGCCGGCTTCCACGATGGCGCGGCGGAGGTCGGTGCGGACGAGCAGGATCAGGCCGATCCCGAAGAACAACACCAGCGAAAGGATGGCGATGCGGTAGCTGTCGGTGAGTTGGAGGGCCAGGCCGGCCAGCAGCGGGCCGAGCCAACTGGTGCCCCGTTCGCTGACCTCGTACAGGCTGAAATACTCCGCCTCCTGGCCGCGGGGGATCATGAGCGAATAAACCGAGCGGCTGAGCGCCTGGCTACCGCCCAGCACCAGCGCGATCACCGCCGCCATGATGAAGAACTGGAATTCGCTCTCCAGGAACTGGTAGGCGTACACCAGCACCCCGGTCCAAATCACCAGGCTGAGCATGATGGCGTGCTTGGTGCCGATCGCCCGAGCGATGTAGTTGAAGATGATTGCGCCGAAGAAGGCGACGAACTGCACCATCAGGATCGCGGTGGTCAGCGAGCTAAGCGACAGCCCCATCTCCTCCTGGCCGAACGTGGCGGACATGGCGATGACCGTTTGGATGCCGTCGTTGTAGAACAGGTAGGCGGCCAGGAACATCAACGTCTGCGGGTAGCGACGCGCCTGGCCCAGCGTGCGACGCAGCTGGACGAAGCCGCTGGTGAGCGGGTTCCCGCCGTTGGAATGCGCGCGGGTTGCGACGCGGGAGCGCAAGCTGATCAGCGGGATGATGGTGAACACCGCCCACCACAGCCCGGCCGAGCAGAGGCTGATGCGCACCGCCTCGCCCAATCCCAGCCCCAGCGCCGCGGCGTTGGAGACCAGCACCACGTTGAGCGCCAACAACAGCCCGCCGCCCAGGTAGCCCAGCGCCCAGCCGAGCGAGGAGACTCCATTGCGTTGATCGGGAGGGGCGATCTCGGGCAGAAACGCGTTGTACAGGACCACCGAGGCGCCAAAGCTGAGATTGGCGACCAGGAACAGCAGCCCGCCCAGTCCGTAGTTGGTGCCCTGCAGGAAGAACAGCCCCATGGTGGCGAACGCGCCGAGATAGGCGAACAGTCCCAGGAGCTGCTTCTTGCGACGCGAATGGTCCGCGATGGCGCCTACGATCGGCAGGAACACCAGTTGGAGCAGCACCGACAACGAGATCATGTAGGGGAAGAACGAACCGGCGTGGACCGGAATCCCGAGCGGGTAGACGAAGCCGGAGCTGTCCGCGGCGGCGCGGGTGACGGTGGTGAGATAGGGTCCGAGGAAGACGGTGACGACCACGGTGGGGAATGCGGAGTTGGCCCAGTCGTAGAACGACCAGCCGATCTGCTCGCGCCGGGAGGTATCCGACTGGGCCGCGGCGGCGTGCGGTTTGGACAACGAGGTCATGCAGCTCCTCCGGGCCAGGCCGCTCGCCGCCCCGCGCCCGGCGTGTCGGGCACGGGGCGGCCTGAGTCCACACTGGCTGGGTCCATCATCCGGCCCGTACGCCGCCAGAATAGCGCCGGAAACTGCCAGTTGCTATCGAGATTGGTGTGCGGGCGGGATCAAACGACCCCAGCGGTCAATCGACGCTCGATTGGAGCAGGCAGAACTCGTTGCCCTCGGGATCGGCTAGCACGATCCAGGTCTGCTCACCCTGGCCGATATCCACGTGGCGGGCGCCCAGCGCCAGCAGCCGCTCCAGCTCTTGCTGCTGATCGCACCCCCTGGGGCTGATGTCGAGATGCAGGCGATTCTTGACGCCTTTCCCCTCAGGTACGGTACTGAAGTACAGTTGCGGGCCGGAACCGGGCGGGCCGGAGATTGACGCCTCCGTATCAGAGGCGTCGCCGATCTGCCAATCGAGCACCGCGGCCCAGAACTCGGCCTGTCGGCGCGGGTTGGCACTATCAAACCCAACATAGGAGAACGCGCTGGCCATGTCGCCACCTCCAAGCCCGTATTATCGCCCCCGCGGCACGCCTCCGCCCGAGTGGGATGACCTACAGCGGGCCGCGATGCCAGGCGAGCGCGGCGAAGAAACTCAGCGGGCGAGCGCCTTGGCGCGGTTCAGCTCCAGCGAGGCGGCGGGCGCTTCCGCGGGCGCGGCGAGGAAGCCGGCCAGGATCAGGACGACCCCCACCAGCTTGGCGAGCGAGAACGGGGCGGGCAGTCCTACCGCGAGCAGGGTGCTGCCGGACGCGGCGATCAGCGCCCCGGCGGCGATCAGCAGGTTGGACCACACCCGCCGCGGCTGAGCGCCGCCGCGCTGGTAGGCGCGGGCACTGAACAGCGCCCCCCCGATGAGCGCAGCGGTCCCAAAGACGTTGAGCACCACCGCCACGATGCGCACGTCCTGGGGCATGATGCGCAGGCCGCCGGGCTCGCCGTGGAGCGGCAGCAGCGTCAGATCCAGCGAGGCGGTGAGGGTGCGCAGCGCCCCGTAGGCGGAGGCGAGCAGCAGCCAGAGCAGCAGGGTGCGGGCCAGGCGGGGCGAGCAGAGCAGAAAGACGGTACCCATCCCCAGGTAGGCCGCCACGTACAGCCCCCCAAAGAGATAGAACACGCGATACAGCGGGGCGCTCCAGGCGTCCAGACGGGCCAGATGCTCGGCATAGGCGGCCAGCGCGTAGCAGAACAGGCTGAAGGCCCAGACGATCTGGTAGGGCTTGCGGCGGCGCAGGAACTGCGCCACCAGCAGCAACGCGAAGACCAGGCTGACGAGCGTGGTGAGCAGGGGCAACAAGGTCAGTCAGCGAGGCGGATCGGGTCGCCCAGGCGAATCAGCCCGCCTTCGCGGATCTCGACGCGCAATCCGCCGCGGCCGACGAGCGCCTTGAGCACCCCGGGACGGGTGAGGCCCTCCAGATAGGCGCAGGGCACGCACTCACGCATCGCTTCGCACAACGCCTCGCCCACCCAGAAGCGCTTGCCGACCAGGTCCAGCAGGCGGGCGCCACGCACCACCAGGTTGCGACGGGTCTCGATCGGGCGGATCAGCGCCCCGGACTCGGCCTCGATCGCCTCCAGGTCGGCGGCGTCGATCAGGGTCATATGCCGACCGTTGCCGGGATTCGCGGAGTGGTAGCCGGCCCCCTTCGCGTAGCGGTCACCCTCCAGCCCCTGCCCGGCAACCGCCAGCACCTGCTGCAGCGAGGTCATCGGAATGCTGGCGGCGGAGGCGACGAAGATCGCTTCGACAACGCCGAGCGCGGCTTGAGCGAGGGTCGGAGCGAGGGTGGGAGCAACCTGTGTCTCGGATGCGGCCATGTCGGGCTCCTGGGGCGGAATTGGAGTGCATGGTACACCCGCGCGCAAACCGGCGCTGGTTCGGGGTGGTTTGGCGCTGGTTCGGGGGCTGCGACTCCCAAACGCACCGCGGGTAATCCCAACCAGAACATATGTTCTGGTTGGTGAGGGTGACCATGCGGCTCACGCCATTGCCGCGCCCCGCGGTTGGGGCTCAGCATCCCCCGCTTTCGCTGCTGGATGCCGAGCGACTGCGGCGCTACCGCGCGTTCCAGGAGTTCTACGACGGCAAGCACTTCGCCCGGTCGCGCCGCGGCCGGTCCGCGCTGGTGATCAACTACGCCCGCGCCATCGTGGACAAGGGCGTCTCCTACCTGCTGGGCGGCGGGGTGAGCTTCGCGGTCGAGCCGCACTCCGAACGCAGTTACCCCTCGCGCGAGCGCGCTCGGCGGGCGGAGGAGCTGTTGTACCGGGTGTACTGGGACAACGACCTGGACACCGCCGACCTGCAAGGGGCGCTCAACGGCGCGATTCTGGGCGACACCGTATTTAAGGTTACCTGGGACCCGCTGGGGCGCCGGATTCGGGTGATGAACCTCGATCCGGCCTCCTTCTTCGCGCGCTGGGCCGGCGACGATCTGGCCGAGCTGCGCGAGGTGGAGCTGCGCTACACGCTGGACGCGGACGAGGCGCAGCGGCTGTATCACGTGGCCGGCAGCGGGCCGCACACAGTGGTGGAGCGCTGGAGCGCCACGGACCTGGCGGTGCTGGTGCAAGGGCAGGTTGTGCGCCAGGGAGCGAACCCGTACGGCGAGCTGCCGTTCGTCCACATCGGCAACCTGCGTCCACCCAACAGCGTCTGGGGCGTGTCCGACCTGCGCGACGTGGTGGCGCTGAATCGCGAGCTGAACGAACGGGTCAGCGACCAGGCCGATCTGATCCGCTTCCACGCCGATCCGCCGGTGATCTTCAAAGGGGTGGACGAACACTCCGACCTGACGGTCGGCCCAGGCACGGTGTGGGACATCCCGCTGGACGCCGATGTCAAGCTGCTGGAGTGGAGCGGGCGCGCGCCGGCGGTGCAGGAGCACATCCAGACCGTGCTGCGGGCGCTGTACGAGGTGGCGGAGACGCCGCGCACCGCGTTTGGCGACAGCGGGCGCATCCTGAGCGGGGTGGCGCTGGAGACCGAGCTGCGGCCGATCGTCCAGAAAACGTTACGCAAGCGCGTCTTCTGGACCGCCGGGCTGCGGCGGCGCAACGCGCTGATCCTGCGTCTGGCGGAGCGGTTTGGGCTGGCCGAAGCCGCCGAATTCGCCCCCTATCAGAGCCGCGTGCTGTGGCCGGCGATGCTGCCCCAGGACCGCGCCCGCGAGGTTGCCGACGCCATCGCGTTGGTGGCGGCCGGCTTGCGCAGCGTACGCACCGCGATGGACGTGCTGGGGGTGGAGCACCCGGAAGAGGAACTGGCGCGCATCCGCGCCGACCGCGCCGCGCTGGACGGGCCGCGGCCTCATGGTGACCGGAGTCTCGCGGATGGGTCGCGACCCGATGCTGACCCGAGCCCCGACGACGAACCACGGCCCGAGTGTCAGGCATGACCACCCGCGCCGCGCTGGTGACCGCGATTCGCAGCGAGCTGAACGACGCCGCGGCGACGAAGCTGTGGGAGGACGCGCTGCTGGCGCGCTGGATTGCGGAGGCGCTGCGCGACTACTCGGAGCGGCTGCCCCGCGAAGCGCTGGCGACCTGGACCTCCACCGCCGGGCAGGCGAGCTACACCCTGCCAACCGATTTTGCCCAGGCGCTGCGGCTGGAGCATCCGTCCGGTTTCCTGCGCCTGCTGGCGCCGCTGGTGGGCGGCGACGTGACCGAGGCGAGCGAATCGCCGCGTCAAGAGGGGGAGCGGCAGCTCAGCTTCGACGTCTACGGCGGGTCGGCGATTCTGGAGCCGGCCCCCGACGCCAGCGGGGAGACGATCGCGCTGCGCTACCTGGCGGCCTATGCCGAGCCGGCCGCGGACGGTGACCTCCTGGCCACCCCCAGCCGCGACGACGAGCTACTGGTGTGGTTCGTCTGCGCCCGGGCGTTGCGCTGGATCGACACCGACGAAGCGAAACGGATGCGGTTCGAGCAGCGGCGCGGGGTGAGCGCCGCCGCCGCCGCGGCGAGCTATCGAGACAGCTACCAGGACGCGATGCAGGCGCGGATGCGGCGACTGCCGCGCCGACGGCGGCTGATTGTGAGGGAGGGGTGATGAATCCGATCGGGTTGGCGAAGCTGGATCTGGATGGGGCGCTGGTGCCAAAGCTGGCGACCTCGGCGCGCTGCGCGCTGTGCGAGGCGTCGTTTCAGGTGGGTGACGAGTACGTGTCCATCTGGCCCAAGCAGGCGCCATGGATTCGGGTGCAGCTTGGGATCACGGTGCACCGCGGCTGCTTCCACCAACTGGCGACCGGCGATCTGAGCCGCATCTTCGCGGCGCTGGAGCACGGGCTGGCGCTCCCGCTGCACGTGCTGCGGCACGACGAATTCACCCTGCAAGGCGCGCGACCCTGAACAACACCCCCTAGCGGCGGGAAGGAGCACTCAGTGGACGAAGCGATGGAGTTGGAGGCGAGAGGTGGGCGCTGGGCGCCCTGGTTATTTCTGGACGATCCCGGGGGCGATCCCCCAGCCGCCGCGCCCCCAGCCGCGGGCGGCGACGCTGGCGCCGCGGCGATCGACAAGGGACCACCCGCCGCGGCGGAAAGCGCGGAAGCGACGGCCGAGCTTGAAGACCTACGTGCGACCCACGACGCGGCCCTGGCGCGCGTTCGAGAGCTGGAGCAGCGGTTGGGAGAACGAGAGCGCCAACTGGGAGAGCGGGACCAACAGGTGAGCCAGCAGGCAGCGCAGCTCCAGGCGGCGCAGCAACAGGCGCTGGTCAGCCATCGCGCGGCGCTGGTGGCGCAGCACGGGGCGACCGCGGTGCCCGAGCTGATCGCTGGGGCGACGATCGCGGATCTGGATGCGAGCGTTGCGCCTGCGAAGGCGGCATTCTCTCGCGCGACCGAAGCGGCGCGGGCGGCGTTGCAGGCGCAGCAGGTGCCGGTGGGCAACCCGGCGCGGGGTGCGGCCCAAGCAGCGGCGTTGGAGAGCGGCAGCGCGCTGAGCAAGATCGCCGCGGGGCTGAGCCAGAGCTAACTGCTCGTAGGGGCGCGGTTCTCTCTTGGAGGACCGCGAGGAGGGAACATGGCGGTCGAGGCGATCGTTCTGGAGGCGTTCGGGCGGGAGCGGATCACGCTGGGCGGATCGGGCGTGACGTACGTGCCGGGCGCGCTGGTGGGGTACAGCGGGGGCGCCTGGGTGAAGGCGGACGCGGACGCGGCGACTCCGATCCCGGCGCTGCTGATTCTCATGACGGGTGGGCGCAGCGGCGATGTGGTGACGGCGTGTAAGCGCGCGATCCTGGACGACGCGGACCTGAGCCTGACGGTGGACGGGAAGATCTACACCAGCGGGACGGCGGGTGGGGTGACGCAGACCGCGCCCACAGCGGCGGCGAACCTCGTGCAGGTGGTTGGGCGGGCGTTGAGCGCGACCAGCTAAGAGATCGACCTGAGCGGCAGCGGGGCGAGCCAGCAGCGGTACGTGCACACGCTGGTGGCGCTGCCACACACGCTGCCGACGGGCGGGACGACGGCGACGGAGGCGATCACGGATTTTGTCCCTGGGTTCCGCGGCCGCATTGAGGCGTGGAGCTTTGTGACGACGGTGGCGTTCACCGGGTCTGGAGCGACCAGGACGCCGAACCTGGAGATCAACAGCACCAACGTGACCGGGTCTGACGGGGTAGCGCTGGCGCTGGCGGACGGGAGCGTGGTGGGCGAGGTGAAGGCGCTGGGGACGATCACGGCGCTGAACGATTTCGACGCGGACGACACGATCAGCATTGAGTGGGCGGCGAGCGGGACGACGTTCGACGCGGGGGCGGGGTATTTCCTGCTGCGGCTGCGGCAGGAGCTGCAGGACAGCTAAACGATCCCCCAGCGAAGAGGGGGCGATCTATTCGGCGGCGAATAGCGAGAGTGCGGGCGCACGGCAGTGCGCCCCTACGAGACGAAGGGCCGTTGTTGCACGAGGTGGGGGAGCGGCCCGCGGGGATGACGAAGGGCCGTTGTTCCACGAGGTGGGGGAGCGGCTGGTCAGGGGATTGGAGGGGTCATGGCTCTGACGTTGACGGAGAGCGCGAAGCTGTCCACGGACATGGTGCAGCGGGGGGTGATCGAAACGATCGTTGAGGAGAGCCCGGTGCTCTCGTACCTGTCGTGGCTGAGCGTGGAGGGCAATTCCTACAAGTACAACCAGGAGAGCACGCTGGGCGGGGCGGCGTTCTATGCGGTGGGGGGGACCTGGACGGAGGGGACGGCGACCTTTAGCCAGCAGACGGCGAGCCTGGCGATCCTGGGCGGTGACGCGGACGTTGACAACTTCATTCAGCGGGTTCGATCCAACCTGCAGGATCAGCGGGCGGTGCAGATCGCGCTGAAGGCGAAGAGCGTGGCGCGGCAGTTCGAAACCACGTTCATTCAGGGCGATGTGAGCGGGGATGCCAACAGCTTTAACGGGCTGGGGATCCTGGCCGTGAGCGGGCAGGAGATCACCGCGGACGCGAACGGCGGGCCGCTGACCCTGGCGCTGCTGGATCAGCTGATCGACCTGGTGAAGGGCGGGAAGCCGCATGTGCTGCTGATGAGCAAGCGCACGCGGCGCCGACTGAAGGCGCTCCTCGCAGCCAGTGCTCACTACGTGGAGCGTGGGGAGTGTAAGCTCCGAATCTGAAGTAGGCCGGGGGCCGGGATAAAAGTAGACCAGCGGGAGGTGCCGTAACAACTAGGGTTCCCCAGCGCAGGCTGGGGAGAAGGGATGTTACGGCAGATGGAACGCAGCACGATTCAGCTCTTGCACAAGCGGGGCAGGAGCCAGCGCCAGATCGCCCGGGAGCTGGGCTACAGTCGGGTGACGGTGGCGCGGGCGTTGAGCGAACCGGTGGATCGGCCCCCGGCGCGGCGGCAGCGCGGCTCGATCATCGATCCGTACCGGGAGCGGATCCGCGGCTGGCTGGACGAGGGGCTGAGGCGGCGCGGATGCTGGAATTGGCGCGCGCCGATGCGGAGCAGCCCTACCCGGGCGGGCACTCGGTGTTCCGGGTAGCGGTGCAGCACGAACGACTCGCGCGGACCCAGCAGCAGGCGCAGCGGGACGTGCCGGTGCGCTTTGAAGGCCTGCCGGGGGAATATCTGCAAGTGGACTGGGGCGAGGTGCGCCAGTTCCCGTTCAGTCGCCAGGCGCCGGCGACGCGCTACTTTTTGGCCTGTCGGCTGAAGTACAGTCGCTGGACCTGGGTGCGCTTCACCGACGAGATGCGTCAGGAAACGCTGTTTCGCGGGCTGGTCGACTGCTTCTGCGCGCTCGGCTGGGTGCCGTGGGTACTGGTGTTTGACAACATGAAGACGGTGACGACCGGGCGGGATGAGCAGGAGCGCCCCATCTGGAACCCGGCGTTGGCGCAGCTGGCCGCTGAGTTCGGCTTCCATCCCGAAGCGTGTAGCCCCGGCGCCGGCAACCAGAAGGGGAGCGTCGAATCGCTGGTCAAGTGGGTCAAGGGCAATTTCCTGGCCGGCAGACGCTTCAGCGACGACGCCGACCTGGAGAGCCAGTGTCGCGACTGGGCGCAGTACGCCAACACGCGGCCCTCCCAAGCCACCGACGTGGCGCCTCTGGGGCGGCTCGCTCTGGAAGCGGCGCGGGGCGGGCTGCTGCCGACCACGGCGCACGATTACGGTTTTCCCTACTCAGCGCGGGTCAACGCCCAGGCGCTGGTGCCGGTGCTGGGCAACAGCTACTCGGTGCCGCTGGGCCACGTCGGGGCGCCGGTCACCGCTCGGGTGCATCGGGAGCGGATCGCGCTGTGGCGGGACACAGCCCTGCTGGCCACGCACGCGCGAGCGCTGGACGGGGCGCATCGGCGGGTGGTGGAGCCGGAGCACTTCGCGCCGGTGTTCGGGCGCAAGCCACGCGCGCGGGTCATGCTCTACCGACAGGCGCTGCTGGACCTGGGGGACATCGCCCAGCGCTACGTGAGCGCGGTCTCGCAGCGGCAGCGGACACGGCTGCGCGAGGAGATCCTGCAGATCTATGCGCTGTACCAGCAGGTCGGGACAGCGGCACTGCTGGCCGGCATGGAGCGCGCGGAGGCGCAGGGAGCGTATGCGGCCGCCTATCTGGACGCGCTGGTGCTCCCCTACGGCGACGCCCTCGACCGCGACCTCGGGCTGAGCGCCACCAACGGCCCGATCGCCGCAGGTACGCCCGAGTTGGCCGACGCGCCTCCGCAGAGCGAGATCGACCGCGCCCTGAGCAGCTATGAGCCGTACGTTCTGCGCAGTGAGGTGCGGGTATGAGCGCCAGCGCGGCCGGTGCCCTGTTGGAGCACCTCGGGCTGCGCCAGGCCGCGGCCGTGCTGCCGAGTTGGCTGGATCGCGCCGCCCAGGCGGAGCTCGGCCATGTCGAGTTTCTGCACGGGCTGCTCGAGGAAGAAGTGGCCGCCCGCACCCACGCGGCGACCGAGCGCCGCCTGCGGGTGGCCGATTTTCCCTTTGCCGCGACCATCGAGCAGTTCGAGTTTCGTTTCCGCCCCGAACTCAAGCGCCAGGTGATCCTGCGCTATCTGGACCCCACCTGCGTCACCCAGGCCCGCTCGCTGGTGCTGGTCGGCGCACCCGGACTGGGCAAGACTGTTAAACGTCAACTAGATTTGCCGCCGACGCGGATTAGAATTGCCGCTTGAGCGGGGGCGGCGCGAGTAGCGTCCGAGGCAGATGGTGGGCCGGGACGCCGTCTCGGCGAGCGTCGCGGTCATGGGCGCAGCGGCTACAC
>SXGT01049895.1_pt1 | contig 13370 bp, 11 predicted proteins | sample 3176221 | NCBI WGS metagenome assembly SXGT01 (sample SAMN11356862, study PRJNA531348) | freshwater metagenome | isolation source: freshwater sample F1-120 | place: China: Fuxian Lake, Yuxi | collected 2017-12-25
GGCAAGTCGATCGCCGACCTGCTCGAGACCACCGTCGAGGAAGCGGCGCCGTTGATGGAATCGCTGCCGCAGATCTACTCGAAGGTCAAGACGCTCGTCGACGTCGGGCTCGGGTACGTGCACCTGGGCCAATCCTCCACCACGCTCTCCGGAGGCGAAGCGCAGCGCATCAAGCTCGCCCGCGAACTCAGCCGCCGTCAGACGGGCAAGACGTTCTACATCCTCGACGAGCCGACGACCGGGCTCCACTTCGACGATATCCGCAAGCTGTTGGGCGTGCTCCAGCGGCTGGTTGACTTGGGCAACACCGTGCTCGTGATCGAGCATCAACTGGACGTGATCCGGGCAGCGGATCTGGTGATCGATCTGGGTCCGGAAGGCGGCGAACGCGGCGGACACGTGGTCGCCGTGGCCACGCCGGAGCAACTGGCGCGGAATCGCAAGAGCTACACGGGCCAAGCGCTGGCGCGCGCGTCGAAGTAGACGCTTTCAGTTCGCCTCGGCCTTGCGCGCGTCCAGCAGCACGAACGACGATCGCAGGAACTTGAACCGCCTTCCCACCTCGTCGATGACGTTCAACTGGCACGTGTAGGAGCCGGGATTCAACCCGGCCAGCGGAACCTCGAACCGCACCGGCAACACGCCCGGCCGTTTCGATAGCGCCTCGGTAACCGCCGCCGGTTCGGACTCGAACGCCTTCGCCCGCCCGCGGTAAAACGCGAGCGTCGTCCGCAGGCTGGGAGTCTTGGCCCCGTCGTCGAGTCCCGGATCGTAGACCTCCAGGTACACGAACAACGTCTGATCCTTGCGGAACACGCGCGTGATGCTCGGCATCAGCTTGCGGCCCTCGTCCACCAGCGGACTCGCCGCCAGCCACTTCTTCTTCATCTCGGCGCCGCCCGCGGCCGCGGTCAGCGATTCTCGCTGGCTCGCCAGCACGATGGAACTGGCCAGCAGTTCCGTCTGGCCGCTCAGTTCCGGCACCGTGAACTTGGTCTCGAACGTCCCGATCTTGCCGTTCTGGTTCTCCCGCGCCAGGAACTTGATCCCGTACTTGCCGGGCTCGAGCGTGAAGCCGGTGTCGTACTGGAAATTCCGCTTCTCGAGTTGCGCGGCGGTCTCGGCGTTCAGCTTCACCTTGATCGCGTCGCGAACCGTCCCAGCCAGGCGGCCCTTGGAGTCGCGAATCTGCCCGATGAAGTCGATCTCCGCCGAATCGCCTCCCTTCTTGGACAGCGCCACCTCGCCGCCGGGGATCTTGACCGCGATCGGGACGAAGTAGCGGCCCTTGGAAAGGCGGAAGTGGTTGACCTCGAGCGCGATCGTCAAGTCCGTCACCGGATCGCCCAGCGCGAGCGCCTCCTCGAGCTGCTGCTCTTTGTCCGAGCCGGTGAACTTGGAGAAACTCTTGGAGGCGAAGTAGCCGCCGCGATAGTCGAGCTTCGCCTGCGACTGCTTGTCGTTCAGCCGGACCTGAATCCGCCGGTACCGGCCGTCGGCCGCGGGGTTTGTGCTGTAGTAGCCGACGATGTAGTAGCTGCGGATATCGGCCTGCGCCTGCACGATCCCCAGGCTGAGGTCGTTGTTGTCCAGGAACACCTTGCCGCCGGTGTCTTCCGCCAGCGACGCGAGCGTTTCCTGCTGATCGGCGAAGCGATCGCGCTGCCGCCGCTGGGATTGGCCCGAGAACAGCCCCGATCCCTTCGTCGCGCCTTTGCTCGCATCGCCGCCGGGGATCATCGCGGTGAGCCCGCGCGCGTCCACCGGATAGAAGGAGATGTTGGCGCGAACCGCCGCGTTCACCGTGGATCGCAATTGCGACTGGTTCTCCGTACCAGTCTTGCCCACGCCGCTCGAAAAGTAGACGAGCGCCTTTTTCTCCGGCATCGCCGCCAGCATCTTCGCCGCCGATTCCAACGCGCCGAGCTTCCGGTCGGTGTTGAAGATGTTGAACTCGCTCTCGTCGGCCTCGAACGCCGCGCCGGTATCTTCGCCGGTGTCGTCGCCGGCGCTCGCCTCCTCGGCGAGCGCCGATCCCTCGCCGAGCCGGAACGACTTCACGGCTTCCGCGAGCTTCTCCCGGTCGGCGGTGAAATCGGTCTCCACGCGCAGTTTGGACGCGAACGACATCACGGCTACCATGTCCGACGGCGTCATCTGTTCGTCGATGAACTTCAACGCCGCCTTCTCCGCGCGGATTTGCTCCGGCGGCTGCATGGACGATAGATCGAAGAACAGCACCATCAGCCGCTTGTCGCGGTATTGGATCTCGCCGGCGGGCCGCGTCACGATGGTTTGCGGCCGCGCCTCGCGCGCCTTATCCGCCGGCCTGGTCTGCAACTGTTTCGGAACCGGCGGCAAGAGGCGCGACTCGAGCTTCTGGAGTTCGAAGATCTGGATCTGCTGCGGCTTTCCTTCCTCGAGCACGGTGAAGTCGGCTTTGGTCAGATTCGTCAGATCCTTGCCCGATTTGTCGCGCGCGAACACGTCCACCACCACCAGTTGCGTGGTGGACTTGAAGACGGGATCGGCCTGCTGGCCGAAAGCGATCAGCGCGCAAAGCGCGGTGGTGGAGAGTTGTCTGGCCTGCATGATTTAGAACCTGAACCGGACCGTCAGCGACACTGTGCGCATCCGCGCGGCGTCGGTCGCCAAGCCGTAGTTGATCGCGTTCACCACGGTTCCCACGTTGGTGTAGCTGACGCGATTGGTGAAGTTCTGGCTTTCGGCGCGGAACTCCATGCTCCTGCGATCGGCGATCTGGAACGAACGGCCGATCGCCAGATTCAGCGACATGCGGGCCGGTCCGTCGATCAGGTTGCGGCTGGAATTGCCGAACCGGCCCGACGGAGGAATCGCGAACGCGGCGAGATTGAAGAATCGCCCGCCTTCGTAGAGCGGGAGGCCGGTGGCGTCGGCGCGGCCGCTGCCCGTGGCGCCGGTGCCGCTCGCGTCGGCCTGCGCGCCCAGCACGCGCGCCGTCAACGGCGTGCCCGACGAAGCGGTGAGTCCACCGCTGAGATTCCAGTCTTTCGCCAGCCGCTTGCCCCAAACCGATCCGGCGAGCAGTCCGCCGGAATCGCGCACCGGCGAAGCGAACATGTAGAACATGTTCAGCGTGTGCCGCTGGTCGAAACTCGAACGGCCCCGCTCGGCGCGCAGATCCTTGTCGTCCTGTGCCACTGAACCTCCGCCGCCGTTCAACGACGACGCGTTGTCCAGCGACTTTCCGTAGGTGTATTGCACGTTGTACGACATGCCGCGCGAGAAGCGCCGGCTCAGGCGGACCTGCCCGGCGTGGTAGATGGAGTTGGCGTCCGACGTATCCCAAACGAACCCGACCGCGTTGCCGATCTGGCGCCGTTGCTCGGCGGTCAGCGGAGATCCGGGAGCGGCGCGGTTCGGCATGCGCTGCAGATCCAGCCGCGTCCCTTTCGTCCCCAGGTAGCCCACTTCCACCACCACTTGCCGCGCCAGGTTGTGTTGGAGCGAGAGGTTCCAGGTTTGGGCGTAGCCCACGCGATACGCACGGTCGAGCGCGTAGGTATTGGTGATGCTCTGCGACGGCGCGGTGGCGAATCCGTTGGCGAGCGTCAGCGTCCGCGCCAGGCTGGTATTTACGTTCGCCGTGTTGGCGAACGGGGGTTGAGCGGCCATCCGCGTGGGAAATCCGTTGTACACCGATCCATTGAAAAACACGCCGTACCCGGCGCGAATCTGCAACGCGCGCTTGCCCCAGGGGCGGTACGCGATGCCCACTCGCGGCGAAACGTTATTGGGATCCGGGTCCACCAGCCCGCGGGGAAACGCGCCCGTGTAGGGACCCGGCTGCCCCGGCAACACCACGGCCACCGCGTTGAAGGCCGGCGCGATGTCGAGATTGGCGATGTGATCGAACTTCTCCTGGAACGGAGTGAAGTACTCGTAGCGGACCCCTGCGTTGATGGTGAGCTTGCCTCGCACCCGCCAGTCGTCCTGCGCAAAGGCATTGAACGCGCGGCCGCGGAAGTAGGTGTTCGCCGCGCCAAAGCGGATCGACGACGACTGGGGGAAGCCGAGCAGGTAGTCGGCGAAGTCGAATCCGGTTTGCGGCAGCGGCTGTCCCTGGGCGTTGAGCGACGAGGTCGCCAAGCCACTGAAGTTGAACGTGCCGCGGGCGTTCTGATCGGTGCGGTTGTTCAACTGCATCCAGCGGTATCCGGCCCCGATGTTCCAGTTGTGCGAACCGCGCACCCAGGTGATGGCGTCGCTCAGGCTCAACGTCTGGTCCCGGCGCAGAATCGGGCTGGCGTCCTGCAGGCCGCCGAAGTTGGTGAAGCCGAGGTTCGGTGGGCCGAAGTTGACCGGATCGCGCGCCACGCCGCCGATCCCCAATTGCCCCGCCACGTCGGCGCCAAAGGCGAAGAACGGGATCGTCTCCGACCGGTTCCGGCTGAAGCTGGCGCGCGCGTTGTTGATCAGCGTGCGTCCGAACGTGTGCGTCCACGCCGGACTCCAACTCATGCCGAGCCCGCTCGTCGAGTCGCGGAAACCGTAGAGCTGGGCGTTCCTGGCGTCGCGCCACTGGAGGTTGACGCCGGCGTCCACGCGGTCCTTTCGCGAGAAGGAGTGGTTCAGCCGGACGCTGAACTGGTCGCTGGCGTTGTTCACCGAAGTGACGTACTGATAATTCTGAATCGCGCCCGGCTGATTGGGCAGCGGAATGAAGGTCATGAGCCCGCGCGAGATCGAATCGATGCGCGAGGCGGGAACCCGGTTGCCGGCGAAAGGCAGACGCCCGTTGGGATCGAAGATCTGAAAGGGCAGGTTGAGCGGTTCGGAAAAGTCGCCGCCACGTTGCGACAGCGTCGGCAGCGTGGCGATCCCCTGAAACGGGTTCTGTCCGCGATTGCCGGAGTAGTTCAGGAAGAAGAACGTGCGCTCGCTCCGGAACAGCTTCGGAATCATCAGCGGACCGCCGGCCGAAAAGCCGAACCGGCTCTGCGCATAAGCGGCCTTCTCCACCGTTTGTCCGGTTAGGGAGAACGGCCGCGCGTCCAGCGCCGAGTTGTTGGCCGTAAAGAACGCCATGCCCCGGATGCTCGGCCGTCCGCGATTCACGCGGTTGCCGAATGCCAGTTCGCGGCCGGATCGCGCCGAGCCTTTACCGGCGCCCTTGCGATCGCCGCCGGGACGGGATCCCCGCGAACCAGGGAATCCACCGGGCCCACCGCGTCCGCCGCCGAAGCCCGGACCTCCTCCAAAGCCAGGTCCCCCGCCGGGTCCCATTCCGCGGCCGCCGCCAGGAGGTCCACCACCGGGAGGTCCACCACCGGGAGGCCCACCACCGGGAGGCCCACCACCGGGTCCTCCTGGTCCACCGGGTCCACCGCCAGGTCCTCCTGGCCCACCGAAGCCACCGGGTCCACCCGGTCCGCCTTCTCCGCCCAAGCCGAGCGTTCGCGCCGCCGCGCCCATCGCCGCGAACTCGCCGCGCCGGTTCTCCCAATCCTGGCCCTCGAGCCCACCGTCGCGCAGCCCGGTCTGGAGCCCCGCGCTGACGCTTCCATTGAGCAGCAGCGCCTCGTTCGCGTTGGCCTCGTTGACCTGCGGAACCGCCGCTGCCGACTCGGCTTCGAGCAGCCGCTGCATGTCCTGATCCTGAGTCTGAGACGCCGCCACGCGTTGGAATCCAGCGCGGCCGGGGCCGCCGGCGCCAGCTCCGGGACGAGGCCGGGCGATGGCCGCCCGGGGAGCCAGCTCCAGCGTCCACGAGGTCTCGCCCTGGCCCGCCTCGATCTGTTTCGACTGGGTGACGAAGCCGGTCATCCGCACTTCGACCGCCCAGGTTCCCGCCACTGCTTTGGGAAATCGATACGCGCCGGCATCGTCCGTCGTGGTCACGAACTTCCCTGCCGGACCCACCGCCGTCACCACCGCGCCGGGCGCCGGAAGCCCACCCGCGCGCACCACGCCGCGCTGGACCGCCGGAGTCTGGGATTCGGCGACAGAAACGAACAAAAGGAGAAAAACCGCGGATCGTGGCATGGGACCTTTCGCTAGATAGACCCGGACGGCGGACTCCGACGTTACCCGAACGGCCCTGGATTTACCTTCTTAACCTTTAGCGAACCCGTTCCGGCGGGCGGGAGTTTCGGCTCCTTTACGGGATTCCCGCCGGCGGCGCGATAATCGTCGAATGACCCGCAGAGCATTTGCCACAACATCCGCCGCGGCTCTGGCTGCCGGCCCGGTCCCGGTGGCGTTGATCCTCGAGCCTACCGGCGACCACCTGAGCCACTACCGCCGCGTGAAGGCGTGCCAGGGCGTGGGCGCCGTCACCGAGGTGGAGCCGGCGGCGGACCTTCCGGAGCGGCTGGCCGCCATCCGGCCCGCGCTGGCGATCGTGAGCCTGGAACCCCACCGTATGCCCGTCGCGATCGAGGCCGCCGTTGATGCCGGGGCTCACGTGCTGGTGGAGAAGCCGGGGTGCGCGGCGCAGGCGCCGTTCGAGGCCGCCGCGCGAAAGGCCGCCGCGCGGGGCCGCGAGATCATGCTCGCCATGGCGACGCGGCTCGACCCGGCCGCGATCGCCGCGCGCGGCCTCGTGCAAAAAGGCTGGATCGGCGAGATTTACGGCGCGGACATGCATTGGATCGCCGACCAGACCCGCCTCACCAACCCTGCCTACCAGCGGTCGTGGAAATCGTCGAAGAAGCTGGGGGGAGGCGGGAAGCTGATTTTCCACGGCATCCACTACGTCGACCTGCTCCAGTGGATCTGTGCCAGTCCCGTTGCCGAGGTCGCGGCGATGATCCGGAATGCCGGACGTCAGCCGATCGAAGTGGAAGACGCGGCGGCCGTCTCGATGGCTCTCGCCTCTGGGGGCCTGGCGACCCTCAACGCGGGCTACTACCTCGATCGCGGCTACGCCAACATGGTCTACGTGTGGGGATCGCGCGGGTGGTTCCGCTTCGAGCCTCGGCTGGAACGCGCACTCACGTGGTCGTCCACCGCTCCGGACGCGCCCCGCGGGACGCAGCAGAGTCCGGAGGCGGCCCCGGTCAACGTGTACGACCGGATGTTGCAAGCCGCTGTCGACTTCGCGCGCGGCGCGGCTCCGCCGTTCATTCGTACCGCGGACTCGCTGGCCGCCCTGCGAGTGTGTTTCGCCGCCTACGCTTCGGCGGAGTCGGGTAGGGTGACTCGGGTTGCGGTGTAGGGTTCCTGCCTAAAGTTTCCGGCGGACGGAGTCGATTGTACACGGGAGGGCATGTTGGGCTCGAACATCAGCTTCATCTCGGCGGTATCCGTTCTGGTTTGCCTGGGTTCGCTCGGCTGGTGCATCCTGTTGCTCCGGCGGGTGCGGCTCGGGAAGATCCGGTACTTTGTCGCCTTCACGGGCGCGCTGTGCATCTACCACGCCTCGCGGCTGCTGGCCGGCGCGGGTGTCGTCAAGGAATCGATGGTGCCCAACCTGGGGCAGGCAAGCGAAGTGGTGATGACTACGATGTACCTTGCCGCCGTCGCGATCCTCGAATTCTACATGGTGGAGCGCACCCGATTGCAGTACAAGCTGCGCTTGGTGGAAGCGGCGGAGTCGCCGCCTCCCCAACCGTTTCACATGGAAGATCCGCAGCACGCGCAAGCGATGTACCGGGCGATGTCGGACGCCTGCCCGCTGCCGGTGTATGCGATCACCCCGTCGGGCAAGGTCTGCTATTGGAATGCCGCCGCCGAGCGCGTGCTTGGTTTCGCGCGTTCCGAGGTGATTGGCAAGCCGCTGGGTCTCGAGATCCACAAAGTCGGCTCGGACGCCGTGAGGGTGCAACGCAAGGACGGGCAGCCAGTCGAGGCCACCGTGTGGAGCGCGCAGTACCGGACCCCGGGACACGAAATCTACGGCACGCTGACCATTCTGGCCACCCGGTCGACGAGCGGCAGTGGACTGCGGCCGGTTCTTACCAGCGCGATGGAACCGAAATCCGCCGCCTAAACCTAAAGGAAGCGGGTGGCGGCCGGTTCTTCCGCCACAATTAGCAGCAAGCAGCCGGACTTGCTCCGCGCCGCGGTGTGAGTTGACCCCCGCCCGAGCGTTTGGAAGTCGCCTTGGCGGAGGGGCGTCCCGCCGTCCTCCACCTCGCCTTGCAGCACCAGACACTGCTCGGTTCCGCCATGACGATGGGCCGGCAGGACCGCGTCCGGGTCCATGCGGAGCAGGAATGTCGCGGTGTTGGCTTTGGGGTCGTAGTGAAGGCTCTTTCGGGTCACGCCGGGGCAGACCGGCTCCCACTGGCCTTCCGATTCGAGCACCACCGACGCTCCACCGTCGTGATTCGATTCTCCGTAGGCGCTAACGGAGCGTTGGGAATCGACGCGCGCCATGAGCCGGTCTCGCAGAGACGCCCGAGGCGCGACTGCCGGAAGGGCCCAAGCCTGAGCCGACGCCGCGTCCGACATCGCGGAAACCTCGTGCTCACACAGCGGGCAGCCTGCGTCCAGGCGCTTGGCGAATCGCCGCGAAGCCTCGGCATCCAGTGCGCCAAGGGCGTACAAGGCGGCCTCTTCGCCCACTTGGCAGGCAATTGCGCTTCCCTGGGTAAGCCTCTCCATAGTGACCAGTATCGCGCATTTTTCCGCGGCGCGTCAGTCCCCAGACGAGGAGAATTGGACCTCCAGATTCCCCTTCTTCGCCACCGAGTGTTTGCGGAACGCTTCGCTCTTCTCCGGAAAGTCGGTCCTCGAGTGCGCGCCGCGGCTTTCCTCGCGGGCCAATCCGCACCGCGCGATCAGCGTCGCCACCAGATGCATGTTGCGAACCTCGCATTCGACCCGGGTGGCCGCCGCCGGGTGTGGAAGCCACGGGACGCCTTCGAGCACGGCCAGCGCCTCCTTCAGCCCTTCCGCCGATCGCACGATCCCCGCCTTCTCCCAGGTCAGCCGCCGCAGTACGCCCTCGTCGATCCCTGGGAACAGCGTTGGCCGGACCGGCTCCGGCGGCGCGCGGCGCGCGCCCGCCAAGTCTCGCATCGTCTCCCCGGCCCGCGCTCCGAATACCTCGCCTTCCAGCCGCGAGTTGCGCGCCAGCCGGTTCGCGCCGTGCACGCCGGTGCACGCCACCTCGCCCGCCGCGAACAGCCTTTCCACGCTCGTGCGTCCGCGAAGATCGGTGCGCACTCCGCCCATCGCGTAGTGGGCCGCCGGATGCACGGGGGCGGCCTGCTTGCACAGGTCGATCCCATAGCCGAGGCACGTCTCGTGGATGCGAGGGAACCGGCGAACCTTTTCCTCCGGCAGGTGAGTCAGGTCCAGGAAGATGGAGGGATTGCCGGTCCGCCGCATTTCGAGAACCATCGAGCGCGACACCACGTCGCGCGGCGCCAATTCCTCGAGTTCGTGGTACCGGTGCATGAACCGCTCGCCGGCCGCGTTCCGCAGGTAGGCTCCTTCCCCCCGCAACGCCTCCGATAGCAGAAAGCAGGGAGCGCCCGGCAGTTGCAGCGCCGTGGGATGGACCTGCACGAACTCGATCTCGCTCACAACGGCGCCCGCCCGGTAGGCAAGGCCGATCCCGTCTCCAGTGGCCACATCGGGGTTCGTGGTGGCGTGGTAAACGCGGCCGAGCCCACCAGTCGCCAGCAACACCGCGCGCGCCGAGATCGCCTCCGACTTTCCCGTCCAGGCGTCGTAGGTGAGCGCGCCGGCGATGGCGCCATCGGCTTCCAGCAGTTCCGTGATCGCGGTGAAGCTCACCATGCGGACGCTCGGGAACGATGTCGCCTTTTGCCATAGCGAGCGCAGGATCTCGCGGCCCGTGGAATCGCCCTGCGCGTGCAGGATCCGGTTGCGGGAATGGGCGCCCTCGCGGCCGAAGCTCAGCTTGGCGCCATCGCGGTCGAACGCCGCGCCCCATCCCAGCAGTTCCTCGATCGCGCGGGGCCCTTCCTGGACCAGGGTTCGCACCGCCTCGCGTTCGCACAGCCCGTCGCCGGCGGCGATGGTGTCCTGCTCGTGGAGTTCGACCTCGTCGTCGTCGCTCACGGCCGCCGCGATTCCTCCTTGCGCGTACTGCGACGACGATTCGTTCGGCTTGTCCTTGGCGAGCACCAGCACCTGGCCGGCCGGAGCCAGCTCAATGGCGGCGCGCAGCCCGGCGACGCCGGCGCCGATGACCAGGAAATCTGGCGAAAGAGAGGGGGAGATGGGGGTCGAGATGTCCCCATGTTACAACTTGTGTATGCCCACCTTCACCGTGCGGACGCCGGGAGCCGAATACCCGTGCGTCGTCGAGCGCGGCGCGATCGGTCAAGCCGACCTCCATCTGCCCCCGAAATCCGGCAAGATCTTCGTGGTCACCACGGAGGATGTGTGGGACCTCCATGGTCCGAAACTGCGCGATGCCCTGGGCAAGCGCGCCTTCCATCCGCTGTTCTTTCCAGGCGGCGAGGAGCGCAAGCGCATCGCCGAAGTGGAGGATCTGGCGGATCAGATGCTTGCCCAGGGCGCGGACCGGTCGAGTCTGGTCGTCGCGTTCGGAGGCGGTATCGTAGGCGATCTGGGTGGCTTCCTGGCCGCCATCTTCATGCGCGGCGTACCGGTGATTCAGGTTCCGACCACGCTGCTGGCGCAGGTGGACGCGGCGGTGGGCGGCAAGACTGGCGCGAACCTGCGGGGCGGCAAGAACCTCGTCGGCGCCTTCCACCAGCCGCGGGCGGTGCTCATCGACCCGGCCGTGCTGACGACACTGCCCGAACGCGAGTATCGCGCCGGATTATACGAAGTGCTGAAAACGGGCATCATCCGGAGCCGCCGGCTTTTCGAGATCATGGCGCTCGACTGGCGGCGCGTGTTGGCGCTCGAGCCCCACGTAGTCGACGATATCGTCGCCGAGTCGGTGCGCATCAAGGCCGAGGTGGTCTCGGCGGACGAGAAGGAAGGCGACCTGCGGCGAATCCTGAATTTCGGCCACACGATCGGCCACGCGCTCGAGGCGGAGACCGCCTATTCGCGGCTGCTCCACGGCGAAGCGGTGTCGTTCGGCATGCGCGCCGCGACCCATTTGAGCCTGCGGCTGGGCGCGCTGGACGCCGGGACGCATGGGCGCATCATCGAATGCATCGGCGCTTATGGGCCGATCCCCTCGTTGGCGGGGGTGAGGGCGGAGGCGCTGGTCGCGCGGCTCGGCAGCGACAAGAAGACCATCCAGGGGCGCGTGCATTTTGTCCTGGCGGAAGGTATCGGCGCCACGCGGATCGTCAGCGGTGTCGACGAGGAAATCGTGCTCGAGGCCACCGCGCGGTCGCTGGCCGAACTGGCGCCCGCCGCATGAGCGCTCGCGGCGCGGCGCCGGCGGGGGTTCAGGGCGAAGAGCAAATCTCGCGGTGGGTGCGCGGAATGTTCGATGGCGTGGCCCCGCGGTACGACCTGCTCAATCACGTCCTGTCGATGAACGTCGACAAGTATTGGCGTTGGCGGACCGTTCGAGCCCTGCGCGCGGTTCTGACGCGGCCCGGCGCGCTGGCGATCGACCTCTGCTGCGGCAGCGGCGATCTGCTGATCGCGCTCGGCAAGGCGGCCGGAGCGAGGGTGATGGGCAGCGACTTCTCCCACCAGATGCTGCGTCAGGCGTCCGCGAAGGTTGCGGGGAAAGGACTGCGGTCGCCCGTCTTCGAGGCGGATGCGCTGCGGCTGCCGCTGGCCGGAAGCTCGGCGGGGCTTCTCACCTGCGCGTTCGGATTCCGCAATCTCGTCAACTACCGGAAGGGTCTCGCCGAGATGCTGCGGGTGCTCGAACCGGGTGGAACGGCGGCCATCCTCGAATTCTCGACTCCCCAGAACCCGCTGTTCCGGCGCTTCTACGAGTTCTATTCGCTGAAGGTGTTGCCGCGGATCGGCGCCGCATTGTCGCCGAATCCGGATGCCTACAAGTACCTGCCCGATTCGGTGCGCAAGTTTCCCGGGGCGGACGAACTGGCGTCGGAAATGCGGGTGGCCGGGTTCGCCGATGTGTCGTTCACGCGCATGACGTTCGGAGTCGTTGCGCTACACATCGGCCGGAAACCCGGCCCCTGACGCTTTCGCCCGTTCAGGCCTTGTTTAGTGGTCGCCGCCGTAGACCGCGACCAGCCCGACCGTCGCCGTCATCTGGTTGGGATAGTTCATCCGCAGGTTGCCGCGATCGAAGAACGGCGTCGACGACCAGTCTCGCCGGAACTCCACGCGCGTGAACATGTGGCCGGTCAGCTTGAACTCGGCGGTGCCGGTGAACTCGCGCAGCGCCTGCGGAGTGCCGGTGATGAAGCCGTCCCGGTCGCGATAGTACTCCCAGCGCGGGCTCAGGTAGAAGCGCTCGGTGACTTTGTAGCGCAGGGAAGTGGCCACGCCCCAGAACGTATCCTCGCCGGCGCCGATCCGCTTGTCGCGGCCGTAGTCGAAGTTCACCAGGAAGTTCAACTTCCCCGTGGGGTTGTAGGCGACGATCGTGTCATAGAAGGAACGCCGGCCCTCGGTGGTGTCCACCTTCTCCGGCCCGGTGTAGTAGGTGTTGAACCAGGACAACTTGCCGACCGTCAGCGCTCCGGTGAATCCCATCGTCTTGCCGCTGTTGTTGTCCCTGATGTTGTTCCAGCCGTTCACCAATTGCCAGCCCGCCGTGAAGTACTTGTTGACCGGCACGGTAGTCCGCAAGCCGAAGTGGTAGTACGGGCCGTTCGCATACAGGAAAGACCGCGAGTAGTTCCAGTTGAGGTGGGTCTCGGTCACCTCCGCCCCGGCGCTGGTGTTGAACTTGCCGAAGTCGACCTGCGCCCCATGCAGTTGCTTGATTTTGTAGCTGAGGTAGGCTTGCTGGATGTACCGCGCGCCCTTCCACGCCCGTTCGTTGCCGTGCAGCAGTTTGGTCGCGGTGCCCAGACCGGCGTCCACGCGGAACCCGAACGGCTCGGCGGAACGCTCGAATGAGATGCGTCCGTAGTTCAAATCGTAGCGCTTGTTCTTGATATCGAAGTTCCGGAGGGAGTTCTCCTTCGAGGCCGGATGGTTGAAGTTCAAGCCGTAGTAGCTGTCCATCAACCCGCTGACCTTGATCCCCTTGAGGAACGACTTCTTCTCCGCGCTGGCATTCGCGTTCGTGGCCTGTCCCCACGCGGCTGCCGCGGCTAGTAATAGAGCGGTGGACCGCTCGAGATTTCCCATGCAAGAGACATCGGCGGGCTGGCCCTGGAAGTTTAGGATTTCAACACTTCTCGAACAGCGCGGCGGCTCCCTGTCCCCCGCCGACGCACATCGTCACCACTCCGTACCGGGCCGTACCGCGCCCCATCCAGTTGGCCAGCGTCCCCACCATCCGCGACCCGGTCATGCCGAACGGATGGCCGATCGAGATGCTCCCC
>SXGT01093532.1_pt1 | contig 13370 bp, 11 predicted proteins | sample 3176221 | NCBI WGS metagenome assembly SXGT01 (sample SAMN11356862, study PRJNA531348) | freshwater metagenome | isolation source: freshwater sample F1-120 | place: China: Fuxian Lake, Yuxi | collected 2017-12-25
CCGCGACTTTTTTTGACAGCACCAGGAGCGCCGCCGTCTCCGCGAGCGCCCGGTCCTTGCGCAGCAGATCGCGCTCGAGCTCCTTGATGCGTTTGCGATCTTGTCGGGTTGCCTGCGGACTCGCGCGCGCTTCCTCGGGCTCCGCGAGCGCCGTGGTGCAACTCGAGCGCCACTGGTCGAGCTCCGCCGGGTACACGCCGCGCTCCCGGCACCAGGCGCTCTTACCCGCCTCGCTCAGGGGCGCGGTGGTGATCACCGCCTCGAGACGCCCGCTCGCAGTCCAGGCCCGCCCTCGGGCGGGCCTGGACTGCGCCTCCTCCCGCCAGCGCTCCAGAGTCTGCGCACGAATGCCGACCTCTCGTGCCACCACCTCCACCGCCGCGCTCTCCGGCGCGAGCAACCTCGCCACCGCTCTATCCTTGAATGCCTGTCCGTATCGAGCCACTGTCATCCCTCATCGACGCCCCCGGGGTCATCGGCCTATCGAGGCGACAACTATTCTGACGCGGGGGGCTAGCGCCCCGCTTCAGACGCGCGCTGCCTGCGGCGCGGAACTGCTCCAGTCGACGACTCGAGGCAAGAACCTCTGATTCGCGCAGATCGATCATGGCCCCTCGGTATTGAATGGAAAATGAGCATCAGCTATTGATCAGGACATATCGGTTGACTAGATATGAATGCAGGCGCCACCATGCTGTCCTCAAGACGCAGAGGAGAACATGCCGTGAAACACAGCCTTGTTGCATCCTTGGCCCTTGTCTTGCTGGTTGCGGCCATTCCGGCGCGCGCGCAAACTGACTTCCCCAAGCGGGAAATTACCCTCATCGTCGGATTCGCGCCAGGCGGGTCCGAGGACCTTCGCGCCCGCGCGGTAGCGGCAAAGCTTTCGGAACTTCTCGGGCAGCCGGTGATCGTCGCGAACCGCGGCGGCGCGTCGGGGGCAATCGGACTTGCGCTGGTCGCGAAGGCGGCGCCCGACGGCTATACGCTTGGCTCGATCTCGGCCTCGCCGATGGTCTTCGCGCCCCATTTGCAGAAGGTCGAGTACAAGCCCAGCGACTTCACTTACCTTGCCGGGTCCGCCAACCAGCCCTTCTGCATCTGCGTCCGTCAGGACGCACCGTGGCAAACCATGCAGGAGCTTGTTGCCTTTGCCAAGCAAAACCCAGGGAAGCCGAATTACGGCCATCCCGGGAATGGTCACCAGAGCCATGTCGTGGTCGCGATGCTCAACATTGCCGCCGGAACGTCGATGACGGGGGTGCCGTTCAAGGGTGACTCGGATGCCATTACCTCGCTTTTGGGCGGCCATATCGAGATGGCATCACTCGCTTCGACGTTCGTTCCGCATGCCCGGGCAGGCAAGCTGCGGCCGCTCGCGCTGATTGGCGACAACCGCCTGAAGCTCTTCCCCGACATACCGACGCTGCGCGAGCTGGGATACAACGTAAATACCAAAGCCCCTGCGCTACTCGGCTACGCAGGGCCGAAGGGGTTGCCGCCCGAGGTGCGCCGCAAGCTCGAAAGTGCTTTTGCGCAAGCCTTGCGCTCACCAGAGTTCGCCGCAATGCTGGAGAAGCTCGACAACGAGCTCTACTACCGTGACGGCGAAACATTCGGAAAACAAGTCGCCGAACTCTATGACGCCATGGGCACGATGCTCAAGCAACTCGGCATATGATCATCGACGCGCATCTGCACGCTTTCCCGCATTTCGGCGGCGCTTCCGGATACAAGGACGCGGCAACGCACGTCGCAATGCAGCAGAACAAGATCCAGACCTGGTGGGGCCGCATGGTAACCAGCACGCTGGACGAGAGGTTTATGCCGCTTCCTGGCGAGGACGTGGGCTTCCGCGTAGGCAAGTACGGCCGGTATTACTGGAAAAAGAACGGAGAGGAGGCCTGGCTACAGCGCTTCCCGTTGATCATGGAGGAGATGGAGTGGCCCGCGGAGCGCATGGTGGCGTACATGGACGCCATCGGCGTGGACGTCGGAGTTCTGCAGGCCGGCTACATGGAGATCAATTATTGCCGGGACTATTTTGCCGATTGCGTGAAGCGTTTTCCCGGCCGCTTCGTCAGCACGGTAGCCATCGACTACGACATCCGCAAGGACGAGAAGCATCGGCATGGCGAGCTGGACAAGCTCCGGCACGCGGTGCGCGAGCAAGGCGCCCGCGGTGTCTATCAGGGATACCCCAAGGGACAGGCGATCGACGATGCAAAGTTTGATCCATTTTGGAATACGTTCTGCGAGTTGGCGATCCCGCATATCTTGCTTACCGGCTTCGAGCCGACGGCGCAATACCTGGATTCCCTGACCAGGCTCGAGCGCGTGATGCGCAAGTTTCCGGAGCTGAAGATCGTGATCGGTCACCTCGGAGGCAATCTCCGGCATCCCTCGCATCCGGGGTGTACCAATACCCCGGAGGAACTGATGCCTCTGCTGAAGATGTCGAATACCTATTTCGAGGTGGGCTACGTGCTCGCCTACGAGAATCATGCCATCTGGGGCGCTGACTACGAGTACCCGTATCCCAGGCACGAGCAGGTGATCAAACGGGTTTACGAGGTAATCGGCCCGGAGCGGCTTCTCTGGGGCTCCGACATGCCGAATGTGGAGCGCAGCTGCACCTACCGTCAGTGCCTCGACCTCGTGAAACTGCATTGCAACTTCCTCTCCGCCGAGGAAAAGCACATGGTGCTATGCACGAACGCCGCCGGATTATTCGGCATCGACATTTCAAACCAAGGACGCAAATAGACATGAAAATGCTGCCAGACTTGGCGAAGGCCGGAATAGCGAATCTCCCCACGCCGGTCCAGGAACTCAGGAATCTTTCCGAGTTGCTTGGAGGTCCGCGCATCTTCGTAAAGCGCGATGACCTGACGGGCCTCGGCATGGGTGGCAACAAAGTCCGAAAGCTGGACTATCTCTTGCCAGTCATCCTCGAACAGAAATGCGACGTCATCGTGACTGGCGCCTTCATCCAGTCAAACTGGTGCACGGCGGTCGCCGCCGCAGCGCGGAAGTTCGGGCTCAGGGCCGTGCTGGTAAAGCGCGGCCCCGAGGGTTACGACCCCGAGGCTTATGAAGGCAACCACCTCTTGCATGTCCTACTGGGTGCGGAAATCCTGATCGCGCCGATGGGGGGTGACGAGCAGGTGAAAGAGCAAGTGGTGAAGCGCCTGCAAAGCGAGGGGCACCGTCCGTTCCTCGTCGGTGTGGGGGGCAACACGCCGCAGGGTGTCGCCGGGTACATCAATGCCATGCGGGAGCTGGCGGGCCAGGCAGGCGACATGGGGCTCAAGGTGGATTATGTGGTGCATGCTTCAGGATCGGGCGGCACGCAGGCTGGGACCGTGTTGGGCGCAAAAATGTATGGCAAGGGAGTGAAAGTCGTCTGCTCCAGCACGGGGTCGCGTACCAGGGAACAGGGGACAGCGCGCGTCATGGAATTCGTCGGCGATACGGTGAAGCACTTCAAACTAGACGTACAGATTACTCGCGACGATGTATGCCTTTTCGATGATTACGCCGGGGGCTATGGCTATGTGACACCAGGCAAGATGGAAGCGATCAAGCTGCTGGCCCAGACCGAAGGCTTGCTCATCGATCCCGTCTACACCGCTTCTGCGGCGGCGTGCATGATCGATCTTTGCAGGAAGCAGTACTTCAAGAAGGGCGAAACTGTCGTGTTTGTCCATACTGGTGGAGTTGCGGGACTCTTCCCCTACCAGGCGCCCCTAAAGGCCTACTACCTTGGAAAGCAACCGCCGTGGACGATCCCCCCCTGGCACCCTAGCCACTAAGGGAGAAGCAGCGGCTTGTGTGCGCCGGGCTCGATGCCGCACGCCATGAATTGAAAAACCCAATATGGCCTTCCTGCGGGGCTGTCTCATAAGCGGATGAACGGCCACATTTTTCGAGGAGGCGCTCGAACAGGTGCGCGGCCGTTGCCCGGACGCCTGTACACCGATCCTGCTCCCTCCGGGCACTCGAAGCGTCAGGCCGCAAGTTCCGGGTGCTGCAGATCGTCGGGGAGCGCCCTGGCATAACGCCGACGTTTTACGCGACGCCCCCGCTCGGTGCGCCCTGCTCAATCGACCTTGATCCCAAGCTCCCTAACCACCGGACCCCACTTGGCAATTTCGGCACGAATGTGCTGGCTCAGCTTTTCCGGTGGCCCGCCGACTGATACGTAGCCGGTGTCGATGAGGCGCTGACGAATCTCGGCCCTCGACAGTATCTTATTGAGTTCAGCATTCAGCAGCTTGACGATGTGCGGGGGGATTCCCGCGGGCGCAAGTATCCCGTTCCAGGAAGTGATTTCGTAGTTCGGCACCCCTGATTCGGCGATCGGCGGCAGGCCGGGCATGGTTGCCGCGGGAGCCGTGCTTGTGACGCCGATGGCGCGCAATTTTCCGGCCTTTACGTTCCCCAGGTGTGCCGTGGGATCCGTGAACATGATTTCGATCTGACCACCGAGCAGCGCGGTCGCCGCCGGTCCTCCACCCTTGAACGGGACATGCGTGATCTGCGTCCCGGCCATCCTGTTGAACAGTTCACCGGCGAGGTGGTTGTAAGCACCGCTTCCGCTCGAGCCGTAATTCAACTTCCCGGGATTGGCCTTGGCGTATGCGATCAACTCCTAGATCGAATTCACCGGCAAGGCGGGATGCAACACCACCATCATGGGGACCGACACCAACCAAATCACCGGATCGAAATCGCGCTCGGTGAAGGGAATGCTCTTGAAGATCGCGGGATTGATCACGTGGGTCCCCGAGTACGCACTGAGGATCGTGTAGCCGTCGGCGGGCGACTTGGCGGCGAATTCCGCGCCGATATTGCCCGACGCGCCCGCGCGGTTGTCGATGATTACCTGCTGGCCCAGCGCCTTCGATAGCTCCTGCCCGATGAGGCGGGCCAGCACGTCCGATCCGCCGCCCGGCGGCCACGGCACGATGTAGCGAATCGGCTTGTTCGGATAATCCTGTCCTGATGCGTGCTGGACAGGAATCGATAGAGCCAGTGCGCCAAGCATTATCGCAACCGTGGTTCTGAATGCGTTCATCGTCATGTTCTCCGTGTCGGTGCCGCGCCTATGCTCCAACGCCGTTGGTTGGCCAGTTGATGCTCTTCAGGTAGTCGTGAAACGTGGCAACCTCGAGTCCCTCGTAGCACCTTGCGTAGTAGGGCACGAGCGGCTGGTACCAGTCGAACAGCTTTCGCAGGTCACCCACGGGATCCTTGCTCATATCTACACGCAGGTCGTACATCGGATAGGGGTGCTTGTCGTAGACCCACAGAATCGAGGAATACTGGCCGTCGTTCTGCCCGCCCGCATCGCGTCCCGCTTCGATAGCGCGCATCAGCCGTTCCTCAAGCTCCTTGTCCCCGCTGTCCGCGAATGCTTTCATCATCGCTGGCGCCACCTTGTCGCTCACCAGGCGGTTGCCCGCCACCACGACGCCGTCGCCGATGATGTGGCCCTTCCACTGCACAGGGGTCGGACCGTCGCCCGTGAGCGCCGCCACGTCCCCGTCAGCGTACAGCACGACGAGTTGCCGGCGGCCCGGCGCATTCGCTGTCGCCTCGATGACCTTGATGACTTTCTGCGCCTTGTACCCAGCATTGACCAGACTTTCCGCCAGGCGCAACAGGTAATGGTTGTGGCCCCCCTGCACGAGGATCACTGCCTTGCCGGGAATGATCGAGGCTGCCTTGCGACCGACGGCGGGGCTGCCCGTGGACTGGGCTACGCCGATCTTGCCGGTACGCTTGCAGTGCGCGACGATGGAAAAAGTCATCTGCTCCTCCTCAAGGAGGGGTCACCATAGGCTTTTCGTTGCCTCTCCACCAGATTCGCCTGCGAAACAACGGATAGGGAGGTCTATTCACGCTCGACGGCACGGCGCTGCGCGACCTGCCCATCCTCCCGCTACCCGGTCCCAGTTTGAATGACGGCTTCGTGTCTATTCTTTTATCAAGCTCTTCTGCATGACTTCTCGCGTGAATTCCGGGGGGCGTCGACCCCTTACCTGGTTGGCTGGCGTCGCTTGTCGCGCATTCTGAGCGGTCAACTTTTCGACGAGTTGATCTTCCGGCTGAGCTAAAGAAGTTTTTCAACAGAATAGGTCGGAAGCGGACACTCGTCAGGAAAGCTCGCTCGAGGGCAACGGCCCGGGCAGATTGAAGCGCTGGCGCGTGGTGCAGTAGCGGTTGGCGAACAGGCGCCCGATCGGGCGATAGGCTTCTTCCGAGATGCGTTTGGTCTGCGGGTCGATGATCCCCTCGCGTGCGTGGATCAGCAGGATCTCGCCCACCACCATCTCGCGCGCCGGGCCGAATTCGATGCGGCGCTCGACCTTGCATTCGAACGATGCCGAGCCCCCCGAGCCCCTCGTGGAGCTGTTCGTGCGTCCCGATCCCCGCCCCGCGCGCCGCCAGGTCGTCCGCCACGCGCTCGTACACGCGCACGTTCCACCCGAGGTCGGCGAGCAGGTTGGCCGCGAAGAGTCCGCCGACGGAGCCTCCGACGATGATGGCGCTTCGCTTCATCCCGTCGGATGTTGACGGCGTTTACGGCTGCTTCGCGATGCTTAGGAAAGCAGACCGCCGGGATCGTGCACGGCTCGCCCGCCAACCAAAGTTAGCGCCGACTTGAGTTCCTTGATCTGGGGCTCGCTAATAGTAAGGTAATCGTCGGTGAGAACGGCTAGGTCAGCATACTTGCCGACCTCGAGTGACCCGATCCGGTCTTCCATTTGAAGGAGATACGCACCGTTGTTCGTCAAAATCCTGAGTGCTTCCTCTCGGGAAACCTTTTCCGCCTCGCCGAAGGTCTCTAACGTCTCGCCATCAGTGCGAGTGATCATCACCCACATGGAGAAGAAGGGACTCTTTGGCAGTGAATCTGTGCCGCTCGTAATGGGTAAGCCAGCTCTTAGGAAGCTCTTAAGGGGAACGGAGCGCATAGCAACTTCCTCCCCATAGAACCGGCGGAAGGTCTCGCCGTGGTTCCAAAGGAAGGTAATGCAGGTGACTGGGGCTATGCCGAGCTGACGCATGCGTGGCATCTGGCGGGGATGGGCGAACTGGTTGTGGAAGGTCACCCACCGCCTGTTCCTGATGCCGAACTCCCTGTCTATGGTCGCGTACGTGTCAAGCGCCCGATCCACCATAGGCTCGCCGCCGGACTTGGTAGACATCCTCATGCCACGCTTCGCGGCTTCGCGGCACACGAGCAGAAACTTCTCCGCCGAAACGCGCTGGACGCCATCGCGGATTTCGTCGTTTGGACCGTCATATGTGGAGACTTTGGGATGATAGGAGTCGCCCGCGCCTCCCGGACCGTCCAGCGTGACACCGACGCCGGCAAAGCGAAGGTAATCGTCGCCAATACCGGCGTGTGCCGCGTACGCACGTGCGTTGATGCGCTCGATGATCTCCGCGTCGCTCCCATGGGTGTAAATGTTGGAGACGAGGTGAGTGCGCACGTTCATTTGCCCTTTGGACCAGACATCGAGGAATGCCCGAGTCAGCATCTCCTCTGGATGGTCAACGCCGTGGCCTTCGTGAGCTGCGGTAATGCCCCAGCCATTGAGGTCTGCAATGCTCTCTCGCAGGTTGGTTAGTCGACGCTCATAGCTCAGCGGCGGCAGGAGCTTCCACAGCGGCCCGGTGGCTGCTTTGGAGAGAAGCGTGTCGAAGTCCTGCAGGATCCCGGTCGGTTCACCTTTCGCGTCTTTGTCGATTCGTCCCCCGGTGGACGGGTTGATATCCCCCGTTCTGGTGTCGCGGGTCGGAACTCCGCGTTGGGGTTGGGGAGTATCTCGAGTGATTTCTGCCATACGCAGTGCGGTACTGTTTACGATGGAAGGCGACAGATATGTGCCGCGGATCCACACCGGATTGTCGGGTGCGACCGCGTCCAAGTCCGCCTTCGTTGGCATCCGTCCGTCGCGCAGATTTCTCGGTGCTCTCGGCTCAGGGTCTGCGATCTGTGTGAAGATCAACCACTCACCTGGTTTCGCATTCTTTGCGCGAGCGGCGACACGCGCCTGAATGTCAGCGATGCAAGCGCAATTCGCCAGGGAAGGATGCGCGCGATACATCATGTCCATATGCGGATGGCCGTCGACGAGACCGGGTATCACGGTGGCACCCTTGAGGTCCACGATCCGGGCGGTACTGCCGGAGAGCGCGCGCACCGCGGCGGTGCTACCCGTGCCTATGATCCGATCGCCAAGGATTGCTATCGCCTCCACGACGGTGCCGGCGCGATCCATCGTCAGGACTTTCGCATTTACGAAGGCAATGGCGCTGTCATTTTGGTGCATTGTCATTCCTTTACCTGAAACGCAAGTTGCAACGGTATCAGTCGGCTGTCATAGTGCCTTAGGTGTTTCAACGCCGGTCCGGCTTACCCTTCACCAAGGCGACGTACATGACACTTAAATCGCGGGCTGCCCTGCTTGTATCTGGACTCCTAGTACTCGGAAGCGTGTATGCGGAATACCCCGAGCGACCGATTCGGCTGGTTCTTCCTATCGCGCCTGGCGGTACAACCGATATCGTGGCGCGCATTGTCGCCCAAAGGATGCAAGAGAGGCTTGGTCAGCCGTTGGTGATCGAGAATCGCCCTGGAGCGGCCAACATTGTCGGCACTGATCTAGTCGCCAAGGCGGAGCCCGATGGGTACACGTTGCTGATGGCCACGAGCGGGCATGCCACCAATCCGAGCGTCTATGCGAAGCTTCCATACGACTCAGTTAATGCTTTCTCGCCGATCATCCATCTGACGAGTACACCGAACGTGTTCGCTGTGGCCGCCGGCAGCCACATCAAGAACATCAAAGAGCTGGTACAGGCTGCGAAGGCCGAGCCCGGCAAGATAACTTACTCGCATGCCGGGCTTGGGCAGACACAGCATCTTTCGGGCGAGTTGTTGGGGGTCATGGCCGGAATCAACATCGTACACGTGCCATACAAAGGCGGTGCACCCGCGATTGTCGACGCGCTCTCTGGCCAAGTCGCAATGGTCATTGCCGGCGTCCCGCCACTCGTGCCCCACATGAAATCAGGGAAGCTGCGCCCGATTGCCGTGACGAGCAGCCGACGGTTCGAGTCATTTCCCGATGTGCCCACAGTCGCGGAGCAAGGCTTTCCCGGTTACGAGGTGGACTTCTGGGTCGGAATGATGGCCCCTAGCAAGGTGCCAGTAGCGATCGTGAATCGGCTAAACGCTGAGGCCAACGCGGTCTTGCGTATGCCGGAGATCCGGAGGCAACTTGTCGAGAAGGGCGCGGAACCGGTCGGGGGCTCGCCTGCGGATTTTCAAGCCATGGTCACAAAAGACATGCAGAAGTGGGCGAAGCTGGTGAAGACCATCGGTTTGCCTCCGCAGTGAAGGAGGTCTCCGCGAGACAAGGGGTCGCTGGGTCTGCCCCCTCGATCCCGAAGCCCAACGGATAGGCAAGTCTATCCGAGACCGCTCGCGGAAGTGCCCCCGTTTCGGCTCCCGCGCCCCAGCGCGTCGGCAAGCAGGCTGAACTCGATGTCCTCGCGTGGGTGAAGAGCGGAGCGGTGGCCGAACGCGTCGAAACACTGGCGCACTGGGACCTGCTGCGCGAACTGGAGTGCGACATCGCACAGGGCCATTTCATCGGCAGGTCGATGGCGGCCGCCGAGTTAGAGGACTGGGCGCGAAAGTGGAAGCCGCGGGAATCCTGAACATCTGGTTTGCAAGACCGGCTCCCGGATTGGCTCTCCGGGCAATTCGTATACCGATGCCAGTACATTCTCCTTACGGAGCGACACAGATCAGGCGGCGAATTCCGGCGCGGAATAGACCACGCGCCCCCCGACCATCGTCATCAGCGGTTTGATGTCCTTGATCTTCTCCACGTCCACGCCGAGATAGTCGTCCGACAGCACGAGCAGGTCGGCGTACTTGCCGGTCTCCAGCGTGCCCAGGCGGTTCTCCATCTGCATGAGGTAGGCGCCGTTCGCGGTATAGATCCGCAGGGCCTCTTCCCGAGAGACGCATTCTTTCGTTCCCAGCTGTTTGCCCGTTTCGCCGTCGGTGCGGGTAATCATCGCCCAGAGCGAGAGGAAGGGGTTCCACGGATACGTGTCCGTCCCGTTGGTGACGGGGATGCCCGCATCCAGCCAGCTCTTGAAGGGAACCGCGCGATGGATGAGCTCTTCGCCGTAGGCACGCATCATGTTCATGCCGTGGTTCCAGAGAAACGAGATGCAGGTGGTTGGCACCACGCCGAGTTCCTTGAGGCGCGGCATCTGCTTTTCGGGATGCGTGAACGCGCTGTGCATCATGATGAAACGCCGGTCGCGAATCCCGGTCTCGCGGTCGGCCTCGCCGTAGATCCTGATCACCTGCTCGATCATTCCTTCCCCGTCAGCCTTTGTCGCGACGCGCATGCCACGGCGCGCGGCTTCGCGAACGAGGGCCCGGTACTTCTCTTCGGGGACACGCGCGATTCCGTCCCGGATCGCGCCCCAGCGCTTGCCCATCCAGCCGGGAAGCTTGGGCTGCACCGCATCAAGGCATCCGCAGGCGCCGTCGAGTGTGACGCTGACCCCGACAAATCGCAGGAAGTCGTCGCCCGCGCCGTGGTGGGCGACATGAGGTAGGGCGGCAATGCGTTCCACCACGTCCTGCGGTGTGCCGACCGTCGGGATGTTCGTCATGATCTGGGCGCGGACGGTGAGCTTGTCGCGCGCGCGCACGTCGAGGAAGGCACGCGCGTTTCGCTCGGCAGGATCGATGAGGCCATGGCCTTCGTAGATGCCGGTGATGCCCATGCGGCTGAAATCCAGCGATCGGGCCTCGATGTTGGCGACGTACTCCGAATAGCCGAGCTGGGGAACGTGCTCGTAGAAACTGCTGGTCACGGTACGGGAGAGGATGTCGTTGCCGTCCATCAGGACGCCGGTGGGCTCGCCGGTCTCCGGATCCTTTTCGATATAGCCGCCGGGGGAGGCGACCATGTCGCGGGTCCGCCAGTCGTGGACCGGGACCAGCTGGCGCGGCTGGGGCGTATCGCGGGTGATGCCGGCGATTTCAAGCGCGGCGCTGTTCAGCACGCCGGGGGTGAGGTACCCGCCCCGGAGCCACACCGGATTGTTGGGCGACACCCGGTCGAGGTCGTGCCGGTTCGGGAATCGCTTCTCCTTGAAGTTTCCCGGCGCCTTGCTGTCGGGCTCCGCGAACTTCTGGAAGAGGATCCATTTTCCGGTGCCCGCTTTCGCAACGGCGGCGGCGACGCGCTCTACCACCTCCGCGATCGAGGTGCAGCCGGCAAGGGAGGGGTAGAACCCTTTCCAGGTATCGATATGCGGGTGGGCATCGATCAGGCCCGGGATCACCGTGCGGCCCTGCAGATCGACCCGCTTCGTTCGCGGGCCCGCGAAGCACAGCACCTCCTCGTTCGATCCGACGGCCGCGATCCGGTCGCCGGCGACCGCGATCGCTTCGCAGAGGCTGAAGCGATTGTCGACCGTGACGACCTTACCGTTGGTGAAAACACTGTCGGCTCCGTCTCCCATGGCAGATGGCCTCGGCGCCGCGGCTAGTCGGCTTTGATGCCGAGTTTTCGAATGATTTCCCCCCAGCGGGCAAGCTCGTCCGCGAAAAGCCTGGTCGTGTCCGCGGCCGTCCACCCGGAGCCGACGCTGCCGCCGACCTGTTCCACCTTCTGGATCGTCGACGGGTCCCTGAGCACGTCGTTGATGGCCGCGTTGAGCCGATCGATCTCACCTCTGGGCGTCTTCGCCGGCGCGGCGAAGGCGTACCAGGAGTTGACCTGGGAGGTCTTGAAGCCCTGCTCGGTCAGGGTCGCCACGGCAGGCAGCTGCCTGAGCCGGTTCGGGGCCGTCACCCCGATCGCCTGAAGCTTTCCCTCCGCGATGAACTGGGTCACCAGCGGGGGCGGAAAAAAGCCGAACTGCAGCCTGTTGGCGAGCAGGTCCGGGACCGCTTGCGGCACGCCCTTGTAGTTGATGGCGGTGAGTTTTATGTTGTTCACGTGCTGGAGCAGGATCGCGCTGAACGTGAACGACGACCCGGTGCCGGGCACCATGAAATTGATTTCGCCCGGCTTTGCCGCAGCCAGTTGGATGAACGACTTGACGTCCTTGACGCCGACTGAGGGATGGACGGTGGCGACGCTCACCGCCTCGCCCATGTATGCCACCCCGACGAAGTCGGCGAGCGGATCGAAGGAGACCTTTTGCAGGTGCGGCGTGACCGCGAACGCAAAAGTCGCCATCAGCAGCGTTCGCCCATCCGGGTCCGAGCGCGCGACTGCCTCTGTCCCGATCGCGGAGTTTGCGCCGGGCCTCGCGTCCACGATCACGGGGATGCCCAGTTTTTGCGACAGCCCGTCGCTTACGGTGCGCGCCATCAGGTCGACTATGCCGCCGACGGGATAGGGCACCACGATTCTCAGCGGCTTCGAGCCGGGTGCCTGGGAGAACGCGGGCGCGGCGAGGAAAGTGAACACAATCGCTGCGGCACCGACGATGAGTCGTTTGTTCATTGTTTTCTTCCGAAGCCAATTGTCGATTTAGTGTATAGGAAATTCAAACCACGATTTCTTTCCCGGAGCGACGGTATCGCTGGGCCGAGAAGCGGGCAGAGTTGTCGCACTGCGGAAGTCCTCGCTAACAGCTTAGCTTCGCCCGGTAATGACGATCTTCACGGTCGGGAAATCTGGCTTCCCCGACTCCACGACCTCGTAGTACCAGCCAGCCCCGGGGACTCTCGCTGCAATGGCGTGTGCCAGTTCGGCGCGCCATTCCTTGCCTGGCGGTAGCACCCGGAAGTTCAGCCCACCGAATCCCTCTGCGACTTCCTTGAGGTGGGCGGGACTGAGGAACGCCCAACGATGCAGTTGTACAAAAGGCAATTGTCGTACTTGCTTATCCCCCAGAGTTTCCGCTATGGTCGTGGTTGAACGAACCGAATAGGTGGGTTGGTTTGCACAAAATAGTGAAGTGGGTGCTAGAGAACTTGCATATCGGTTTCTTGTCGGCTGTTCTTGGTTCATGTGTCGTTGCACATGGTTCCGGAATTCTGAATGAGAAGGAGAAAGCGGATGGCCTATACCCCCAAATATCGTTGTTGCACATCCGGGGCGACTGCGAGTTCCGCTGAGGTTCCGGTCCAGACCACACGTCCGCGCTCAATGAAGTTATGCCGGTCAGCGATTTGCGTCAAAGCTTCGACATCTTTGTCGATGACCAGAACCGACTGACCGGCGGCCTTGAGACGCCTCATGCACTTCCAGATTTCGGCACGGAGGAGAGGGGCCAGTCCTTCGGGCGCCTCGTCGAGAAAC
>SXGT01724806.1_pt1 | contig 13369 bp, 11 predicted proteins | sample 3176221 | NCBI WGS metagenome assembly SXGT01 (sample SAMN11356862, study PRJNA531348) | freshwater metagenome | isolation source: freshwater sample F1-120 | place: China: Fuxian Lake, Yuxi | collected 2017-12-25
AGAGCCATAAAAGGGGTTTATGAAACGCTGTGAAATACTCTGTAAGATATTGCAATGGAGCCAGATGAATGTGGAACAATTGTGGCATAAAGGGGCCAATGAGCAACGAAACAGGCGTGAAAACGGGGAACTTCGTTAGGCTCATAACCTGAAGGTCCTAGGTTCAAATCCTAGCCCCGCAACCAACAGCCTCAGTGCGCTAAACGCCCTGAGGCTGAACCATTTATGGGGTTTCAGTTCCTGCGAATTCCCCAATTCTCACGTTCCAGAGATCCTGCCAGTTTTGAACTTGGTTTATGCCTCGTAACATACTGATTTCCAGCTGATTATGTGCAATATCCAGTCACTCAGCCCGCCAAGCGCCACATCCACCTCCAGGCCTACAGGTTCAAATTCTGGTGAAACACTGCCTCGTTAGGTTGATTTCCAACGAGTTAACTCGCTGGCTCTCAGCGGCTTGTTTCCAGCAGCTCGGACACGTTCCACATTTTGGGCGCGGTTTGGTGCACTGGGGCGCACTGGGGTGCATTTCCAAATAATCGCCAAATAATTTGGCCCCGGAGAGAACTGAAGAGCTGGGGGTCACTTCGTAGACATAACGAGCCCCCCTTAACGGCATCACGTCCCAGAGTTCGATCACGACGATCAAGAGGTGCAAAACTTGCGGCAACTTCAATTGATGCCGGCCCCGCCGACGGCGGACAACTCCTCGGCTCCATGCGGTGTTAGGCCAACAGTGAGTGAAGGCGGAACATCGCCGCTGGCATACCATTGCCTTGATGCGATGAAATCATCCTTCCCGCAGAACGGCCGCCAATTGGAGGACGCGCTGCTGACCAAGCCGCACACGATCAACACCTTCGAGCTTGCAGCCCCGTCAAGCCGACACCTAACTTCGAGGTATGCCTCTGAAGCCCGAGAATGCATTGACCATGCCTCAAGAGTGGTATGAAATGCGGGACTTACGCCGCCGAAGGCTATCCGAATCCGTATGGGTTCCACTCCGGTGTTCAAAATACATTGAGAATGTCGGAAAACATGGCCATCTCGGTCATCGGCTCGAGTTTTATGGCGTCGGGACAGTAGCGGTGCCAGTCACCCAGAAGTCCGCTGCGGAGAAGCTTGGCTGGATGGATATCGGAATCAGTCACTCTCACTTTGGCGCTGTCATCGATGAGATCTATTATCCTGCCGATGCCTTTGAGGGACGCGGGATTTCTGGTGTCCACCTGGTATTAGATCAGCAAGGCAACTCGGCGGATCCATCGGAATGGCACTTACACCAAGATCTCGCACTTTCGCTACGCCTAAAAAGGGAGCGCGACTTGTGGGTCAGTCCACACGAGGGATACACCGAAGTTGCGAGGCTATGTCGCAAGCAGGACGGCTCCCCAGAAATGTTTGAGATTCGACTCAGCCATCTAAGGGACTACCTCGCCGCAAGGAATATGTCACTGTATGTTACGACCTACCGTGAGCGAATCTCAGTCGTCGACAATAGTTCCGGAATTAGTTGGCCATCTGGATATGCCAGAGAAGAGAGCCACGGTGAGAAGTGGGAAGGGAACATTACTTCAATCCTCGCCGGCGGATTGCCGCGTGGTGCGACGAGCGCGGTTGTTCATCTATCGAGAACCGATGTGGATCCAGACATCGACGTGCCGCGTCTTGGGCCTCCTATTGATGATAACGTGCAATCCCGATCATGGTCTGTTGAACACGACGGGCAAACCTATTTTCAAGTCCGAGGAGACCTTTGGCGCAATGAATGGATCGAGCCTGCCCTGAGCAGCCCTATTGTACGCGGTGATGATGTCCCGAGCACCGTGGATTTCATTGTGGACGCTAGCGGGAATCGCCAGAATGCATCGTCCCTTGTCGACGCGGGCGGGTGGCTTTGGTTCCGTCCTGATGTTGTCCTCACACTCGCTCAGCGGCGAGGCGGACGCTTGAAGTGGTATACCCGCGACACTGGGGATATCGAAGGTGCGCCTGGGCTTGGGGTCCACTTTGGGATGAATGCAATAGGATTGGTGAATGTGTATGGCGAAGACATCGCACTTCTACCCGAATGGCTGCAACGCGTTTGGGCTGGGTACAACGTCGCACCTGATGGCAAGGTGTCGGCGGAGCTGCTGGCGTCTCAAGTCCGAGCGGAGCCGGCGCAGACACAAGCGCCAGAGCAGTTCTTCGTGCGGTGCATCGAGTCGCTCTCTGCTCTGGTCAAAAGCCGATTCGGTATTTCGTTGATCACGGAGCATTCCAGCCGTGCTGAAATATTTCCTCGCATCCATCGGTTCCGAGCGACCGATCTCGCAGGGCTCTATGCACTGGCCAAAGATGTCGCCCGTGTAACGGTAGATTCATTTGATGTCGCGGCGATGAGGAAGTTTTTGAGACTTGATCAGAGCGAGGCAAAACTCGGGTCCCTAAAGTGCTTGGAGAGGCTTATCGGCAAGGTGGTGGGTCCGCCTGTCGCTGGTACTCTGATCGCTCCACTTTTCGGAGTGTACGATTTACGCTTGGCTGACGCGCATCTACCAAACGAGCGGGCCAGTGAAGTCCTTAGGGGTTTCGGAATTGAGAATGGAATGCCGATGGTGATTCAAGGGCTGTGGCTGCTCGACAGCTGTGTCGGTGGAATTTACAAGATCGTGAGCAACCTCAGCGACGAGCAATCGAAGCCAGCCGGCGCAGAATGCACTTGATGGCTCGTCCGAAGCGGCGACCCTGTTCATAGGCCGCCCTTGATCCGTCCCTTCTCGATCAATGCCGCCCCCAACCGTTGGCGAGCACGAGCAGGCTGGTGAAGTCGGTGGGCACGGCCTGATCGGCGTTGGCCCGCTGGGCGACCGGGGTCGCCCGGTGGAAACCTATCACTCTACGGATAGCGATGCGTTTCATGTATAACAACCAATGTGCAATATTCACACCCGCAATGAAAAAGCCCACCACGATAGTTGACAAGAGTTGGGTGCAGCGAGTCTGCGAGCGCCCGGACATCTCTGACCGCACGTTTGATTTGCTCAAGCAAAAGTGCCAGCCGGTGGTGGCATCGGTTCTTATGGAGGAGATTTTGGCAAATCATTTCCAGCCCAACCTAAATCAAGCGACTGTCAGCAGGATGCGTCGAGCGGTCCTGGACTTCCATCCGCACTGGATGAAGCATCCGGCAGAACTGGTTTTCGAGGAACTCGTAAAAAACGAACAAATCCTGAATGCAGGTTTGTCGCAAGAGCAAGCGATGCTCGCTAGTGAAGCGATGTCGGATCCCGCCAAGCTCGGCAATTGGATGGCCAGCCGCCACGAGGAAAAAAAGAAACGACGCACTGCGCGAAAGCAACAGCAGGCATGGTTTCATAAAAATGCTTCCGCGGCATTTTTGCATCCGCCGGACTTGGGCACGTTTGCCAAGAATGGAAGCTCATTCCTCGCGATGGTTTTGAAGGAGCCAGACTTGAAACTATTGGTACTGGACGCTTATCTTGGACAGACATGGAAACGTTGGCACTCTGCTGAGACGGCTGAAATAGACATCGCTTTCGCTCGGCTTGATTGTGAACTGGTTTCAAAACTACCGTTCACGCACAGCTACCTTCTGGCCGAGTTCTTGTATGACTTAGGCCCGATCACAAAAATTGGCGCGCCAGAAAGTAAAAAGTCGAATCCGCAAGTTTTGTCAGGCAACCAAATCAATAACGAGGAAGATCAAGAATACGTCGCCTCTGCACTTCGTTGCGACCGGCTTTTGACGTGTGATGACGGGATGCACCAGATTGCGCAAGCTTTCCGCGAGGCGGGATATTGGAAGGGAAAATGCATCTTGATCCCTGGCGATGAAGCCGACCAACTGGAGCGGCATTTTGCCTGATTGCCCAAGAGTACCTTTTTCTCAATCTTATCGCGCTTCGGCAACGTGGAATAGACAATGAAACAGGCAGCTGGCTCAAACATCGATTATTCACAGTCTCGCCTTCAGACGACAAGTGAACGCTGCCAATTCCGTGCCTCCCTCCGCCCGGCGCCCGAAACGATGAATCCCCTGCGCCGCCGCCGCATACTTCAACTCTCGCGCATGCCGCACCACCTCTGCCAATCTTCAACCCAGATGCCGCGTCGCCCCGACCACCGCCCTCGGCCGAACTCCGGGAACCAGAGCCTGAGTTCCTCGTGGACCCCGACCAGATGCCCGATTACCACAATGTCATCACGGACTGACATATTTCGCTGAAATCGGGGCGGCGCCCTCGCGCCCAGCCAGGTCGAAAAACGGGCACGAAACGCAGGGTTTGGCGGTTCCCAGCGTCCGTTGGCCTACTGATGGCGCGCCATCCGATTAAAACGGTCTTGACTCAGGCAGAACCCAGCCAAAGGGTGGACAAAAATAGCGATCACACCGAAAATGAAATCTCGGTCTTCGCGGAGCGTCAAAGCGATTGCTTATCGATATTAAAAACATCGCTGATTGTTATCAAATTCTCGAGATTGCTCCAGAGGCAACTCAAGAGGAAGTCAAACGCTCGTATCGGGAATTGGTGAAGGTCTGGCATCCGGATCGGTTCTCCAGCGACCCGAAACTACAGAAGAAAGCCCAAGAAAAACTGAAGCAAATCAATCTGGCCTACGAGTGGATTTGCAAGGGCGAGGCGGGCGGGCCACGCCGCAGGACGGCGCCCGCGGGGACGAGTAAATCTCAATCGGGTGGGCAATCGCGGTCTTCAGGGAGTAGCGGTTCGACGAAAAATCAAGGTGAACCTAGAACGGAAGCGCCTCGGCACCCGCCGCCGCCTCAAACGCAACCTGCGTCTGCACCGACAACGAACTGGGGGCGGAGGATTGTTCAGTTCGCAGTCACTGTCTTGATCATCGCCGTTGTCAAGGAGGCGTTCTCGACAAGCAACCGTTCCAGGAGGAAATCCTACACTTACGAAGAATTAATGGCCGAACAGAGGCGGCGACCGACCGACTACGCACCGCCGTACAATCAGCCAAACCGAAGCTCCCCAAATCCCGAGGAGCCCGCCATACAGCCAACGCCAAGAGTTCGTCAACACCTCACGCTTGACCAGGTTGTGGAATTGCATAGCGAAGCGATCAAACTTAGATCGGACTTGCGGCTTTCCGTGACTGAGTTTAGCCGCTACATGCAGACGAACCAGCCAGAGTACGATTTCTCAGAAGGGATTGCTTACTCACTGACTCCGATTCCAGAGCACACCGAACCTGTCCCGCCAAAACTCTCAGCAAGTGGCCTGGAAAGGCTTATTCTATCAGATAAACCTGACTCAGGACCAGGCGAGATGGTCGCTCCCTCGAAGCCAACACTGGATAGAACAAGAATTGTCGAGGTGGCACTTTCAAAAACCGGGGATTCTTTCTTACCAACCCCAAGTCGAGACTTTTTCACCGTTGGTTCGACGAAGGACGAGGTTCTCGTGGTGCAAGGGACTCCAAGTCAATTCAATGATTCCTCGTTCACCTACGGGAACTCAACCGTGGAATTCAGAAATGGGAAAGTCGCGTCGTGGTATGACGGCTACCCAAAGCTGAAAGTAAAGCTCCTTCCAGTGTCTAAGGTCGAAGCCGCAGACTTTTTCACCGTTGGTTCGACGAAGGACGAGGTTCTCGTGGTGCAAGGGACTCCAAGTCAATTCAATGATTTCTCGTTCACCTACGGGAACTCAACCGTGAACTTCAGAAATGGGAAAGTCGCGTCGTGGTATGACGGCTACCCAAAGCTGAAGGCCCGCTTGTCAACGGTATCGCAACCTACCAAGCAGCCCTAAAAGTGCTCCTTTCGCTGAATCAAGCGTATCATTCCAGTTTTCAATTTGTATTCGTCCAACAGCGGCAAGGCCAAACAGCCCACGCGACGTCCAATCACAAGCTCACGACTATGCCCTTTCCATGGAGTGTTAGATGGGGATTTTATCGATTCAGGAATAACAGAGTAAATCCTTGACGCCGGAGAAGCCGAGGTAAAGCCTTTATTAAGCCAACGGACGCAATCAAATTTCGATCTATCTGCGTAGCTTCAAATTAATTTCCCACCAATTCAACACCGCCGACCTCATGCCTTGTTACGAGCGGTGGCGATGTTTTCAATTCCAAAACCCTTCCCAGAATCGCCATAAACTTCTATAAAATCCTTGGCGACCACTCCCCAACCACTCGGTTTCGAAAAACGCGCCTGTCGCGACTAGGCCTGCGGGTTAAACACTATGGACCGGCCGCACTTAAATGCGTCGATCACAGACCTCGAAGTCCTCTTCAAGAAGGCGAGAGAAGGTAAGGACGTTCAAGGGATTGCGACGATTCTCGGTGAGTTAGCTTTCCGGAACACCCAGCGGGCGCGGCAACTCACAAGACTTTGTGCCCAGGAGTTGGAGCAGAATCTCGGGAGTTCAAATCCCGCCCCGGACCCCGCTCCACCACGTCCAGGAACCTCCCCGGATCCCAGGCCAGGAGGGAGCCGGTCAAGCCACAAACCCACGGAGGAGCAAGCGCAGGCAATAGACCAATTTCTAATCGGCGACCCGTTTAAGATTAACGCTTTCGCGGGAGCGGGGAAAACCTCCACCTTGGAGATGATGGCTCAAGCCACCGTGAAGCGGGGGCAGTACATCGCTTTCAACAAGAGCACTGCTGACGATGCCAAAGGAAGATTTCCGAGAACGGTGAACTGTTCCACGGTCCACGGATTGGCGTTTCGTGCTACGCCTGCTGAGTATAAGAGCAACATGGAGAAAATGACCGCCAAGGTCAACGCCTACAAGGCGGCGGAAATACTCCAGCTTAGAAATGACTGGCGCATAGACAAGGATCATGTCCTGAAGCCGGTTTCCCAAGCCCTCCTCATCCTCCGAACGTTGCGGCGCTTCACGCAGACCTCCCGGCCAGCGCCAGGGAAGGAGCACGTACCGGTAATTGGAGCGTTGGTCGGTGCGTCGGAATCAACACTTGAAGCAGTTCGAGATTTCGCTGTACGTGGCGCAACGCACTTCTGGAGCCGCATGCTTGACCCTAACGACGCAGTTCCCTTGGGCCACGACGGTTACCTGAAGCTCTGGGCAGAATCTAAGCCTTTGATCGCAGCTGATTTTGTACTGCTCGACGAAGCCCAGGACACAAACGAAGTTGTTTTGGAGGTACTGCGGAATCAGCAAGCGCAGATCGTATACGTCGGTGACAAGTATCAGCAGATTTATGAATGGCGAGGTGCTGTCAACGCTATGGAAGTCATCAAGACTTCGGTGACGACATATCTGACCAGGTCATTTCGGTTTGGCGACGAGATTGCGAAAGCCGCGAGCCGAGTTTTGACCTCCCTCGGAGAGCATGTCCCGATAGTTGGGAATCCTCGTGTGAATAGCCGAGTCGGACCAACTGAAGCGCGGGCAGTTTTGGCACGCACCAACGCAACGACGATCACCGCCGTCATCCAAGCGCTGGATGAAAGGAAGCGGCCCCACCTAGTGGGTGGGATCGAGGAACTGATGGAAATGCTTCGTGGCGTCGAGAAATTGAAGCGCGGGGAACCGAGCACGGTGCCGGAGTTCTTTGGGTTCGAGAATTGGCAGCAGGTCCTGACTTTAGCGATGAATGGTGAGGGTGATCACCTCCTGACGTTCGTCAAACTTGTGGAAGCGCGTGGTGAAAAGCAACTGATGTGGGCACTGAATCGGACCGTGGAGCAGGACCATTGTGACCTGATTATATCGACAGCACACAAAGCCAAGGGAAGGGAGTGGCCAACGGTGCGCCTGATGGATGATTTTCTGAGAAGTCATCCCAAAGAGAAGCCTCACGAACCCGGGAAGCAGAAGCAGTTCGACCCTTCTGAGCTACGCCTTCTCTATGTGGCCATTACACGAGCCAAGCTGGCTGTCGAAATACCACCAGCGATAGCAGCAATGTTTGGAATTGCGGTTGGGGGCGATGGAGCCAGGGGGCAAGTCGACGGTGAGCCACTCCGGGGCCGCGAGGGCAATTCTCACACGGGTGCGGCAGGAGTTGGAGCACAGCCGCCCCCGAGAGTGCACGACCCGCCGATCGGTACGGCATGGGTACCTCCGGTGGACTGGACGCCGCCCAGTCCGACGAAGATCTCCCCCATCGAATCAGCGCTCGCTCAGGAGCCCCACCGGTCGCCAGTCCCAGTGCAACAACGGACCGTCGAGGCAAAGCCCTCGGTGCGCGTCCCCAAGCCCTCACCATACCCCGAAAGTATGCATCCTAGACATAGCGGCCAAGAAAACATGGAATTCATTGGGGTTTTGCGCTGATGTCTCTCACGGCTTTTAGTTCCATAGAGATTCGGGCGCAATCTACTGGGCCCGCGCAAGGGGCGAATGTCTGAAGCGAGCCCTGTTTTGCAGTGAGTTTGGGCGCAAAAGCGACGACGAATCGTAGGGGAACTGTTCGCTGGCAAGCTGTCCTATGCGAGAACACCACTTTTTCGGGGAAGGAGGAGCCCAAGCCACCGCACCCCAAACCGCCGCCGGTCCGGATTCGGACGGTAGATTCGGTGCCGCAGCAACAGGGAACTGAGAAAGTTCCCGAGCGTAAGAAGGGAGGTCTCTTCCGCTGGTTGTTTGGCGCTTGAGCACTATGGATGAGATCAGATTCAACTGTTCCAGGTGAGGGCGGCCTTTTCAGAGCCGGAGTCGATAGAAGTCGAGTTTTTGATCATCCGAACAGCGGCTCAATCAATTGGTGGGACAGATCTATAACTAGAGCATGTCCCCAAACCCAAGCTTCTCTTTGAGAACACGGATTTCCTCTTGGAGATACTCGATCACCAACTGCTGCTGTCGATTGATCCACCGCCCAACGTCAAGCCACCGCCAACTCGCAGCGAGCAGGGCTGATTCACCTGGGTTCGGGCAAGGGTGCCCTTGGAGCGCGTGGATGGCATCCGCCGTTGCCACTGACTAGGAGCGGCGTGCCGGGATTCTCTACGGCCTCCTTGCGCCGAACATCGAAGCCCGGCTCTGCCCGTGTGCCTAATAGCTCTGCCGTCAGTCCTTTTTCTTCGCAGAGCGTGAAAAGCAAATTCCTTCAATTCCGGGGCTCCTCATTGGCGCTGCGGCGGCTCAAGAAACAACGGCAAAACCCTGGCAAGGATCACGCCCTCGCTCGATGCGTCCCGCCCGTCTCTTGGCACGGTGGCCGTCCGGGTGATAGCGTACGCCGATGTGATCCGCAGATCGCGCACACGAGGCATTTGGTCGAGGGCGAAACGACCTGCGGCGAGGTGTCGGTCGATCTCTGTTGCCCAGACCAGCAGTGGCGAACGAGACCAAGTGACCTGATGTGGTCCTCCAAGCAAGAACCTTTTCTTGGCGGGAACCCTCGCTAGTACGATCCATTTCTCCTTCTCCAGCGTGAAGCACTGACCTTCGCGCTGAAGGGGAGCGTTCGCTAGCTCCAGGTCCGGGTCGACAATCGGGGATTCGTCTCCGCGGATTTCGCACACGCCTTCACCGGCTTCTCCCCAAACCATCAAGGCCCACCAGGCCCCCAGCCATCCCGCGATTTCTGGCGTCGCTGGATTCGAGAACGGCCAGGCGGCAAGTAACTTTTCCCGGAGGTTCTCGCGGAGATTGCGGAGATAGTCGATCATCTGGGCAAGCAGGTGGTTAACGTGAAACTGGATTAACTCGCTCGTTAAGTCGTATCGACTCCACCGCCTTCAAGCCGGCCTTACTGAGACCCCCTGCGTCGAACAGCTCGCGGGCCAATGCTACTTGTCGGGCTCCGATCTTAGCGCTCTTCCCCTTGTTCATCCGCAGCGGCATCAATTCTAAATTCGCGATAACGTTGTCGAGTTCGGAAGTGACCGAGCGGGGAATGATGTGATCCACGGAGAGTTGGTCCCCTTTGTATGGGCCTCTCATCACCGTTGGAGCCCGGCCCCGTCGCATTTCGTGCAAACCCGCATGGTTGAGGCACCCAAGCTTGTCCGCGATGTCCAAGTTGCGAAGTAATGCAGCCTTCGTCAGCGCTGCGAACCCAGCGTTGGTGTAACCGGCGTGGGTGAGGGCATCTTGGATCACGTCGATGGGCTTCTCGCCCTCATCGCGAGCGATGGCAAGTAGGTAAACTGCCTTTTGCACACGAGGATTGGCGCCGCGTTTGCCCAGAGTGGCCAGTTTCGCTGGGGAGACGAGACTCGCAATTTCACGAGCATGGTTGCGCGGCCCCGCCGCCACATTGACGACGATCCACAACCAAACCAGCAGACCCACAATCCACTTCCCGGCCTTCATCCTCAACGATTCAGTCCCCACTGTCAGCGGATTCGCAAGCATGTTCCCAAGTATTCCACCACCGTCCTTGGATCGTTGCATGGTTGGCCCGAATGATGGCGCAGGCCAGCCCGTCAGGTAATTCGAATTGAGTCGCGCCCACCCATTTGGCGTTATCCACCGTTGTCGCCTAACTACCCTGAGGACATCAACGGACTTTGCGTTATCCTCACCCCGCGCCCAGTAGGCCTGATGACTTTCACGGAGCTGGTGCCTGATCGGACAGGAACGACTTGGCTTCCTGGCGGAGTGTCCGACCTGGGATTGGGGCGCGACACTGTCGTGGGTCAGACCTTTCTCGATACGACAAGAGTTGCCGCCTGACACCAACTCCTAATCGCCCGCAGCGCGGAGCCATCCAAGCGGCCATAATGGTTAGCCTCGACGCCAGACCGAGGGCAGGGCGAGGCTGCCACGCTCCGAGGCTTGGTTGTTTGGTTTCCGAGTGAACGGCTTGCCCCGCTCAATACAAAGAGTTTGGCGTTTACCAGCGTCCTTTGGCCTACTGATGGCCGCGACGTCTCACCTTCCTATCAATAGTGGGTTCTAAAAGGTCTTGACTCAGGCAGAACCCAGCCAAAGGGTGGTCAAAAATCACGATGACACCGAAAACCAAATCTCGGTCTTCGCGTAGCGTCAAAGGGAATTCCTGCTATCAATTCATGACAGAACAATACACACATGACGTATTTGTCTCGCATAGTTCCCACGATAAACTCGTGGTTAGCAAGATCGCCAACCTGCTGCGCAAGAAGGGGCTCCGGGTCTGGTTCGACGAATGGTTAATCCCGATTGGTGCCGACATTTCATCGGCTCTCGAAGAAGGCCTGCAGAAATCAAGAGCGTTCTTGCTTTGCATGTCGAGGCAGTCATTGAATTCGCATTGGGTGCAAGCGGAACGAAGCAGTGCCATGTTCCGTGACCCGATGAATCGCGACTTGCGATTCATCCCAGCGTTAATTGACGACTGCGAAGATATTATTCCAGATGCACTCAGGCGTTTTCGCTACGCTGATCTCAGAAATTTCTCGAACGTTGAAATCGACGAAATATGCAAGGCTTGTGTGCCACCCAAAGACAAGGTTCGAGCAGCTCAGTGGAAATTCAAGATTGAGGGCGAACTTGACGACTTCGACAAGAAGCGGCTCGACGCTATTCTAAATCAGATTCGCGACATTTCCGGCGACCTAGACGTTGTCCTTCGACGTGTCGATCCTGCCAATAGCGTCGAACTGACGTTTGACGGATCAGTGAAGGGATTTGACGAACTCCGACGCTTGTTCACACGTGGCCAGCTGTCTCAATTGCTCGGGAAAACTGTTCTTTCGGTACAAATCGACGGCATGTGGACGTCCGAGGACATTGACTTGACGACACCGGTATACGACTTGATCGATAAGGCATCGGGAGCGTACCAACGAAAAGATTTCAAGTCGTCTCTGAAGTTCTATGAAGGTGCATTGGAAATGGCCCAGAAAATGGAGTTTCTTAAGCCAATCGGCAGCATCTACTGCAACATTGGGTTCATCTACGAGAATTATGAAGAACTCGAAAAGGCAGCCCGAATGCACAGGCAGGCGGTTGAAGCTGATGAACGTACCGAAAACAATATGGGGCTAGCCAATCATTGCTACAACCTGGGACGCATCTACCGCATGTTGAAAGAAGATGAGATTTCGCAACTCTACTACCAACGAGCGTTGACTCTCGCTCGCGATCTCGGTGACGATAAACGCGTTAAGGATATCCAGTCCCAGCTTCGCAAGCGTCATGGAGAAGGCGGACTCCCCACTCACTAACAAAGCGTTGGACCCGGAGCCGCCGATCGCGTCGTTTTTGAATTCGGTGTTGATTGGCGGCGGCCCTGTGGGTGGCAGAAAGTCCGTCGGAGCGAAAGATCAGCTATTCGATTGGGTGAGGAGGAACGAAAATGTTCCAAGCTGGTCCGGTGAAGATTGCGTCGCGATAGGGAAATTGCCGTTTAGGAGGATTTGAGCCGGAGCTGGACGTGGTCCGTCCGCGCGTGACTTACCTTCGATGAGTTGGTGGCGCGGACTCAGGCAGCTTGCCGGAGATACTGATGATGCAATGCCCCGACTTTCGGGATCTCAATGACACTCCCACGATCTGGAGATGCCACTGGCCTTGGGATCGAACTGTCGTGTGAGAGTTAATAGTGTGGCCACCTCCGATGATAGTAATGTGTTGTCTCGGTGGGCATGCGTCGCGGAGTTCTTTCTTCGATGGGCTGGGTGGCAAGCGCGGTTGGGTTGACCCAGGTTCGAATTAGGACGAAACTTCCGAGCCCGTTTGAATCGGCGGCATTGTTCGCATGGACCACTCGCCGACAATTACGAGTGCTCTTGGAAGCCTATGCTGTGTTTTGCTGCTGTGTGCCCGCCCCAGATGTCACCTTCACCAACCCCGTAATAATCGCCGCCACGTCGATTATCAGTTCGCAGTCGAGGTAGTGGTTGTCGCGGCGTTTTTGAACCCACACGATCTTGATTCGGCCACGTGATTCTTCGCGTTCTTCGCGAACTTCGGCGGTGAGTTGGTCGAAGTAATCGCGGCCGGTAGTTCGGGGGACGGTCCAGTTGCCGACGACGCCATGAGTGAACAGGGCCAGATGGTCTTTGACACTGGGATTGGACCATTGGAAGAGGGGTAGGTGACGCCGACTGACACCCGGTTTGGATCCAATCGTGGGATCGACGAGAACCTTGCGCCAGGATCGCCGGACGATGTTCTAAGTGCCCATCCACTGAATGAGGCAATGCTTGCGGAAGCCTCTGGCCACCTGCCGCCATGTCGCGTAAGAGGCTCAGCATGAATCTTCAGTCATTGCCGGATACCATCCAGGTGATTTTCGCCACGGCTGGTGGCCTCGGGCTTCGCGGAGCCTTCGTTTACGTCGGGGCACATCAGTTCCGCTACCGTTGCGCCGAACCTTCGGGGGAATATCGATCAGGATTCGAGTCCCATTTGACCACCAAGAACGCACTGCCCGATGTCGAGTTCGACGTGGGCCTCCAGTTCCGCGTCAATGGCAAGCCCAG
>SXGT01415259.1_pt1 | contig 13368 bp, 11 predicted proteins | sample 3176221 | NCBI WGS metagenome assembly SXGT01 (sample SAMN11356862, study PRJNA531348) | freshwater metagenome | isolation source: freshwater sample F1-120 | place: China: Fuxian Lake, Yuxi | collected 2017-12-25
CGCCAGGGCCGTCCGCCACGCCAGCCCCGCCCGCCCCGCCGTCCCCTCCCGCTCCACCCGCTCCACCCGCTCCACCCACCCCCCGGGAACCCTCGGATCCCGTGCTCAGCGGCATCGTGGCCGCTCATAACGCCGTGCGCGCCAACGTGAGCCCCGCCCCGTCCAGGCCCCTCACTCCCCTCCAGTGGTCGGAGGACGACGCGGCCGTCGCCCGGGCCTACGTGGCGCGCTGCACGTTCGCCCATAATCCCAACCGCGGTAATCGAGGCGAGAACATCTATGCCGCGACCGCGGGCAGCACCATTCCCCAGCGGGTCGTCCTGAGCTGGGCGTCGGAGGCGAACAATTACAATTATGCGAACAACCGCTGCAGCGGGGTGTGCGGCCACTATACCCAGGTGGTCTGGGCGACGACGACGAGGCTGGGCTGCGCCGCGCGGACATGTACGACCGGGAGCCCTTTCGGCAGCGGCGCGTGGGACCTCTGGGTGTGCAACTACAGCCCACCAGGGAACATAGGTAATCAGCGGCCCTATTGACGTATCGACCTCCGTGCGCGGGCCCTATCGGCGGCTCTCGTCGCGGTGATGTGAAGGCGGCGCGCGGCGCCTCCTTCGGTCATGTTTGTCGACGATGAAACGAGAGCTCCTGGTCACGACCCTGCTGGGGGGGCTCCTGTCGGCGCTGCCCGTTCGAGCCGCCGTGCCCACGTTTCCAGGAGCCGAAGGGTTCGGTGCCACGGCGACGGGCGGGCGCGGGGGCCCGGCCGTCCTCGTGACCACGCTCGCCGCTCGCGGACCGGGCTCCCTCCAGGAGGCCCTCGACCGGGCGGGGCCGCGCATCGTCGTGTTCACGGTCTCGGGGATCATCGAGGGGGATATCGAGATCACCCGCGGCGATGTCACGATCGCAGGTCAGACGGCGCCCGGCGCCGGGATCACCATCCACGGGCGGCTCGCGGGCGCCTACGACGCCGCCGTTCGTAACATCGTCGTTCGGCACCTGCGGATCCGCCCGCCCCCGCTCACGGAGACCCGCGCGGACGGGAACCGGCACGACGCCGTCCAGTTCTCCAGAAACTCGTCGGTCATGCTCGATCACGTCACCGCGTCGTGGGCGTCGGATGAGACCGTGGACCTCTACGAGGCGCGCGATCTCACGCTGCAGGACTCGAGCGTCGAGGAGTCGAGCCTCACGGGTCACCCGGAAGGGAGGCACAACTACGGCCTCATCGTCGGACCCGACGGCGCGCGGGTGTCGATCCTGCGCACGCTGTTCGCGCACCATTTCCGCCGCGCGCCCGCGTTCGCCACCGGCCCCGTCGAGATGCGGAGCTCGGTCGTCTTCGACGTGCGCGACGGCTTCGTCCACGACAACCCCGCCGAGGGCACGTTCTACGTGGTAGGCAACGTGTGGAAGCGGGGTCGCAGCTCGAAGCTCACGCCGTTCGCGCTCGAGGACGAGGATCCGGGCGGCGGGGACGTGCGCTACGTGGTGCGCGACAACCGGGTGGACGACCCTCCGAGGCTCGTCGGGAACGTGCGCGACCCCTTCGCGGAGCGCGGCCGCCACCCGAGCTTCGGAGATCTGCCCGCGGGCGTCGATACGGGCGCCGACGGCCCGGTCCCTGGGCTCGTGTATCCTGCACGCATCATGTCCCCCGAGGACGCCTACGCGGCGGTGCTGGGGCGGTCGGGGGCGTTCCCTCGCGACGCTGTCACGCGCCGCACGGTCGAGGAGGTGCGCACCCGATGTGGGGCGTGGGGCGCGAAGCCGCCGCGCGACCTGCTGGAGGGCCTCGCGCAGGCCCCGGCGCCGGAGGACACCGATCGCGACGGGATCCCTGACGCGTGGGAGAGATCTCGAGGGCTCTCCCCGTCGAGCCCGGACGACGCCCGTCGGCCGCTCGGGGGCGAGTACACCGCGCTCGAGGTGTACGTGAACGAGCTCGCGGACGCGCTCGTGCGCGACGCACCCCTCCCGGCTCCGGACGCGGAGGGGCCCTGCCCGGACGCCGCGCCGGATCTCGGCGGAGGCAGCCCTCGAGGGGCCGGCGGCTGCGCATGCGACGGCCCTGGCCGCGGGGTGGGCGAGACGCCGTGGGGCTGGCTGGCAGGGGCGCTCGTCCTGCTCGGTCTCGTGAGGCCCGCGGTCCGGTCGTCACGGCGGAGCCCCGGGTCGGACCGGGCAAATCGAAGACAGGTGTTTTTGTAGCGCGGGATCGGTGTACGCTCCGCATGCCTCCCCCCGGCGTCTCGCCCACGCTGCGCGGGGACCGGTGGTTCGGGCGAGCAATCTTCACATCCGAGGCACTCCCATGCACAAGATCCTTCATCACTCCCTCTCGTGTCTGCTCTTCATCGGCGCCGCGGCCTGCGGTGGAGGGGCTTCGTTCAACGCGACGGGCGCCCTCAATCAGGCCCCGGCTGTCCCGGCGACGCCCCCCGCGCCCACGCCCACGGTCGCCCCGGCGGACAAGGACGCGGACGGCGTCCCCGACGCGGAAGACCAGTGCCCGGACAAGGCTGGCAGCGCGACGGCCGCGAAGAAGGGTTGCCCCGAGGAGCAGCTCGCCGAGGTCGTGGGTGAGGATATCAAGATTCATGGCAAGATCCTCTTCGAGAGGGGCAACGCCACGCTGGATCCCTCGGACGATCCGATCCTCGACAAGGTCGCCGAGATCATGAAGGCAAAGAAGGATATCGAGCTCGTCGAGGTCGAGGGCCACGCGGATCATCAGGGCGACGCGAGGACCAACGTGACCTTGACCGACAACCGCGCCAAGTCGGTGGTGGCGGCGCTGGTCAAGCGTGGTGTCGAGGCGAACCGCCTTGTCGCCCGTGGATATGGTGAATACTGCCCCATCGAAGCCGGCGATACCCCCGCCGCCCACGAGAACAACCGCCGCGTCGAGTTCAAGATCCTGAAGCACGGCGGCAAGGCGACCGCCGTCCCGACAGGCTGCGCCGGCGCCGAAAAAATGGGCATCAAGCCCGTGAAGTTCTAGAGAGCCGACCGAAACGTCGGGCGGGTGGCCATCGCTCTCTTGGTTATCCCCGTGATTTACAGGGACAAAGCAGGCCATCGTGACCGCTCGGGTGAATTGAACGTCGGCGCTCTAGCTCGTATCTCGCGGCGCCCTCCTCGGGCGCCGCGGAGAAATCAGGAGTCGGGCTCCTTGGTCACCGCCTTCTTGGCCTTGTAGCCGAAGAACAGGATGGCAAGCACGCCGGACACCAGGAAGCAAAGGGCCATGGTGCGCTTCATCGCCGGGGAGCTCAGATCCCCGCTCGCCAAAGACGCTGCCACACCGTTCTTGTCCTCGGTGCCCGACGAACTGCCCCCTCCACCCCCGCCGCTCCCTTCCCCCCCACCGCCCCCCCCGCCACCCCCCCCACCGCCGCCCATGTCATCGCCCGTGCCTGTGCCGAGCGAGGCCTTGCTGGCGGCGTTGGCCTTGCCACCCACCGAGCCTCCGCCGCCCGCGCCGCCGCCGGAGCCGCCCGAGCCTCCCGCGCTCGCGCTCCCCCCACCCCCTCCTCCGCCCCCGCCTCCGCCTCCGCCTCCGCCTCCTCCTCCCGGGGATGCCGCGCCACCGCTGCCGCCGCCGGCTCCTCCGGTCACGCTGGAGCCGGCCCCGCCGATGCGCTGGCTCACGGTGCTTCCCATGAGCTTTGCGGCGCCCGCGCCGACCAAAAGGATGCCCACCAGGAGCAGCGCATACTCCGCGACGCTGGCGCCGCGCCGACGTCTCCGTAGCTCTCTTGTCGTCGTTGTGGTCATGGGTGCCTTGGCAAGAGTAGACCACGTGGGAGAAAGTACATCGTTCTCATGGTTCGAGATGGTAGCGTCCCGAGTCCGGTGGGCCACCTCGCCGAGCTCGACTCCGTGTCGAAGGCGTTCGGCGAGCACACGGCCGTCTCCCGGGCGTCGCTCTCCATCACGGCCGGCCGGATTCACTGCGTCTGCGGCGAGAACGGCGCCGGAAAGAGCACCCTGCTCAAGATGCTGGCCGGCCTGGTCGCCCCCGACGAAGGGGTGATTCGCCTGGGCGGGCATGGCTTTCCCCGCCTCGCTCCGGAGCAGGCGATCTCCCTCGGCGTCGGGATGGTGCAGCAGCATTTCGCGCTGGTGGGGGCGCTCTCTGCCGTGGAGAACGTGGTCCTGGCGGCCCCCCCTCACGGCCCCCTGGGCGCGCTCCGCCTGGGGCCGGCGCGGGCCAGGCTCGTCGCCCTGCTGGGCGAGCTGGGGGGGAGCGTCCCTCTGGACGTCCCCGTCGAGCGGCTGGGGATCGGGGATCGCCAGCGCCTCGAGATCGCTCGCGCGCTCTTCCAGGACGCCAGGGTGCTGGTGCTCGACGAGCCCACAAGCGTCCTGGCTCCGGCCGAGGCCACCTCGCTCTACGGCACCCTCAGGACCCTTGCCGACAGGGGCACCGGGGTGGTCGTGGTGACCCACAAGCTCGACGAGATCTCGGCTTTCGCCGACGACGTGACCGTCCTGCGGCGAGGGCGAGTGGTCTTCACCGCCCCCTTCGACCGCTCCACGCCGGCCGCCTCGAGCGCGATGACCGGGCGGATCGAGCGAGGCATCATGGGGAGCGACGTCCCTGCGGCCCCCCTCCGCGAGCGCTCGACCAGGCGCGCCGAGCCTGCGCTCAGGGTCTCTGGGCTCACGGTCGGCAGGGGCCTCACCGGCGTGAGCTTCGAGGTGGCGGCCGGCGAGATCGTGGGCGTCGCCGGGGTGGATGGCAACGGCCAGCGCGAGCTGGTGAGGGCCCTCGCCGCTCCCGGGGGCGGCGTGGTCGTCACGGCTCCCGCGCCCCTCGCGCCAGGAGCGCGCCCGCTCGCTCCTCGGGCGGCCGTGGTCCACGACGACAGGCAGGTCGAGGGGCTGGTGCTCGACGCGCCGCTCTGGGACAACGCCCTCCTCGGTGAGTATGCGTCGTTCTCCCGTCTGGGCGTGCTCGATCTCGTCTCGATGAAGCGCGAGGCCAGGACCAGGCTCGAGGAGCTCCACGTCGCGGCGGGGAGCGAGGCCGCCCCCGACGTCGAGCTGCCGGCGAGGGCGCTCTCCGGTGGAAATCAGCAGAAGGTCGTGGTCGCCAGGGCGCTCGCGGCGGTCAAGGCCGGGGCGCGCCTCCTGGTTCTCGCTCACCCCACGAGGGGGGTCGACATCGGGGCTCAGCGGACCATCCACCAGGCCATCCTGGACGCCGCCCGGTCCGGCGCCGGGATCCTGGTGGTCAGCGCCGATCTGGGCGAGCTGCGCGCTCTCTCCGACAGGATCCTCGTCCTGTCACGAGGTCGCATCGTCGCGGAGCTCCCTGCCGACGCCAGCGACGAGGCTCTGGGCCGAGCGATGCTGGGCGCTCCTCCGGTGTCCACGGCCATGCCCGAGGCGCCCTCGGCCAGGGCGGCCTCGGCGAAGGCGGCCTCGTGACTGGATCGCGCGGGCGCCTGCTCTCGGTCTTCATGGCCCTGGCCGCGGCCCACCTGGCCTTCTGCCTGATCGTGTGGGGATACGGGGAGTCCCCCAGGGTCATGCTCGGCCTGCTGGCCGAGGGCACTTGGGGCTCGAGCTACGGGGTTGGCCAGGTGCTCTTCAAGGCGACTCCCCTGCTCTTCGCCGGGATCGCGGTGGACGTTGCCCTGCGCGCGGGCCTCTTCAACGTGGGCGCCGAGGGGCAGATCGCCGTGGCGAGCCTGGCGGCGGCCTGGCTGGGGACCCGGCTCCCCGCGGCCACGCCAGCGGTGGTCGCGGCGCCGCTCGTGCTCGTCTGCGCCATGGCGGCGGGCGCGGCCTGGGCTGCCGTGCCCGCGCTCCTCAGGAGCCGCTTCGGAGCTCACGAGGTCCTCTCCACCATCGTCGCCAACCGCCTCTCGGACTCGCTGGTGTCCGCGCTCCTCGCCGGCGGCCTCGCGCTCGTGGGCACCACCCGCACCCTGGAGGTCGTCCCCGGGGCTCGCCTCGCCAGGCTGGAGCGCTTCTCGTCGGCCTTCTCGGGGAGCGCGGCCAGCGTCTCGATCGTCCTGGCGCTGCTCCTCGCGTTCGGCATCTCTCTGGCCTTCGAGAAGACCCGGCTTCGGGAGCTGGTGCTGGTTGGACAGAACCCGGTCGCCTGCGCCGCCGCAGGGATCCCCGTGAAGAGCAGGGTGGCCCAGGCGCTCCTGCTCTCCGGGGCGATCGCCGGCCTGGCCAGCTCGGCCACCGTCCTGGGCTACAAGGGCTATTACGAGATGGGGCTGGCGGCCGGCGCTGGCTTTGGCGGGCTGGCCGTGGCGATGCTGGGGCGAGGGAGCGCGACCGGCCTGGTGCTGGCGGCCTTGCTCTTCGGCACCCTCGAGCAGGGCGGCCTGTCCATCAACGCCCACGTCCCTCGCGAGATCATGGCCGTCCTCGAGGGCGTGGTGATCGTGGCCGTGGCGCTCGCCGACGCCAGGGTCCGAGCCGCGCTGCCCGCTCTCCCCAGGGCGTCCGGGCGCGCCAGGGGAGCCCCCGCGTGACGGTGCTCGCCGTGCTCACCGAGCTCGCCTCGCTCACCTTCGTGGCCCAGACCCTGAGGATGAGCATACCGCTCGGGTGCGCGGCCGTCGGCGGCGTCCTGTCCGAGCGGAGCGGCGTCGTGAACATCGCCCTCGAAGGGATCCTGCTGGCCACCGCCTTCACGGCGATCTCGGTGCACGTGGCGACGGGGAGCGCGGTGCTCGGGCTCCTGGCGGCCATCCTGGTTGGGGCGCTCTTCGGCCTCCTTCACGCGCTCGCCGTGGTCAAGGGTCGGGTCGACGCGATCGTGAGCGGCCTCGCCCTGAACCTGGCGGCGGCGGGGGGCACCCGGGCGCTGCTCCGCGCCTTCTATCACTCGAGCGCCAACTCTCCTTCGGTCTCCGGCTTCCGGATCGGGGGGCTGGAAGGAGCGAGCGGCGCCCGCCTCCTGCTGCGCACCCTGGCCGATCCGGTGACCCTCCTCGCGCTCTCCGCCGCGGTGCTGTCGACGTGGCTGCTCGCCAGGAGCGCCATGGGCCTCTGGATCCGGGCGTCGGGAGAGGATCCCGTCGCGGCCAGGGCCTCGGCGGTCCCTGTCGAGCGCGTCCGCCTGTTCGCCGTGTCGCTGGGGGGCGCCGTGACCGCCCTGGGCGGCGCGGCGCTCGCCTATGACCAGCACCAGTTCCAGTCGGGGATGAGCGGGGGGCGCGGCTTCATCGCCCTGGCCGCGGTCATCCTCTCGGGCTGGCGCCCTCACCGGGCCTTCCTGGCGTGCCTGGCCTTCGCCTCCCTCGACGCCCTGCAGATCACCCTGCAGGGCAGGGGCGGTTTGTCCCCCGAGCTGGTCTCGGCGCTGCCCTACCTGGCCACCCTGGCGGCGCTGGTGGTGGTCGGTCGCGGAGGGACGGAGGCCTTTCGAGCGCCCTCCGGCCTGGGTAAGCCCCCGTCGTGATCACGCAGCCTTGCCTTCGAGTCCCTGGTGGGCGAGCTCCTGTTCGAGGCCCTTGCCGAGCTCGCGCCGTCGCTCGCCGACGTCCGCTGGCCTGTCAAGCTCCCTCCCTGAGAGCCATCGTCCCAGTTACGGAAGCAGGAGGTTCGAACCACAAGGAGGCTCAGAGGGAACGTCCTCGCCGTGTCGCATCGGGACACCTCCGTCCGTCTCCTCTGACTGTGACATGGTTCGATTCACAGGGAGCAAGCCACGAGGCAACGTCCTCGCAAAAGACGGGCGAGGGTCAAATCACAAGGAGGAGAGCGACGACCCTGGGAAGTCCCTGACGAGGGAGGAGGGCACCTCCTCGCCAACAGGAGAGCCATGAGAGGGTGAGGGATCCGAGCGAGGGTCGGCCCTGACGCTGCCTTCGGGAGGAAGGAACCTGTTCTCGGGCGGATGGCGCTGTCTCCGAGCGAAACGAGCCTGTTTTCGGGCGAGGTGTCCCTATTTTCGGGCGGTCGGCCCTATTTTCGGGCGAGGTGTCCCTGTTTTCGGGCAGGTCTGGCTGTCAGTCCGGCGTGGCTCCGTCTCCTGTGGGCGCGCCCTTGCCTTTGGGTCCTGTCGGCCTGGTGAAGACGTGGGCGATGGAGGGGTTGGGTACGAGGCGCTTGACCAGCCCGGTCTTGTCCGCGGCCGCGTTGAAGATCCTCCACACGTAGAGCATCTCCAGCAGCATGGCGCCCTCGACCAGGTTGGTCTCGGGGGTGTCGCGCGTCTGGAGCGGCCCCTGGAGCACCACTTCGCCCGTGGCCGGGGCGAGCACCGCCGCGGCCGAGCGCGCCGCCGCCACCAGCTCGGGGGTGAGCCTGGCGTTCCTGGCGAGGAACTTCGCGCGCTCGTCGTCCAAGGCGAGCCAGGCCTCGGCGAGGGACGCCAGGTAGTTGAGCGCCCCGGGGAGCCCGTCGATGTCGGCCGTGCCCGGGCTGCTGGCGATCTCCTTCTGGAGGACGTCGCGCTTCCCTGCGTAGCGCCCGCACGCCTCGAGCAGGGATTTGTGCGCCTCGACGGCCGCGCTGCGCGCCAGGTCGGCTGCCGTGCGCTTGTCCTCCACGGAGCCGGCGCCCTTGGTCTGCTTGGCCACGGCGGCCGTCAGCAAGGTCAGGATATGGAGGGCGTAGGCGAAGCGGTCATCGGTGTAGTCGGCCAGGGCGGCCCGGTACTTCTTGAGCTGATCGTCGATCTGGACGACCCACCGGAGGGCGCACTCGACCACGTTGACGGCCTTTGTTTTCTTGCCGAGCTCCGTGCGCTGGGCGTCGGTCGCCAGGCTCTCGAAGGCCTCGATCTCGAAGGAGATAAGCGACGTATCGCGTGGGGGTGAGGGCCGAGTGGGCGAACGAGGGGCATGGACGGCACGACGATAGAGGCCCGAAAGGAAGACGACGGGTCGAACGCGTCGCTGCGAACGCGGATGCCAAGTGTGACCCACGGGTTTGCCCGCGCCGCCCCGCTCCTCAAATTGCGAGGCACTCGGGCCTCCGCTCGTGATATCCTGAGCGTACGTCAAGCAATAAATCGCAGCCAAATTATTGAAACCATCCTACATTCCGTTGGAGACTTGGCCCGTGACGAGTTCGATTGACGCCCTGGAACAAAGCCTGGGAGAATCCTGGCTCGCGATCCGCGCGGCTCGAGACAAGACCCGTGAACTCCAGAACAAGCTGGAAGCTGAGCTCGCCGACCTCGTTGACCACAACTGCTCTGTTATTGTGACCGGCTCTCTCGGACGAGGTGAAGCAAACGCCGACAGCGACGCGGATTGGTTCCTGCTCGTTGACGGACCGTCCAACCCCTTGCATGCGCGGCTGGCGCGGGACATAGGCCTTCGTATCAAGAGAGTAGTCCCAAAAGACGTCGGCCGGACCGGTACGTTCGGTAGTATCGTCGCGAGCCACGGACTGGTCCATCATATCGCAGGAACACACGACACCAACGAGAATCTCACGCGACGAATCCTTCTTCTGGCCGAATCACGCGCGCTCACCAATCCACCTGTACGCGAACGAGTGATCGGCAACGTGCTCGAGCGCTATGTCCGGCACGATCCTTCCGTGCGGAGCAAGACGGGCAAACGCAACAACATCCCACACTTCTTGCTGAATGATATGGTCCGCTATTGGCGAACGATGGCATCCGACTATGCATCCAAAATGTGGGAGCGTGATCGCGAAGGGTGGGGCATTCGAAACGTCAAGCTACGCTTCTCGAGGAAGCTGCTCGTCGTCTGGGGTCTCCTCGCCTCTTTCTCGGGAGAGCTGTTCGGCGCATGGGTTCCTTCGGATCCCGTGACCGATGACGAGTTCTTGATGCTCCTCTCGAAACAGATCGGCGACCAAACCCGCGTCACGCCGCTGGAGCTCCTTGCCCGAGTGGCGATGAACGAGCGGGTAGAACGGGATACTGCCCGGAGCATATTTACTGCCTACGACGAGTTCCTCGGTGCGCTGAGCGATCCCGAAAAGAGAGCGCGCCTTGCCTCCGTCGACTTCAAAGATGCGAGCGACGACGAAACCTATGATCGGCTGCGCACCACGGGCAACCTCTTCAGAGACGGGATCAACGCGATGTTCTTCGATCAGCACCCGACGCTCAAGGATTTGATCCGGAAATACGGAGTTTTCTGATGCGTCCGATTGGATTCTCCACAGGAGCTCTCGCCAGGGGAGATTTCGAGCTGGGCCTGGTTTATCAGCGCCCCCACGCTCGGATTCGTGCCGTCGAGCTGTCCGCGCTCCGAGACAGCGAGCTCGTTCCCCTCGTTCAGGCGGTTCGAACCCTGGATCTCGAGCGGTTCGAGTACATCTCCGTCCATGCCCCGAGCAAGCTCGTGACCTTGACCGAGCTCTCGGTCTTCGGGCTCTTGCAGTCCCTTCCTCCCGAGTGGCCCATCGTGGTCCATCCGGAGATCATGCTCACGCCGTCGCTCTGGAGATCCCTCGGGCCAAGGCTATGCATCGAGAACATGGACAATCGCAAGACTACGGGCCGGACGGCAGCCGAGCTGGGCGAGCTTTTTCGCGAATATCCGGAGGCGACGTTCTGCCTGGATGTCGGGCATGCTCGCCAGATCGATCCGACGATGGCGACCGCGCTCCTGATGCTGCTCGAGTTCGGTTCACGGCTTCGGCAGCTCCACGTCAGTGACGTAGGAGCTCGGGGCGAGCACCTGCCGATCGGCGTGCTGGCAAAGTGGGCCTACGCGCGGGTCGCTCGCCATGTGCCCGAGGCGTGCCCCCTGATCATCGAATCGGTGGTCTCGCCCGAGGCGATCCCCAATGAAATCAGCGCCGTGTCGAGCGCCTTCGATCTCGGCGAAGCCAGGGAGACGACGACTGCGGTCGCTTGAGCCAGGCGCGCCGCCGGTCACCCCGCCTACTCCACGAGCTCCTGGACGACGGCCTCGACCAGCTTGGCTGCTCTGTCCTTGGCTCGACCCGGATGCTCGGCTCATAATGAACGTCCTCGCGACTGGCCCGTTGATCGCCATGTGAACGAAGTCGAGATCCACTTCGTCCGAGATTCGGATCTTCATCATGAGGTCGGGATAGATGAAGGTCTCGTCGGGGCCTCGGTAGATGGCAGCGACTCCGACGTACTCGATGGTGTTGCCCCGCTGAACGAGCACGTCGCCATCGCGAAGCCACAGGTGAGAGTTGGGGAGCAGCTCCTCGTCGATGCGGGTCTTGATGCCTTCTCCGAAGAGCGTCCCGTCGGGAAGGACAAGGGCCGCGCGCCCGTCGGGCTTCAGGAGGCTCATGAGCAGAACCAGGAAGAGGTCCGCGGTCTCCCGGGTGCGGAAGGTCGCCTTCACGTACTTCTTGCGTATGTGCTCGATCGCGCAGGTCAGGAAGCCGCCGGCCTGCTCCCCGAGCCTGGTGAGCGCGGTGGGGCGGTTCTCCTCGAGCCTGGTGAGCGCGGTGGGTCGTCGGGGGACGGGCGCGGGCGACGCGAGCGCTACGCCGGACAGCGCGCCAGGTGTCGCTCCTCCGGGCGTCGCCCCTCGCGGTGACGTGGTCACGCTGAGCGGGCGCCATCTCCAGGCTCACCTCTTCAACGCGACCTCGCAGCCGGTCGACGCCCAGGTGAGCGTCGATCTCGAAAAGCCCTATGGACGGCAGACCTGCGCCGATGGAAACTCCCCGGTCGCCAAGCCCGGAGGGGCGGCTGACTATCGCGGGAGGGATGGGGCTGGCATAGTCGGGGAATGCGCCCCTCGTTCAATACCGCCGGCCCCTGCGTCCCGGGCGAGCACTACATGCTCCCTCCCGAGCGCCGACTCGGAAGGGTGATGGAGCTCATCGACGACGGCAAGTACTTCACCCTGCACGCAGGCAGGCAGACCGGAAAAACAACCTCGGCTCGCTGGCTGGTCGACCACCTCAACGCCCAAGGCCGCCTCGCATGCATCTGGGTCGATCTGCAGACGGCCCGCGAGCTGCCCGAGCTGCCTGAGGCCGCGCTCACCCTCCTGGAGTGTCTCGACCACGCTGTTTTGCGCGTCCTGTCCGATGTGGGCCTGCCGGCCGACCGCGACCGCTTCCTGGCCAACCCGCGCACCGCGGTGCTTCGCTACCTGCGCGACCTGGCCGCGCGGACGCCGCGCCCGTTGGTGATTCTGTTCGACGAGGCCGACGGCCTGGTGGGAGCGACCCTGGTTTCGTTCCTGACGCAGCTCCGCGACGGCTACATCGACAGGAGCACCACGCCGTTCCCCTACAGCATGGCGCTCATGGGCCAGCGCGCCGTGAGGGATTATGCGTTGACGCAGGAAGACCGCCGCACTCTCTCCTGGCTGGGCACGGCGTCTCCGTTCAACATCACGGCCGAGGCCGCCACCCTGGTGTCGTTCACGTCGGCCGAGACCGAGGAGCTCTTGCTACAACACACGGCCACCACCGGGCAGCGCTTCGAGCCCGGGGCCGTGGCGCTCGTGTTCGAGCTCTCGCAGGGTCACCCCTGGCTGGTCAACGCCCTGGCCGACCGCGTCGTCGAGCGCGACGTCCGCGACCGCAGCGTGGTCGTGACCACCGGGCACGTCGAGGCCGCGAAGGAATCCCTCATCCTGGAGCGTCGAACCCACATCGACTCGCTCACCGCAAGGCTGCGCGAGCCGCGGGTGCGTCGCATCCTCGACCCCATGCTCGCTGGCGAGCGAGCCTCGGGAGATACGCTCGACGACGATCTCGCCTACGTCGCGGGGCTGGGGCTCATCGCCAAGGTCTGTGGCATGTGGCATATCGCCAATCCCATCTACCGCGAGGTCATCCCCCGCGCCCTCGTCACCTCCACCCAGGAGCAACTCGACATGCGCACCTCCTGGTACGTGCGCCCCGACGGCTCCCTGGACATTCCAAAGTTGATGGCGGCCTGGCAGGTTTTCTGGCGCAAGGATGGGCACCTGGCCGCCGAGGGCTTCGGCTACCGAGAGTCCGGCCCCCACCTGATGCTCATGGCCTTCCTCCAGAGAATCCTCAACGGCGGAGGGACCATTCACCGCGAGTATTCCCTCGGCAAGGGCGCTCTGGATCTGCTCGTGGAGTGGCGCGTGGGCGCATCGGTGCAGCGCGTGGCCATCGAGCTGAAGTTGCGTCGGGACACCGAGACGGAAGAAGAAGCGCTCGAGCAGGTGGTGAGGTACCTGCGCTCTCTGGGGCTGGGCGAGGGCTGGCTGGTGATGTTCGATCTTCGCAAGGAGCTCTCGTGGGCCGAGAAGCTCACCACGCGCACCCACGAGCTCGAGGGGTGCAAGGTGCACGTGGTCGGTTGCTAGGCGTCCTCGCGAACCTGGGGGTGGCCCTGGGTACTTCGAGGGTGGATGTTACAGGGAGGGAGAGGAGAGAAGACCTCCCTCTCTCTTCTCCCCGTCTCCCCTCTCTGTAAAATCCAAC
>SXGT01220096.1_pt1 | contig 13367 bp, 14 predicted proteins | sample 3176221 | NCBI WGS metagenome assembly SXGT01 (sample SAMN11356862, study PRJNA531348) | freshwater metagenome | isolation source: freshwater sample F1-120 | place: China: Fuxian Lake, Yuxi | collected 2017-12-25
CTGCCGACAAGCGAGGCATCCAGCCAACACTGACAGCACCAGCAGCAGCTATCGCATCATTTGCACCAACAGCACGCAAGATTGCCGATGAGGTTATTGCAACAGGTGGTTACGACATCACCAAGTTGCCAAGCGGCGATGATTTGGATGCGATTGTAGACCTGCTGATTGACAAGGCGTCCGAGACTGTGAGCCGTGAGCGTGTCGGGACTGCGTTTGATGCGTTTGTAAAGCAGCGTGGTGGCGACAGGGATGTTGCGGTGAAGATGCTTGTGGCTGATTGGGCGATGTTTTTGGGAGGGTTGAAGTGATGATGATCCCAACGAAAGAATACTGCCTAGACTTGCTGATTCACGCAATCAGGGATGCCTTGCATGACATGGACAAGCATCCAGATGATTCAGTGGAGGATATATGGAACGAGCACCTTGAGTCGTGGGGAACTGGGCTGCGGATGCACGGCGATTATCACATTGAATTTCAATGACCATTGCCGCCCTCGACCTAGCCACCACCACAGGCCATGCTTCAATCGCCAGCGGCGTAGTCACATCCGGCATCTTCCGCTGCCGCCACAAGCCAAAGGAGCAATGGGGCGTGTGTTTCTTGAGATTCCGAGACTGGCTGCGGGACTGGTTGGAGCAGGAGAAGCCGGAGCAGCTATGGTATGAGGAGGTGCGTAGATGGTCTAGTGGCGATGCTGCGAAGGCTTACTGCGGGCTAAGAGCGGTGATGCTGATGGAGTGTGAGTTGCGGGGGGTGCTAGTTGTGGGTGCTGCGGTTGGTACTATTAAGAAGCACGCGACAGGGAGCGGCAGGGCCAGCAAGGATGAGATGATTGAGGCTGCTTGGAAGCGGTGGGGAGTCAGAACGAAATCGGATGATGAAAGTGACGCGCTGGCTATTTTGAGCCTTGCATTGGAATACAACAAGTGCTAGATATTGACGATCAGATTGTCAGAAGAATAAAATGGGGTCAGACATGGGGGCTAGTGACTGGAATACCAAGGAGAGATCACAGCAAGAACAATTATATCAGTGAGGAGACCGCTACCTTGATATTCACTTTAATTCGCGAAAAAATGCGACCAAAGGCTATTGCTAGCAAATTAGGCGTTAGCATTCCAACGGTAACAGCCATAAAAAGATGTCAAACATGGAAGAATCTCCCGATACGCAGTCAAATTTAATCAATATGAAAATATTTTCAACGTGTGACCCGAACTTGGAACAGTGCCTACTCTCCCACTTCTTTAGCGACCCATCGCAACTAGACGAGCGAAAGCTGAAGTCAGAGCTATTTACGCTGCCACGCAACAAGAAGCTCTACGAGGCACTCAAGAAGCTACGGCAGCAAGGAGAGCCAATCAGCGCGGATGGCGTAAGGCTCATTGATGTTGAGCTTGAGGACGAGGCAAAAAAGCTATCGTTACGCAGGCTTGGAGATTTGACTACCAAGACCGTCATTAAGCGACTGGTTGAGATGTCGAAGCGCAGAGAGATGCAAGATGTGGCGGCACAGTTAAATGAATCCGCCGTGAGCGCAGATGACCCAGATGCAGCAGTGAGCGAACAGCTATCACGCCTTATGGCTACAGAGAGTGATGATGAAGAAACCTGTCGCAGCGTTGGTGATGCAAACAGGCTGATTAACACACTGGAATGGCGGTCGATGAACCCCGGCAAAATACGAGGCTTGAGTAGCGGATTTACTAAGCTGGATAAGATCACTGATGGCTTTCATTCCGGCTTCTCTCTAATCTGCGGACGCAGCAGCGACGGAAAATCAACCATAGCAATGAACTTTGCTGTGAACATAGCTGAGAATCTACTGGCTCTTGGCGACAGCAGACAGGTGTATTTCGGCAGCTACGAAATGGATCACGACGACTTACTGCTTCGGATAGCCTCGTCAATTTCAAGGCAACCCATGTCAGAAGGGGGGCTTACAAATGCAGAAATGAGAGTGCTTGGTGAGACGATCACGAAGATGAAACGACTGCCTCTTGTGATTGACGACAAATCGCATCCCGCAATCTCATACGTCATGTCAAAGATTCGCAAACTCCACAGGGAGAAGGGGCTAGCCTTTGCGGTCATAGATTATTTGCAGTTAGTCAAGAACCATAAAAGCAAGGGCGATAAAGTAAGCGACATTGACTTTATCAGCAAGGAGTTACAGGGGTTGAGCCGTGAGTTGCACATCCCGATTCTTGGCGTTGTGATGCTCAAGAGGGCAGAGAAACAGTGGGACAAAGCTAAGCAGAAGTGGTTCATCCCCCCACCGCTACTCAGCGACATCAAGGGATCATCGTCTCCAGAGGAGGACGCGCAGCTTGTGATGCTTGTTTACCGAGACAATGACAACAATACCTTCCTCCAAGTCTCGAAAAACCGCTTCGGCCTTAGAAATGTTGAGATTCCGATGATCTTTGAGGCAGCGACATACAATTTCAGGGAGAAGGATACAAAATAAACCACAACTTTTCATTGCATCCCCCAGCAACCCGTGCTACAAATGCATCCTCTATGAAACAAATTGAAACATTGCAACTCATCCGCGCTCGCTGCGTGGAGCTATTGGAACAAGCGAAACTTCGGACACCTGGGGCGTGGCTCACATCGAAACACGCAGCCTGCTATGTTCACGGTGAATCAGAGCGAGGCATTGCATCAACATCAGGCTACCAAAGTAATAAAAGTTTTGAATGGGAGACGGAGAATCCCGCTAACGCCACCTACATCGCCAACGCATCAGTCGCATTTGAGGCCGCGCTTGAATCTACTGTTGCGGCTTTGGACGGAATCCAAAGAGACATGGCGCAGGATTCGCCCGAAGCTGAATCAATCATCACCGCATGGAAACACCTGCTGCCATGACCATCCCTGCCGCCCTAGCAGCCATCCGCAACGCAGAATCACTGCAACGCGACATCCGCCACGACATCGCGGATCAGTGGCGGCTTGTCGGCTCCATGCTGCGTGATATTCGGCGCAACAAAAGGTTGACGCAGGAGCAGGCTGCTGCTTTAATCGACAGAGACTCTGCCGTCATTTGCCGCTGGGAAAAGGGATGCGCGGTTGATGCGGTTGAGGTGATGGATTATTTGAGTAAACTTGAGAAGAATTGAAGATATGGATGATACACCTGAAACTGATGCAGCAACGCTCACTGAGCTATACCAAGTGCGTGAGCTTGGATTTGAAGTGACTCATGTGGACTTTGCTCGCAGCCTAGAACGCCAACGCAACGAATCGCTGCAACTGGCGCGTGAGTTGAGATGTGCACTCGTAAGCATTGAAGAATACTGGAACCGCGACCAGAACGAAGCAGCTATGGCTGACGCCTGCTGGCACGCAATCAACACATCCCAAGAAGCCATAGAGAAAGCAAACCAACTACTCAAGTAACACATGCAACTAACAGACCCATCCACACTCCCGTCACTGGCAGCATCGCTCGCCACAACGCTCTCGGAACAATGCCGCATGAGCATCACAGCAAGCGGCAACACAATCGCGCTGCCGGATGATGCGAGCGATGGGGAATTGAAACATCTTATCGCAAGGCTCGGTGTCATGCAGGGTAGCACCGAGAAGATGGATGCAATGCTCCGCTACAACATCGGGCGGGCGATTCTTCACGCGGCAGCATCTGGGACTGTGCGCCGTGATGCTGAGGATATTGTTGATGAGTATGATCTGGCTGCGATTCTGAAGCGTTCCAGTCGCACAATTTTGAACTGGACATACGTGGCAAGAGTCATCCCACCCGAAGAACTACGCGCAGTCTCATGGACCGTTCTCAGCGAAGCCGCAGCCAAAGTCCCATCTGAGCCAGACAAAGCACTGGAACACTGCAAGCAGCGAAGGGAGCTACTTGCGGAAGCTGAGGCTAGCCCTGAGACGATGACAGCAAAGAAAGTCAGGGAACGCATCAAGGAGATGCAGATGGAACTGAATCCCAAAGAGCGCACTGTGCGGGAATCGACACAGGAGTTGCTGATGCGATTTGTGAAGCTGTCTAGGCTGGCTTCTGTGGCTCATTCGGGACAGTTGCGCGAGATTGGGTTTGACTCGCATGGGGTTTTGGTTGACCATATAGAAGCACTTGGAAATGAGTTGATTAACAGAAATGTCTGCGAAGCCGACCCATTGGAAGAGAGCTTTTACTGGATAAAGAAATTGCAAGAAACAGATGAAACATTATGAACTCAAGAACAGCTAAGCTCTTACGCAAAGTCGCAGCCACCGAAGCACATCGCAACCCACGCTGGCGCAAAAGCTACCGTCGTCTCAAAGCACTGTGGCAGACGCTGCCGCATTCGCAACGCAAGACGCAGCGGGACTTGGGTGCGGCTATTGTTGCTAACGCGGGAGGTGTGGCGTGAGTGAGCTTGCTGCTGTTGTTTGGGAGAAACTGTATCCAGACCGCCGCAAGTGGAGCGAACTGGAGCCTAGCACGCAGGCTGAGTGGGTGCGGGTTGTGGAGGTTGTTAAGGATGTTGTTATGGATGCGATTGAGGCTTATCTGGCTGATAAAAAATGAAGCCAGCCTACAGTCTCCGCAGCACGAAAATCGTCCCTTCTGGCGGCTTTGCAGCCAAGCTTCCAAGCGGCACACTGAAACGTGCGACTCATCACGAAACACTGATCAACGAGCTACGTTTCTTTTATCCCGATGAAACCCGCGCAGAGCACAGCAAGCGCATCAGTGATGATACATGCGAGTATCTGCTTTCTATTGGTGCCGAGAGCTTCTTGGCTGCTAGGTATCCATCGCTGCAAGAGCAGGGTGATGTTGTTGTGATTCCGAATGGGATGCTGCTGGATGCGCCGCACAACTACAACAACGGGCTGTTTAGTTTCGGTGGTGAGTTGATTATGTGCTACAGGAGGCACCTTGAGAATGCGTTTAGCGAGATTGCCGTCTGTGAGATTGACAAGGAAACGCTACTTCCACGGCCAATAAACGGTCAGTTTACCCTAGATATACCCAAGGAGTTTGAGAACGAGGACCACGAAGATGCTCGTATCTTTTGGCACGGTGAGGACATCTACGTCAGCTACACCATGTGGCGAAGGGCTACATTGAGCGGCAGATGGCTTTATATGCCTCGTGTCGATGTCGCTGTGTTTGACTACGAGTGGCAGTTCAAGCGCAAGTTTACGCCAAAGTTCGGCGGCAACGGTAAGATCGCTGAGAAGAACTGGACATTTTTTGAGTACAACGACACACTCTACTTTGTTTACGACTTCTATCCGAATCACGTTGTTGGAAAGATTCTCAATAATGAGAATTGTGAGGCGGTTGAGATCACTCCAGGCATTCAGTGGAACTACGGCACCATTCGCGGCAGCACGCCACCACAGCGCATCAGTTACACCGAGTATCTGAGCTTCTTTCACAGCCGCAAGCGCGATGAAGCCGCGCCATTCAAGAATCGCTACTACGCCGGAGCCTACTGCTTTGAAGCTAAAGAGCCGTTTCGTGTCACCCGCTACACAGAAGAACCAGTGTTTGCTGGCAGCGAGAGTAACCAGCAGTGGGATACGGACTTGGCCTGTGTGTTTCCATGTGGGCTTGTAATTGATGGAGAAACTGCTCTAGTGTCAATGGGTAGCAATGATATGGAGTGCGCTATTGGGCGCGTGAATATACCTCAGCTACTCGAAACCATGACTGAACATGACGCCTGAAGAAGCAGTAGATCACTACATCCCACAAATGGAAGGCTGGAGCACTCCAGAGAAGTGCAAGAAGCTGATGAATCTTGTTATTGAGACACGAAGCAACTCTCTTGAGATTGGTATCTTTGGCGGTAGATCACTTGTTTCGATGGGCTTTGGGCATCGTGTCACTGGCAACGGTGTCGCGATTGGCCTAGACCCGTGGAAGCATGAGGCTTGTGTTGAGGGCAGCAACGACAAGGAGAATGACGAGTGGTGGAAGTCGCTGGATTTGCACGCCATCTACGCTTCGTTTGTGAGCCATGTGCTTAGCCACAACCTGCTGAACTACGTAGAGTGGATGCGAATTGGCAGCAAGGAGGCATTGCCGATTCTGAGTAAGTTCTACGGTAGGAAGTTTGGAGTGATTCATCAGGACGGCAACCATTCTGCTGAGGTTTCAGCATGGGAGATTGAGAACTATTTGCCGCTTCTGAATGATGGTGGCTACTGGGTCATGGATGATACGGATTGGCCCACTACGGAAGCGGCACAGAAGCTGGCGCTGAAACTCGGACTGAAAGAGATTGAGGATCATGGCGCATGGAAAGTTTATCAAAAATGAGAATCTCAATCATATACCTCACATCAAGGAAACAAAGCTGCGTAGAGTGGTTTGTTGATTCATTGTATCGACAGCTTGCCGAGCATCCAGACACGGAGATTCAGCTAGTTTTTGTTGATACACGGCTCTGGTATGATGGCGAAGTAAGGAAACAAGAGTTCACTGATTCCGTAGCTGGTCGTTTCGATTATGTCCACACGCCGCCAAAGGACACGGTGTGGCAAGGCCCAAGGCGGCTCACGACACAAGACTACTTCTGCGCCAGCAGCGCACGCAACACTGGATGCATGTACGCCAAGCATGACTACTTGCTGTTTGTGGATGATTTGAGCGTGCTGATGCCTGGATGGTTGACTAATGCGCTTCATGCGGCACGGGAGGGCTACGTGGTCTGCGGTGCCTACAAGAAAGTCAGGAACCTTGTCGTAGAGGATGGCGTTGCTGTGAGCTACGAAGAACACGCTGGCGGCATTGACTCAAGATTGGGCATGGGATCGCCATACGGCATCGTTCCGTGGCACGGGAGCGCACTGTATGGCTGTAGCTTCGGCTGCACCACTGAGGCGTTCTTGACTGTGGGTGGCTTCGATGAGTTGCTTGATGCTCAGGGCGGCGAGGACTACGACTTTGGCATCCGCATTGAGCGTGCTGGCTATAAGCTGTTCTACAACGTCAACATGATGACACTGGAGTCAGATGAGCTTCACGGGCAACTGCCAGTGATGAAGCGCATCATTAAAGCCAAGGAAGGCCAGCTAGACGCATCGTGGATATGTCTCAATCGAGTCACTCAAGAGACTCATCGCATCACGCCCATGCAGCAGCATTACAACTTACGAGACGAGCGTAGCAGAGTGCTTACTGGCGGTGAGCCAACGTATTTTGCGATACCGGAGCATCACTGGTATGATGGGCAAGAATTATCGACAATGTGAGTGAAACTTTTTGTTGCATTTGGTGAAGCTGGGTGCAACATTTGATTCCCTATGAAACCAGAAATCGAACGCATCCTAGTTGTCTCCGCAGTCCTGCTCATCCTGTTTGTCGCAGCAATGCTACTTGTGGGCCTATATTTTGCTACAGCTTGGCTGATGGCGGAGTTTCCTGATGTGACTGCGCTGCTGTTTATGTGCTGGTTGTGTTACGCGGTGATTCGGGATGTGGTGTAACTTCAAAAACTACGATTATGGGCGTATTGAGATGTTCAAGAAGTGGCTGCGAAAACATCATGTGTGATCGCTACTCATTTACTCACGGCTACCTATGTTCCGACTGCTTTTAAGAGCTAGTCAGTAGAGGCGCAAATGTTGATATTGATGAGTTTATGCTATCAGAGCCAACACAAGACGATGCCGTTGCCTCTTTTGCGAAGTGGAATGAAGAGTTTCGAGAGAGGTAGCATTTAGCTACTCTAGCATCCAGCAGTTCTTGTCGTAATATGGATTTCTCCCAAGCCTCTCGTCAACACCCTTGAGGACATCCAGTGGGTAGGCGCATTTTGAAGTCACGCTACAGCCACATGCAAGGCACGACAATGGATAAGCGTCTGTGTCTGTGATGCGGATTCCGGCAATGACACGCTGAAGCATCGAACCTAGCGATCCACACATGGCACATCCGACAACACCACGTTTCGGACAGCGTAAACAAATTCCAACGCGCCTATCGTACTCCTCTTGCTCTACCTGACCATGCTCACTCTTCCGCATGTCCAGCAGCGTGCCGAGGAACGCTGCCAAATCATCCCCGTTCCACTGCACCTCCTGCTTGCCCTCCTCGCTGCATTTGATGTGCGGATTCTGGTCGCATAAGCCGTTGTAGAAACTCACAGTCCACTCAGCCCCGACTTTGTGATTGTTTGCAATGCGGCTCTTGCGAACCTTGCCAAGCAGCGCGTCAATGTGGTTGCTTTTGAAGCTGATGCCTGTGTCTGGGTCTGTGTATTGCCAGCCGCCAGTTGGGACTCGGTGCGGGGTTGTTGGGTATTTCATGGCAGCGGTGGCGGCATTGGGAGCGGGTGCCAGTGCGTAGGTTTTTCTGACGGGTAAGAGGAGGTTGCGTAGTCCCCAGTCTCAACAAGAATCCACTCGTTATCATTTTCATCACCCAAAACCACAGTACTCTTCCAGAGCTTTCTCTTGCCAATTACGCTTTTCCAATCAGGACTGAATATAAACTCATCCTCGTACCAGCCGACCAAGATACTGGTCCTGTTTTTCGGTGCCGTCGAAATGTCCATCCATCCGGTTTCTATATTCATTCTTGCTTCTCCACTTGACCTAATGATATTGCAACAGCGTCCTTATACTTGGCAATGGAAAGATTCTCAATCAGCCCAACGAGTTTCAATATATTAACCCTACAATCATCAATAGCCGATTCAAAAAACTTTTGAGAATCGCCAATGTCGAAAGTTGAAATGTAAACATTTGTGTCGCTATGCATTAGACATGACCAAGGATTGTCTGCTATATGCCACGGGCAATCCTTAAATCCAATTTCCCTCTCGATGACCGTCTTTAGTATCTCAGTTGTATTCATTCTGCCTCAACAGTAACAGCTTTTCCGCTCCGCGCAATCGCACGTTTCAATGCAATCTCACGAATCCTTGCTGTGGTTTTCTCAATCAACTCAGCAGCACGATCCACATCCATCTTCGCCAGCATGTCCCCACGCTTCATAATGAACTCTTTGTACTTCGCGCCAGTCTCGCTCATGTAGGCCGCTGCTTCATCTTCAGTCAAAGCTCTTGTAGCACCTCCACGGCGCACCTTGCGGTTCTCAGGATTCGGTGGGGTGAGCCAGATGCCTTTGGCGTTGAGTCGCGCTAGTTTCTTGTAGGCTGGGTCGTCTGGGGACTGTTGAAACGCACGGCTCCAAGGCGTTCTGGAAACATTGACCTTTTCGTAGAAGATGTCGCGCAGCGGTGCGCCAACTGAGCGGCGGAGATACGGCATTTCTTTGGCGAAGTGTTCCCATGATTTCTCTGGCTTGTAGGCTGAGCTATCCAGCATCGAATCAACGTCCTTGAATAGCCGTGGCACGAAGCCGCCCAAGTAGCCAGATGCGAGTCGTGTAACTTTCTCCAGCCCCTTGTCTGCTGGGTCGGTGCTGTATGTGCTGCGCCCAAACAACTCAGTCATCTGGGAGATGCTGGAGATGTCCATGAAGCTGCTGCCGCCAGCATAGACGCCCGACATGATCTTTGCTGCAAGCATCTTGTCGTTCCACTTCTCAGGAGTGAATCGTTTGTAGTCACTGACACTTCCAAGAGTAGCTAGGATTCCGGCAGAGGGCCATGAGATATAATTCCAGCTATTCCATTTGCCTGTTTTCTTGTCGTAGAAAGCTATGGTGTTTGGCTTAAAGCCGTCTGCCATTAGCTGTGATTTGCGTGCTGGTGTGAGGTTGTCCCACGGGCCGTTGACAATGTATCCGCGCTCCTCATCCTCCTCATCCAAGTCCTCGATTCCCTTGATTAGCGCATAGGTAGCGAGAGAAATCCCAATCATGTTATTCATAAACACGCTGCGGGCTTTGATGGTCATTTCGCCATCACGATACATGCCTTTCTCGAAAGCAATTCGTGCCAACCCAACAGCAGGAATGTAACTGATTAGCTCGTTAATCTTGTTGCCAGTGAAGCGAATGAATCGAACGCCAAAGATGTTGCGGGACTGTGCCGCCATGAGATACAACAGCGGTGGGAAAATCTTCCTGAATGCGTATTCAATAGCTCCAATCTTACCCTCTCTGTCTAGCTCTTTCTGAGAGTCGTCGCGCAGCTTCTTGGCTTTGGCCGTTGCACCTTGTGCCGCGCTCATAATCCCGTGGTAGAATACGCCACCAAGCCCAGTTGGATCAACCATGTAGGCGGATTCTTTTGCGTCATACGTAAAGTCCTCAGCCATCTTCTTCCACTCAAACATGGCTGACTCCTCAAGATTCTTGCCAAGCAAATGAATCCCATCTTGGATGTCGCTGAACACCATTGACGAAATCTGTGTCGGTGTTGCTTTAGGTCCAAGTACAGCCCTTGCTCTTTCGCGTAGTGCCTCCCTGTCCTTCTGCGTCGGCAGCAGCGCAGCATTGTAAATCTTCGGATTCATCTTGTGCACCATCGCTAGAGTGCCTTCGTATGTGGCGCGGTAGTTGATAACATCCCATCCGGTAGTAACACGCTCAAGGATCGACAGCCATTGACCAAGCCCACGCGCCAGCTTATTCTCGCTTTGGCGCAGCTTGCGACCCGTGCTGATGCCACCCTTTGAAACCCCATTCTCCAGATAGCTGTTGATGTTTTCCATGTCGGAACGGATAAGCCCAGGTTCCTCAGTGTACACGTAACGCGCAGCTTGCATGAACCCATCCCCAAGCCCCCTAAAGAACGCACCAAGTCCAGCACCAGCAGCTTTGACGCTCTCCACATCCCTGTTTCTAGCGATAATGTCGATACCTTTCTTGACCGTGCTTAGCAACCCGTTTGAAATACCCATCGCCATTTCCGATTGTGTTCTGACACCAGACAGCACATGTGCCACCCACACGTTACTCAGCACCTCAGCAGCGGACAGCTTGTGATACTTTTGCAGCAAATCAACAATCTCCTGCTTGTCCTTAGCTGTGGCTGATGTGCTTGGGTTATCATAGACCTTGGCAGAAAGCTCCATGATGCGCTCCCTGTCCTTGTCTGACACGCCATTGATGCCAAACTGCTCGCCGTATGCCTTGTAGAAAGCTGGCTCAGTCAGCATACCTTGGTTAATGAGCTTGAGTATTCTAGGAACAGAATCGACAAGCTTCTCTGCATCGGCCTTAGCTACGCCAGCTAGTTCCATGCGCTTCACTTGCAGCTTAAACTGACGTTCACGCTCATTCTCCCACACTGTTTCGAGTGCTTCGGCTAGTTGCGTTTGCTCATCCGCCGTGAGATTTTCTAGTTGCGGGTTGGCTTTGATTAGGTCTAGTAGCGTGCCCTTGATTATCTGTTGGCGGGTTGCTGGTAGCTGCATGATGTCACGCCAGCGCAGAGGCCCAATCTTGCCTTCGCGGCGTAGCTTATCAACCAGTCCAGTCAGCGCGGATGTATCCACATCCAGATGCTTTAACCGTTCCTTGGTGAGCTTGTCGTAGTTCTCGCTCCTGCCGCTAACCTCTTTTGATAGCAGTATTGCGGCAATCTCAAGCTCAGCCGCATCGTAAAGTTCTTTGGCTGTTTTGGCATCCAGTCCAGCACCGATAGCTTCTTTGTTGAACTTTGCTTCATCCATGCGCTCACGCAGATGCGACTTATACAGCACACGAACCCTGTCTAGCTTTGGCTTGGTTTTGATTGTTTCGGATGCTGCTTTTTTCTGGACGCGAGCGATGATAGCTTTCGCTGTCTCGATTGGCTTGGCTTCTTTTGGAGCTTTTGGTTTCTTGGCAGTCTCCTTCTCGATGAAATCAATATCAGCAGCAATCTCACCCTCAAGCCGCGCGATCTCAGCCTCAAGCTCGGCCTCGGTCATCTTGTCGAACTTGCTGCTATCTGGAATGATGGAAGCACGCATGGCGTTACGAATCTTTTGCAGCGCACGCATCGCATTGCCACGATCAATCACATTCTGGATGACTGTCTTGATCTTGTCTGTGAGTTTCGGATTTCCTTGCACGGCAGCACCCAATTCCAACACTTTATCAGAAATGAGAATCTCGCTCTCAGCCGCATCAGCCGTAGCATCTCTAGCATCTTCTGTCGCCTTGCCGTACGCATCTTCAACCTTGCCAGCAGTCACAGCACCAAGCTTCTTGTCTGTGACCTTCTTGCTGCCTTCTTCTGCCGTTCTATCAATCATCGAAACAGCCATCAGCGACGAGTAGCGCGGGTTATTCACCCACAGCCCGCGAACCGCCAGAGCCTGCCCCTTGCTGGTTCCGATGGCTGTATTGATACGCATGAACGTCTCAGCCAGAATCGGGTTGCCCAGCTTCTCTGCTGCGAGTGCTGCTTCTGCCGTAATGTAGTCTAGCCCAGCTTGGCCTGTTGTTGCGCCGATTCCGAAGGTATCGTAAATCGCTCTGTCGCTAAGCAGGATGTCTCGCAGTTCAAGCAATCCTTTGGCGCTTTTGGTATATGGCTTGGTTTTCTCGATTGCGTAGGCTGTTACGGCTTCATCGACCTTACCTTTCTCGGCCATAAGGTAATACTCATCTGGGAGAAACTCGTATTCAGCGAGGGTTGGGTTGGCTTGACTGCGCTGCTTTGTTTTGTTGATTGTTAGTTCATCTACTTGGGCGCGGGCTGGCCCCTGCCGCGAGTAGCGAATGTCGTTTGAGGTGCTTTGGAAGCGTTGGCTGAGTGGGATGATTGCGCCGGATGAGTCGTAGGTTACAGGCGATGCATCCTTTACTTTGTTTTGCTTAAATAGAGCAATCTCACCATTTTCAACTCCAGCGGAGAATCTAGTTGCGCCTTCAATGCCCGCTTTGTTTACGGCTTCATACCACTTTTCAGGTTGAGTTAATTGAAACAACCCCCATAGTTCGTTTAGTGAGTCGCTACTTCTGTATTGGTCAACAAATCTGCCAACCTTATTACCATCTCTGAGGGTCATGTCAGCGTCAAGGACGCTCAGCATATCAGATACCTGGGTCTCGCTTAGCTTGTCTCCAACGGCAACATTCTCCATGTTCACATACATGGGTATCACTCTTCCGTTTCTCGCATACGTTTCAGTTGTCTGCGTGTCAGACGGAACTGCGCCGTAGATTCCAGGCCCCATTCTAGCCACACCTGTGTTTGCTGCATCTGGAAGATTAAATACAGTAAAATCAGTATTCGGAGTTCCGTGGTTATATCGCTCAGTAAACCCAGCCCCTCTCGCAGCCTCATCCACCATCCGCTGCGCTTTTTCCATATCCCCAGCTTCAATCGCAGCCAAATACTCCACGTCCAGCGGCGATTGCTGCAATGATGCGCGTGTTCCATCCACCACCCGCTGCTGTGGCTTCAGCGCCCCAAGCGCCCGATGCATCTCCCGCATCATATCCCGAAGCTCTGGCAGCATCGCTTTCTCCGCTCCAGTCAGCC